>Ga0123355_10014454_pt1 | contig 12349 bp, 4 predicted proteins | sample TergutEmb28metaG_3_FD_89872 | JGI IMG/M metagenome (GOLD analysis project Ga0123355, IMG submission 89872) | Embiratermes neotenicus P1 segment gut microbial communities from Petit-Saut dam, French Guiana - Emb289 P1 | ecosystem: Host-associated > Arthropoda: Insects > Digestive system > Gut ...
CGCTGTTTGTTCTGAAAGACGAAGCGCAGACCGCTTTATTTAAAGACCCAGTCCGTACCGCGCTGTAAACACTTTTCACCTCGGTTATAAAAACCAATCAGTTTATGCTGTAAGTGGCACAAGTCGCTGTATGTTCTGAGAGACGAAGCGCAGACCGCTTTATTTAAAGACCCAGTCCGTACCGCGCTGTAAACACTTTTTATCTCGGTTATAAAAACCAATCAGTTTATGTTGTAAGTGGCACAAGTCGCTGTTTGTTCTGAAAGACGAAGCGCAGACCGCTTTATTTAAAGGCCCAGTCCGTACCGCGCTGTAAACACTTTTCATCTCGGTTATAAAAACCAATCAGTTTATGCTGTAAGTGACACAAGTCGTTGTTTGTTCTCAGACAAGTACAAAACACATAAATACAGTGTGGGCAGAGCGTACAGTTGTTGAATGTTAAACCTGTTGGTGCATCACATAACCGGTAGGCTTTAAACGGTTAACACACAATGCAGTACAGTACCCTCAGTACACTCGCATTATCCTCAAGACGACTCTGTAGAAAGGATTACACTATAAATATCTCCGTTCAGAAACACTGCTGTGCGGACTGTCATCGCCAAACATTCATTTACTCTGCACGAATAATGCAGCTGGGCTTTAATAATGTGCCACCTACAGTGAACTGGATTAAGAACATGACCCATGACACAGTTTGGGTCGGTTACAAATTTCGATTCGGAATTTATCTCTTCGCACAGTAAATATTCCCATCCAATAAACTAGCATTTACATAAAAATGTATATAGTACTATAAACGCATGGAAGAAGATAAATGCACCAGCAATAAATAACCGTATCACATGTGCATTACGAATATTTAAATATAAAAAATATTACAATATACTATCCGAGGTCTAATTTTCACTTGTATTCATGGAAAAGACCCTTTAATTCAAAAGCGTGCCACAGTATGCACTATTTAACTCTCAGGATCCAACTAGCAGCCAGCCAACATAACCGCAAGACATATACCAATTGATGTATATAAAGAAAATTACCTCCTGATTATGGGCAGTAAACCTGCTCAAAACATGTAGAGGTTAATCAATGAAATAAACTGAAAGTGAATAATGCATCCTGTTGGTTCTTATTGTACGGATATATCACAATACACGGTCAACAAAATATTAAAAGTATGTCGCAGGTTTAGATAACCACTCTAGGGAAAAAAATAATCCATTAACAGCCAACATAAAAGACGTATACGAAGTCGGACTCGATCATGCAGAAGGCACTTTTTACTGCAGCATGCGCGGTGGTCATGTGGCTCCACACAAACACAACGCTCGCGTCCACCAGATATCTAAGCTTGGTCGTAAAAGTTCAAGTCAACTGGCATCTGCTCTTAGTTAAGTACCACACCATAACATGTATGGAAAAAGGAGGCAGAGCTCCGTGCATTCTCAGCCTCAGCATTGCAGGACCTTGAGTGCTAAGCTTCGTGTCCTGACTGCTTTGCGCGCGCGAAATGTGGCCCCCAGGTACACGCTGGACAGGAGGTTGGGAGGACCTCAGAGCCAGTGTGGGTTCTGAGAAGATAAAAACTTCCTACGCCGGGAATCGAATCGTGATTCCCCAGTCCAGACCTGTGTTTCCGACAACCTTTCTTCCACAGACGAAATCATAAAATAATTTTTATATCCTTGGGAACCCCCACACAACACAGAAGCAGTTGGTAGCGCAAGAAACGGTATTGCCATCTGGCGGACAAATATTACAGCGATACTTCGATAAGAATATACGGAATATTTTTTGCAACAATGTAAAATTCTTGTCTATTTACTCCACTATTTCTCGTGGAACCGCGGTTGGAAGACAATGATCCATATCGTAGGTACTCACTATACCTACTGAGCTAGTCCTGTTCCCGATCAGTGAAGGGGAAATTAAAGAAATCTATGAGAGGAAGTAATAACAACCTGCTCCAAACGTGAAAATGATTAATGGATACAAACCTCAAGAATAAGCAAGTGATAACGCCAACCAACTGATGTCACAAAGTCACGTCTAACCCAGTACCAAAGGCACAGTTATTTAACACGTCTTAAAACAAGACGCGAACTCAGCTGGCGTTGAGTCATTCAGTCTGCATTATAAAAATTCACTTTGCAAAGCAGTATCACCAAAAGGCTCAAGAATCGCGAATAGACAAACGTCACTAACTCTAGTGACAGACGGTGACATACCTGAAGTGACTCATAGCACAAGATAGCCCGTTGTACAGTACAGGTAAACGTAGAAGAGCACCACGTCATTAAGACGTATGGCGGAACGGAGATTAAGCTCCAGGCATACGAGATTGAACTCGTCATCTTGACGCCCAAAGCACATTACTGCCATCGAACGTGTTTCCGGCCTTTTCTGAGAGGTTGGGTGGGCTTCAGAATTTGACTGTATGTCGTGATAATGCAATTCCATTACAGGCCTGGACAGGCCCTGAGGGTTCCAGGAGGTTGTGAGGCACCCAGATTTCAAGACAATCGGCATATGAAGGTGGGAAGGTTGTCAGCCCTACGCACCGGCTGCCTTTACCCCCCAGGAAGTATTCCTGGTACTCATTTCTGTTAGAGGCTGAAGGCCATATTGCGGCCGGAAGGATTATGTTAATTGAAAATTCCAATGACACAATCAGGAAACGAACCCGCGGCATTCCGGCTTGTAGCGCGGTGCCTCAACCAACTGCGCCACCGCGTGCCCCCTGTATGTCGTGGCGAAGGGAAAACTCTGTGATGCCATCCTGGAGTCTAACCCCTACTCTCCGGAGATAGAATGTGTGGGTGTATTTATGGAAATTGCATAAATAAAGTAATAACAGCGTTATGTTTATTGGACCGTGCATCGTCTTGATAGTTGAATAAAGAGAGAGAAACTTGATGTCACTTGCTTTATTGTTTCGTTATTTAATGCTCAACGTGTTTCGGATGTTAATACATCCATCCTCAGGAGCTTGCGACGTATTTGTTGAGTTATTTCATGGGTTGTATTGCTCTGGTTCCATGTGTGTTGGTGTCACGTTGTGGTTTGGCTGTGGTGGTGTGGTATCCGTATGGCCAAACCACAACGTAACACCAACACACATCGAACCAGAGCAATACAACCCATGAGATAACTCAACAAATAAGTCGCAAGCTCATGAGGATGAATGTATTAACATCCGAAACATGTTGAGCATCAAATAATGAAATAATAAAGCAAGTGACATCAAGTTGGTCTCTCTCTCTATTCAAATAACAGCGTTGTATTGTTACTCATTTAAGAACCCCATCACAGTGTTAACAGTCCGCCGTAAGCTCTTCCCAGAACTGCAGCCAAGCTGCACGTCATCTCACAACTCACATCGCAATCAGTCTGTCCTCATATCCTCCTCATACTCAGAAATCAGAGCAAGTGAAAGGGCGGGGGGAAAAAAAACTGTAAACGTATGGCGCTGAATTTACCTTTCATTCAGACAAGATGGGTGAGGAGGGGGGGGGAACTAACTTTCATTTCCTGAGGCTGAAAGCTCCATATCCGCCACATGCACTGCTCTTTCACCTCACACTGCCAACAGACAGTACAGATAATGAAACAGACTAACGCCAATGTCACCGCCTTGCTATTAAAAACGGACAGAATTTCTATATATTTTTAAGCTCCTGGTTCCGTGCATCGTAATTCAATGTGAACAAAAATCCAACAGTATGCAGATATTTATTCACTGCAAAACTACTCTACATGTTTCGGGTGTCACAGCGCCCATCATCAGGAGTATTAAAAACTGTACCCGCAGCTTCTGGTACAGTTTTTAATACTCCTGATGATGGGCGCTGTGACACCCGAAACATGTAGAGTTGGGGGGGAGTAGCGGTACAAGTAGTATGACCTGTACCGGAGGCTGCGGGTACAGTTTTTAATACTCCTGATGATGGGCGCTGTGACACCCGAAACATGTAGAGTTGGGGGGGAGTAGCGGTACAAGTAGTATGACCTGTACCAGAAGCTGCGGGTACAGTTTTTAATACTCCTGATGATGGGCGCTGTGACACCCGAAACATGTAGAGTTGGGGGGGGAGTAGCGGTACAAGTAGTATGACCTGTACCGGAGGCTGCGGGTACAGTTTTTAATACTCCTGATGAAGGGTGCTGTGACACCTGAAACATGTAGAGTAGTTTTACAGTGAATAAATATCTGCATACTGTTGCATCTGTTGGATTTTTATTCACTTCTACATTTTGTTGACCGTGCATCCTAATATGTCTTCTTTTTTATCAACTTGATGCACGAATTCTTTATTTGAATACGTTTAGTTTTAATATAAAGATGGATCTTCAGAAACTGGGATGTGGGGGTATGGACTGCATCGATCTGGTTCAGGACAGGGACAGGTTGCGGGCACTTGTTAATGCGGGAATGAACCTTCGGGTTCCATAAAATGCGGGGAATTTCTAGATTACCTGAAAATCGGTTAGCTTCGCAAGAAGGACTGTGCTCCATGCAGTGAGTAAGTAAGTACGTAAGTAAGTTTCTGCTTGTCTTCATTGCCCTCGGTAAATTTCTCCATTATGATGCCAGTTCTACCGTTCCCTACTTACAGTAGCCGTTACAGCCATCGGACTCAACACCCCCAATACAAACACCGTGAATGGGCCAGTTCTACGCACCCCTCCCCAAGACCTTACATGACAAATGTCTCGACACACTTTTTACTCCCCCCTTGCAGATACATGCAGTCTATACCAAATCCCATCATTTATCTAACCATACGATAATATAAACAGCCAACTAGATGCAACAATAACAAATTTTATTGATAATTACAATCAGCTCAACATGTTTTGGGCAATAATTTCTTCCATCCTCAGGAGCATTAGACTATGATTACAGCTTGTGGTATGAAGCACCGACTGGTGACCAGAATGGGGTGGAAATGTAACCAGTTCCACCTCATCCTGGTCACCAGCAGGCAGCATCGCCGGTGCTTCATACCACAGGCTGCAAACACAGTCTAGTGTTCCTGAGGATGGGCGAAATTATCGCCCTAAACATGTTGAGCTGATTGTAATTATCAATAAAAATTGTTATTGTTGCATCTAGTTGGCTGTTTATATATTATTGTATCAGCGATGCAGGTCACACTAACATCAAATTCATCTAACCATATTTGGTGATCTGTCCAAATGATGGCATTTCTTCGTATGTAAGATACAATGCCGTTCGCTTACTTTTTGCCTTTTTGGGGCCCATACTATTACGGTTAAACTTTCTCCGAATATCTGACCTTATTCCCTCACAGCAAACCCTCAAGTTTCAAATCACACAAAACAAGAGGCCACATCATAATTGACCTCTAACGCGTAGGCACGCAACAGATTTTGAGCCAGTCCTAACACCAAGTACCCTCAATCCACCCTCCCAAACCCATTACGAAACCCATTTCCATTTACGAGTACAACTGCTGCTGTTCTAAAATGAACATAAAATTGTCACCGGTGCGTATGTTGGTTTTGTAGCGTCCTCAAGTTGAGTGCTATTTAATTTGACCAGTTTATTTCTCTTCAAGTGTCTTGGTGTCTTTCTACACAACATTCCCGCGCGCGCCCACGTTATTCAGCCATCTTAAAATCCAACTACAACTACACACATTTCAGCACCTGTTCAACTGTCAATTATTTAGGCCGGCACGCTACTGTTCGAATTCCAGACATGCGAACCCAAGACGACAGACTGTTATATATATATATTTATTTGACGTTCTGGTGACCGTGTATCGTGATAAATTCTTATAATAAAACCAACTAGATGCACTAATTTGTCATATTTATTTTTTGGAATAAAACTCTACATGTTTCGGACAGTTACTCTGTCCATCATCGGCAGTTTTTCACTGTACACACAACAATGGTATATGTGCTGACAGCTTGCGAGCAGGATCATGTACAGTTTTATTCCAAAATTAAATTTGAGAAATTAGTGCATCTAGTTGGTTTTATTATAAGAATTTATCACGATACACGGTCACCTGAACGTCGCATAAAAAACTCCCGATGATGGACAGAGGAACTGTCCGAAACATGTACAGTTTTATTCCAAAATTAAATTTGAGAAATTAGTGCATCTAGTTGGTTTTATTATAAGAACGGTTTTACACTTTATACCCATTTTAACAGCGATTCATTTACAACACATGTTGTTTCGGGGCTTCGCAAATTATTACAAAAGCTAAAAGCAACGTTCCCGTGCAGACCACGAAGATATACATACAGGGGCGGACGGAGGTGTAGCGCCACTCATTCTCAATCTCTACACTAGATGCAGGTGAATTTTCATCTTCAAGCGCCGGCCGATTTACACCCGCGAAAACAGCCTCCAGGTACCTTCCGAATATTAAGTTTTGGGGGTCCTAAAGTCGATGTGAAGGTTTTGGAGAGGAGATCTCTTGTCCACAGGTTAGTGGGATCCCGTAATTGAGAGCAAGTTACGTGTAGACTAGGAAACGCGCTCACTGTCAGAAGAATTCTGTGGAATATTGCGGATGGGATTCGAACGACGATTCAACGAGCCTGTAGGCTTTCGAACATGGCATTTGGTCGTCTTTATCGCAAGACGCCACTCTTGCAACACTGCAGACAAGCGGATCTAGCTGTAGCAGCAGTAACTCAGACATCCCCCATCCCTCCACCCTCAAACACCCACAAACAAGACACAAGGCGCAAGAAGGTTGCAGATTTATGACTTGTCTGTCAACGGAACTCAACATAGCTGACAAGTTGAATCTTCAAGGAAAACGAACAAGGAGCCTTCAAGACTGATTCCCAAGGACCTTGCCTTCTATACACACCGCCTTAAATCCCGACGCAGTGCAAAACTCAATTACTGAACGTCATAACCTGTTCAGCTAGCTGCCTTTATTGGTCGATACCGTCCCGCCCACACAAACAGGCACCAACAATGATGTTAAAACGTTCTCAATTAATTTATGACTTACTGCACAACAATGCCCTAGCTCCTACTGCACAGACCCTACTAGGATGACAAATTAACTGGAAATGACACCGAATGAACCAGTCGTCACCCACTTCCCCGGAATTTGCCTACAGCAACTACAGAAAGCCAGGGAAGACCTCCAGATGGTCCGTCTCGGTGCTGAGATTATAATTGGTGACCTAACGACTTACTTACTTACTCCATGGAGCAGAGCCCTTCTTGAGAAGCTAACTCGTTCTGTAGCTAGTCAAGAAATTCCCCGCACTTTATGGAATCCGAAAGTTCATCACCGTATTCACAAGTGCCCTATCCTGAGCCAACTTCATCCAGTCTCCACCCCCTCCCACTTCCCGAAGATCCATCTTAATATTATCCTCCCATCTACGTCTGGGGTGACCTAACGACTACGAAGCAAACTGCTAACTAGCCCGTCGCAACGTCCGTCAGTGCTCTGACATTTCACTCTACTGCGCCTCTTACTGCCCTTCGTCCCGCTCTTTCCGTACTCCACTGAAAAAGAAAATGTTCCTATCTACAGAACAGACAAATTTTCATATCTACATAAAAGGTAATTAAACTGGCATATCTACATAAGAGGCAATTAAATCTTCATATCTACATAAGAGGCAATTCAATTTCATGTCTACATAAAAGGTAATCAAACTGCCACACCTACATAAAAGGCAATTCAATTTTCATTTCTACAGAACTGGTAAATTCTAGCAAGAGCAAAACATAACAACTCTCGTTTAAGTCCTGATAAAAACAATAAAGTTACCCAACAGCTCACTAATTCCTTGCTTGTTCTGTTGATATATAACCCAAAAACAGATGTCAACAGGTCCACGATTGGGAAATTTTCTTTCAGACAGTTTTCTAACGTGTCCTTCGAACTCTAACCGATGCTACTGACATGTTCCTGTATATCTACTACCAATCGTGTCCTGCGAAATAATAAATTAGCGCTAGAAAGAAATCGTGGCAATATACCATGCCGACCGGTTGCTATAAGCGTATTGATTTTATCCAGCGCCTGAGAAATGCTCACTTGCCTGGGGGTTGACAGATAACATCGACTAATTCATAATCAATGTGTGAAAGAAACAAGAGTCCATTAATGGTCTGCATAAAAGACGCATATCCAGTCGGATCCGAACCCGTAGAAAACATAATATACAGCGACATCAGTCCGAAATGTGGTAAGTACCGTACTTTCCGTCTCATGAGGCACATTTTTGCCCTGCAGAAATCCCCGAAAATCACCCTGCATCTGTAACACCGGATGATAAAACTGTTCCTTAAGCTGGATATAAACACGCATATATTTTTTATGTTTGTATGACCGTGTAGCTCTGATACAACAGTATAAACAACCAACTAGATGCAACAATAACAATTTATTAGTAATTTCAATCAGCTCAACATGTTTCGGGCGATAATTTCGCCCATCCTCAGGAGTGCTAGACTGTGTTTACGGCTTGTGGTACAAGGCACTGAAGAAGCTGCCTGCTGGTGACAAGGTCACCAGCAGGCAGCTTCTTCAGTGCATTATGGGCGAAATTATCGCCCGAAACATGTTAAATTACTAATAAATTATTATTGTTGCATCTAGTTAGTTCTTTATACTATTTACGCAGATATTTGTCGCTAATATACGAGTATATAGGTTGCGTCTTATCACTTGTACCGTCATATGAGGCGGGACATTCGGCAGGCTGAACATGCTGCTGACACACACGCACGCACGCGCACGCGCACACACACACACAAAGCACTCGAGTCCAAAGGATTCTCCCAACTGGCACAATGAAAATAACGAACAATGACAATGACCTGTCACTCCGGACAATACACACAATACACACTACAATCACCAACACAATATTCAACTCACGCTACTATCGAGGTTCCGTCAAGACAGTGTTCAGGGTTAAAAGCCACGACTTACCACAATCATCTCGGATGGCTCCAGAACGAAACATTCATTGGGCCGACGGGCACTGCCTCCTGTCCGCTTCCCGAAGCTGAAACAAAAGAAACGCGCAACTCGTTAACAAAGTATAAACAGAGAAGTGTCGGCGGGTAACTGGCGCCATTTGCGCTTACAAAATTGATTAACCGTTTTGTCTTCGAACGTTAAAAACACTTGCTGTATTATTATTATTATTATTATTATTATTATTAGTAGTAGTAGTAGTAGTAGTAGTAGTAGTAGTAGTAGTAACAGCAGCAGCAGCTGCGACGCTTATGACCTTTAATCGGAAGGTTTCCGGTTCGAATCACAACCAGAACACGGCTTACCCTAACCCACGATTTTCTGGGTTTACTTCAGTTTCTCCATGCAAACGTCGGAAAAGTACTGTTACAGGGCGACAGTCGATTCCTTCCACATCCTTTCCAATTCGTTACTGACTAATAATCGTGACCAACGCTGACAACGTCGTTAAATAAACCACACATACCGCAGCAGCCCGTATATAAGCTGCCTCCAAAAACACGACTTCCCTTTCCCACGTGGTGGTGGTGGTGGTGGGGGTGGGGGTGGGGGGAGAGGATCAATTTAAAAAATTTTAAATTAAGAAAATATAATAACTTTTCAGACAGACAGACATACAAAACTGAAAATGATAGCTATGTGCAAGTGACCTTAAGTACCGTATGAACATGACATACGAATATGACGGACACTTGTAACGACAGATGACATATTCCGAATTATCAGCCACAGCAATGCTTCGCTTACTGGGTGACTTCTACGTTTTTGTGCGACTACTTCTGAAACAAAAAGCCCTCGCCATATATTCGCACTCACTCATTCACGCATCCCGCAATCTGTCTTACAACAGGTCCATAGTTTCTTCCTCAGCGAGGTCTCCGCGGAGTGCGACCTAGTGCTTCGTCTTTCAAATTCCAGTATCCTCTCGTTCCCTTAAGGTCAAATAGTGACTGATTACGTCTACTTTCTCGTCTCTCCATTATTTATATAATTTCCTCTATCTTTAGTTCAATAACGTTTGAGAAGGAACTTCCTACGTGAGATGTGACCAATCCAGTCAGCAATCCTTCGCTTTATTGCATCTGCGATATACTCCTACAGCTCCTCCTTGACTATGTCAGGGCTAGCGAACCTAAGGCACGCGGAAAGATTTCCCTGGCCCGCGGCATTCACTGCTGTCTGAGATTTATCTATCTCTTTTGTCCGACCAGCGTCTCTATATTGTGAAGAATGTGTGTATATATGAGGGAGAGTCAAATGGAAACCTTAGAAGTGCGATAACAATTCGAAACACAGCTCGATTGTCTGTAAGTTGACAACAGTGATACCGATGGTTTGAAGAGTGGCCGACAGGTGGCAGTACAATGCAAGAATGCAACACGACGGCGCAGTAGTAGTGTAAAGATGCGAGGTCCCGCTTGCAACATGCACCAAAGAAGAACAGCGTTCTGTCATCCGTTTTTTAAGTAGTGAAGGGTAGTGAAGGGGTAAAACCCATCGAAATGCATCGACGAATGAAAGTTCAGTGTGGTGATGCATGTCTGTCACTACAGTAAGTTTACGAGTGGACTAGGAAATTCATGAACGGCATTAGTTCTGTAACAGACTCTCCTCGACCCGGTCAGGCACACTGAGTGGTGACACCAGAGGCCATTGCAGCGGTTGAAGCCATCGTGAAGGAAAATCGCCGCGTACAGTGAATGAAATAGCGGCACATCTGGATATGAGTCATGGATCAGCACACCACATCGTCCATGATAAAAAAAAATATAAAATATCTAAGGTTTTCATTTGACTCGACCTCGTATACGGGACACCCGGTGGCGCAGTCGGTTGAATCACTGCGCTACAACTCGGAAGGTCGCGGATTCGATTCCCGATGGTGTCACTGTAATTTTTCATTGACATAATCCTTGCAGCCGCACTATGGCCTTGGGGTCGAATCAGTCTCTAACAGAAATGAGTACCAGGAATATTTCCTGGAGGGTAAAGGCGGCCGGTGCGTAGGGCTGACAACCTTACCACCTTCATGTGCCGACTACCTTGAAACCTGGGAGCCTCAAAATCCTGGATCCCTCAGGGCCTGTCCAGGCCTCTAATGGGATTGCTTTACATTTACTTACGTGTGTGTGTGTGTGTGTGTGTATATATATATATGTATATATATATGTATATATATATACACACACACATATCTGTGGGCCAGGTAGCTCAGTCGGTATAGTGACTGACTACGGGCTGGACGGCCCGGGATCGAATCCCGGTGGGGACGAGATTTGCCGCCCGTCCAGACCGGCCCTGGGGCCCACCCATCCTCCTCTAAAATCATCCTCAGGGAGCCACGTTGTCCCTTGCTAAAGTCATTTCAAAACCACTCATTAATTCCTTGTATTAATAGGGTGCTGTGGCAGCATGTCGTGTTGTGTAACGTACGTCGTAGAGAATGTGCGTGACTAAAGGTGTACGTGTTACGTTCCAACGTAACACACTACGCACACCTACAGTCAGGCACATTCTCTACGACGTACCCTTACACAACACGACATGCTGCCACAGCACCCTATTAGTACAAGGAATTAATTAATTGTGTGTTTTTAAAATGAATTTAGCAAGGATCAGCGTGGCTCCCTGAGGATGATCTTAGGATCGAAACAAGTTTGAGCGATTTTAAATGTTTTTATGTGAAATTTATGCACGTGCATTAGTTAATGTGATAAAGTACAAACGTATTGTATAGCCGACAGCACCATGGGCACGATTCGTTGTACTCTAAAACAGCATGACGATGACACACAGCAGGTCAATCACCAGTCACCACTGATACTTTACAGGCACTGCAATCGCCCCTGACTAAAAAATGGATTCGAACTATCTGATTCTAACAAGTCCACCTCAGGAGCCTACCAACTTTTCACGTTCCAACCGAAGATGGAAACAGACGCAGTCTCCGAAACTTTGTTAAGTATTTAGACGCGTTCCCAAAATTGCCACAAGCGACTATCAGCTTCCTCATGTCTGTCCGTCCGCACGGAACAATTCGGCTCCCACTGTACGAATTTTCATTAAATTTGATATTTTTCGAAAATCTGTCGAGAAAATTATTTGCGTTCCATTAAAATCCAACAAGAATAACTTTACATGACGACCGATATACGTTTATGATCATATCTCGTTCATTTCTCCTTAGAATGGCAGATGTTGTACAGAAAATCAAAACACACATTTTGTGTTCAATAACTGGTCTCAAAAAACCGCGCATTTTGTGAGATGAAAAAAAAAATATTGCACAGCCAGACGGGCTACAGAAGACAGCATGTCGCAGGCGCATTGTATCCCGGATA
>Ga0123355_10014456_pt1 | contig 12349 bp, 9 predicted proteins | sample TergutEmb28metaG_3_FD_89872 | JGI IMG/M metagenome (GOLD analysis project Ga0123355, IMG submission 89872) | Embiratermes neotenicus P1 segment gut microbial communities from Petit-Saut dam, French Guiana - Emb289 P1 | ecosystem: Host-associated > Arthropoda: Insects > Digestive system > Gut ...
AAATAAAAAGTCTACAAGACTTTTTTTAGGCAGTGGGAAAACGCACTGAAGATTTTCTTGTTTCCCCCGCCTGTGGCGGGGGAAACAAATTTAAATTAGTGCAATTCACCCACTCCCTTTTTTATATTGGAACTTAATTCAGACGTGTTTTGCACATAGTTTGTGCATAGAACGAGGTTTTATCGGGTCCGCTTGCTGTCTCCGCTATCTCTGTTCGCTTTGCTTATTCTAAAGCACCATTTTACCGTCCAGCGCATCGGCGGCGGCGATTAGGCTTCGGATTCGAATTTTCACCGTACCAAGGTTGGAGATGTCATCGATTTTGATCTGCGTGTACAGCTTGCCGCCCGCCTCTAAAATGTCCCGCATCTCGTCTGTGGAGATGGCGTCAATGCCGCAGCCGAAGCTCACCAATTGGATGAGCTGCATATCCGGCTGGGTGCATACATAACGGGCCGCATCGTACATTCTGGCTTGATAGGTCCACTGGTTGAGGACTTTGCGTTTTTCTTTTCCCACCAAATGGTCGATACTGTCTTCTGTAATCAGAACCAGACCATAAGAACCGATCAGCTCATCCAGACCGTGGTTAATCTCCGGATCGATGTGGTAGGGCCGTCCGGCCACGACCAAGATGCGCTTGCCGTGTTCCCTGGCGTACCGGATATAGCGATCCGCTTCGTCTCGGACATCCTGGCGGAACTGCTCGTAGGCTGTATAAGCGTAGCGGACTGCCGCTATGGTGTCCTGTTTCGGCACCCCGAATGCCGCCTCAAGGAACTGTGCGGCTTTTTGCTCCATATCTTTTGGCCTGTGCGGTCCAAAGTACGTATCGAAGTAGCGCAGCCCGTCAAGCCTTGCCATGTTGACCCGCAGAAGCTCCGGGTAATAAGCCACCACGGGACAATTATAGTGGTTATCGCTCTTGCCCTCGTCGAAGTTATAGGGCATACAGGGATAGAAAATGGTGTCCACACCCATATCAACCAAGTACTCTACATGGCCGTGCAAAAGCTTGGCCGGATAACATACGGTGTCGGATGGGATGCTCCGCTGGCCCTTTTGGTAGAGCGCACGGGTGGATTCGGGGGAGAGCACCACTTCAAAGTTCAGCTTTGTAAATAGGGCGTACCAGAAGGGAAGCATCTCGTACATATTGAGCCCCAGCGGCAGTCCGATTTTTCCTCGGCTGCCGTCGCCCGCACCCCGCCCCGCCATGGCGCGGATTTTTTTATACTTATAGCGCATCAGGTTCGGCTCTTCGCCTTTCACACCGCCCAACGGGACAGAGCAACGGTTGCCGGAAATAAATTTCCTGTCGCCATCGAAGCTGTTGACGGTAAGGCTGCACCGATTCGTACAGGCTTTGCAAAGGCCGGGCCGCGCCGTGTGGGTGAAGCGCTCTAAGGCCACCGCGTCCAGCAGATTCCCGGTTTCCCCCGTAAAATCCTTCGCCGAGAGCGCCGCGCCATAGGCCCCCATCAGCCCCGCGATGGTGGGGCGGGTCACCTCGCGTCCAATCTCCTGCTCGAAACCCCGGAGCACCGCATCATTGAGGAACGTACCGCCCTGCACAACAATATGTTGCCCCAGGTCGTCAGCCGTTGCTGCGCGGATGACCTTGTAGATGGCATTTTTTACCACCGAGAGAGACAAGCCGGCAGAGATGCTCTCCACCCCGGCCCCCTCTTTCTGCGCCTGCTTGACAGAAGAATTCATAAACACCGTACACCGGCTGCCTAAATCCGTCGGTGTCTGATCTAAAATGCCGAGCGTGGCGAACTCCGCGATGTCGTGACCCAGCGCGCGCGCGAAGGTCTCGATAAAACTGCCGCAGCCGGAGGAACACGCCTCATTAAGTAAAATGCTGTCTACAGCGCCGCCCCGGATTTTGAAGCACTTCATATCCTGGCCGCCGATGTCGATGATGAAATCCACATTGGGATTAAAATGCCGCGCCGCCCGGTAATGCGCAATGGTCTCGACAAGGCCGAAGTCAATGGAGAACGCGCTTTTAATCAAATCCTCACCGTAGCCCGTAACCGCGCTGGCCCGGATGGTGATCCGATCGCCGCAGAAGGCGTACAGCTTGTCTAGCTCTGCGCGGAGAATCGTGACGGGGTTCCCTTTATTGGAGCCGTAATAGCTGTAGAGGATCCCACCGTCCGGCGTAATGAGTACCATCTTCGTCGTCGTGCTCCCGGCATCGATTCCGAGATAAGCCGCACCACTGTAGGTCGCTGCATCCACCGGCTCCGGCGCCGCCTCGGCGTGCCGCGCCTGAAAGTCCGCGAGCGCCGCTTCGTCGGTGAAGAGCGGCGGTAAGGTATCTGTCAGGCCGGACGCGGCGGCGGATTCCTCTAAACGGCGGAGCAGTTCCTCAAAGGGCATGGCCTCCACACCGTCCGTACAAAGCGCCGCCCCAATGGCGGCAAACGTATCGGCGTTCTCCGGGAAAATGGCGTGCGCCTCATCCAGCTCCAACGTCTCCACAAATCGATCTCGCAGACCTTGGAGAAAGGTGAGCGGCCCGCCTAGAAAGACGATCTTTCCGGTCAGCTCCCGCCCCTGGGTCAAGCCTCCCACGGTCTGATCCACCACGGCCTGGAAAATCGAGGCCGCAATATCTTCTTTCCGCCCGCCCTGGTTGAGCAAGGGCTGAATATCGCTCTTGGCAAAGACTCCGCAACGGGAGGCAATGGGGTAAATTTTTTCATGTTGCAGCGCCAGATCGTTTAGCTCCAGCACGGTGACGTCTAAGAGTGTGGCCATCTGGTCGATAAAAGATCCCGTTCCCCCGGCACAGGAGCCATTCATCCGCTCCTCTAAGGTTCTGCCGAAGAAAATGATCTTCGCATCCTCACCGCCCAGCTCAATGACAGCATCCGTGTCGGGTATGTAAGCGTTCACAGCGGCGGCGGTAGCATAGACCTCCTGTACAAACGCGATACCCGAAGCGTCCGACACCCCCAATCCCGCCGAGCCTGTGATGATGGGCACCACGTCCTGCCCGGCCAATCGATCAGCCACCTGACGGAGCTGATACGCCGCCTCTTCCCGCACCTTGGAATAATGCCGCGCATAGACCCGGTAGAGGAGCGTGTTATGTTCGTCGAACAGTACCACCTTGACGGTGGTGCTGCCGATATCAATTCCAACTCTAATAGGCATAGAAATTTCTCCAAAAAAGATAATGACATATTATTGTATCAAAAATTCACCTTATTTTCAAGAAAAATAGAGTAAATTTATTTTAAGATATCCTAAAATAGTTGCTTGTACGTGTTTCCCCCGCCGCAGGCGGGGGAAACACAAATAATTTCAGCTAAATTAGAATATGGGCTTTATTTTATTTTTCTCTTGCAATTCTTTGTAGAATCTGGTACAATGCAATCTGCTCTATGTATTACTTTGGAACGAAAGAGTAGGAATTTTTATCGTGTTTCCCCCGCCGCAGGCGGGGAAACACAAGAAGAACCATGTTCTACCTTTCAGTGCAGGAGTAATATATGGAGAGAAATATCCACCCAAAAGAGGGAGGTGCAGTACGATGGCAAAATGTGCATATTGTGACAAGGGTGTCTCCTTCGGCATCAAGGTGAGCCACTCCCACCGGCGGTCAAACCGGATGTGGAAACCCAACGTGAAGCGGGTAAAAGCGCTGGTGAACGGTTCCCCGCGGCACGTATACGCATGCACCCGATGCATGCGTTCCGGCAAAGTCGAGCGTGCGGTGTAAGAGACAAGGGTATGGATAAAGCGTTGATTTAAATTTGTTTTCCCCGCCATAGGCGAGGGAAAACAAGAAATCCAACAATGCGTTTTCCACTGCCAAGAAACAATGGCCAACTGACAACAAAACAGGCCCTCTGGGAATAGGATGACTATACATCCTACACTCAGGGGGCTGTTTTCTTATGTTTTTTTCTATTTTACAAGCGGTCATGTTAGCCGGAGCGGTATCGGCAGACGCTCTGCTGGCCTCTTTTGCTTATGGTAGCCAAAAGATCCGCGTTCCGGCGGGGGCCGTTCTGGTAATCAGTCTGATTTGCAGCGGCGTTTTGGGCCTGACGTTTTTTTTGGGCGCACGCTTAGGCGAATGGATGCCGGATCAGGCGGCGGCATGGTTCAGTTTTGCCATCCTGTTTAGCCTGGGGCTGATCCGAATTTTTGACAGCGGACTGAAGAATTGGATCCGGCACCGGGGCGATTGTGGCGGCCAAGTCAATTTCTCCGCATTCAATCTCAAATTCATCCTCCAAGTCTACGCGGACCCAAAAACGGCAGATGCGGACGGCTCTCGCACACTCTCTCCAACCGAGGCGGCGGCCCTGGCCTTAGCCCTCTCTCTGGACGGCATTGCCGCGGGGCTGGGCGCGGGCCTCTCCGGCGCCGGAGCGCTGCTCACTGTGGGCATAGCGTTCGGCCTCACCGTGGCCGCCGTAGCCATCGGATGCAGATTGGGCGGCAGACTCGCGGCGCGGCTCACGGCAGATATATCGTGGATCAGCGGGGGGCTGTTACTTTTGCTGGCGGTGTTGCAGTTGTAAGGGCAACATTGCGCGCCCCTACATGTGTTGTACATTGTATAGTCAAATAATTTGAAAATAAGTGAAAGATTTGTGTAGATATTTTTTGCAGTGCAAGGACGCAGACGCAGAAATGCGGAAAATAGAGCGCAAAGATTTGGGAGTGGACAAATCGCGTTGATTTAAATTGGTTTTCCCCCGCCATAGGCGGGGGAAAACAAGAAATCTAACAACGCGTTTGTCCACTGTCAAAGATTTTGCGCATTTTAAGTTATCACGACTATACATTGTAGCATGATGACCAGGGCACGATGTAAGTCCCTCCGTCAGGCTGCGCCTGCCACCACCCCTTTTCCAGGGGAGGCTTAAGGCATGCGCTCCACCTTGCCTCCTCTAACAAGGGAAATGCTGTCCGCAGACGGCGAAAGGGTTCATCGGATTGGCTCCTCTTTCATTGACAAACACACCCCACTGCGATAAACTACCCTTACTATTTGGTCGAAGGGAGTATGTTTAGGTTCATGGAACGCGTAATAGGCTTATATCGCCGCTGGGGAGATGTATTGTTTGCCCTCTTTGCACTTATCATCGTATTGATGGTGCTGTTTTGGGGCACACCCGTAGGCCTTTCAGATAATGCTGATTTTAGCCGCGTAATGGATGCGGCTTCTCTTTCGCGCGGAACGGCCGCCCATGCCTTTGTCTTTGTGGATACATTTGAAATTCGCGTAGAGGAGGGATCTCTTCTTTCAAATGTATCCCGGATCCTATTTTCCGCCGATGGGCTGGACGCCTACCCTTCGATTCATGTTTTCTTTGTCCGGCTGTCTGTCGCGGCTAATCTTGTGCTGAATCGCATTATCGGCGCACCGCTTACGGTATATCGCCTCGGCATACTGGGTGCCGCCACAGCACTCGCATATGTCGGTTTGATTTTCGCGCTTTTCCGCCAATTGAAATGGGACAACATCTGGGCCGAAATCGTGGTAAAATCAGTACTGCTCGTCATACTGTGCGACATTGGCTATATTTCCTACTTCAACTCACTCTACAGCGAAAGTATACAAATACTCGCATTTTTGATGATCCTCATCTTTGCAATCCGTCTCTTAGTCGGGCGGGGGAAAACAAATTTAAATCAATGCGATTTGCCCACTGCCCGCGGGACATTATGGGATTTCATATGGTTTGCCTTGTCGGCCGTTCTGTTTGGATGGAGCAAATTTATCAATCTCCCCATCAGCGTCCTGCTCATATTGGCGTTTGGGGCGATTTTCTTGATACGGAACCGCGCAAAGCGCCCCACCATCTTAAAAACCTGCGGCGTAGGACTTGCCGGGGTCCTCATATTGGTCGGAGTGTATGTTTCGATTCCGGATTGGATGGACTTCGATACAAATTATAATTCCGTATTTTTCGGCATTGTAAAAGACGTCGATGAGGAGGAGGCCGTCCGGCATTTGGAAGCATTGGGGCTCTCTGCCGAGATGGCCGAGTTCAGCTCGACCAATGCGTATGTGTCCGATGCGCGGGCACGTTTTTATGAATTGGGATTTGAAGAGGAGTTTCAGAGCGTCACGAAGTTTGGCCTGCTTTGGTTTTATGTGCGCCACCCCGGCCTGTTGATGGACAACCTTGCCATGAGCATCGCGCACAGCGGGCAGATTAGGCCGTGGTATCTGTCAAATTATCCCCCGGACTATGGGCGCTTCGTGCTATCAAACAGGTTTTCCATATGGACGCATATGCGGAGTACGCTGGCGTTTGATACCGTATACGGCAATCTCATATTATGGGCAGGGCTGGTCACGCTGTTTATAACAGCGCTGAAGGACAAATTTGACCCTGAACAGAAAAAATGGGTGATCTGGATTACGCTGGCGGCCTTTTTAGGGTCCGGCGCGTACGCCCTAGGCATACAAATGGTCGCAAACGGCGAAGGGGATCTCGCAAAGCACATGTTTGTCTACGCCCAATTTGTGGATGTGATCTTTGCGCTGCTCATCGCTTGGCTTGTATATAGCGTAGCGCGTTTGATTGAGACAAAGCGAATAGATATCGCATGGAGGGCGCTCCCTGCCCTGCTTGCGATAGCGGTATTGCTGACGCCAATCTTCGTCTCCGCGGTCCGCACACCGCGCCATGTCGCCTCCCTTCACGATGCGCAAGTAGGCGACCTTGTCCAACACGGCAGTTATCAAGGCAGGGAGCTCCGCTGGCTTGTTGTCGAACAAACAGAGAATACGACCACGCTATTTGCGATGAATCCTGTTGCGCATTTGGCGTTTTGCAGTGAAAACCGAAACGACTGGACAAATTCTGAGATCAGATATTGGCTCAACACAGTGTTTTTGACCGAAGCCCTGTCAGACAGTGACGTTTTGCCCCGTGAACGCCCCGTGTTCCTCTCCGTAGCGGCGGGCTACCGCAGTGAGGCGGGTGATCGCGAACTATATACCTTCCATATCCCGCGCTACGCGGCGCGTGGCCTGGACAGAGCCTACCGGGAATATGTGGTTGACCACGTACGGCTTCCGGATATTGCACTCGCATCAAGGCTACTTGTACAGGGCGGCAATATCGGCGGCGGCTTTTGGCTGGAAACACCGCTTTATCGGAATGTTGAAATGGTCCGTTATGTTTCGGCAGACCGATATATCCTAATGAAAGATGCTTTTGAACCCGCCGGCGTAAGGCCGGTCATTGAGATTGCGCGGGCACCTTAACAGGGGCGCGGGCAAAGCGTGTTGCATTGCGTTCTCTCCCCCGGCCGTACGCCCACAAAAAAGGCCACACCTATCACAGGTTGCGGCCTTTTTGCATGTTTTCGGTTCCCGCCAACGGCGGGGAGAGCAGCGGTTGACTATAGCTGCAATGCAGTTATGATACCAGATCTTCGCCTCGGAAATATCGCCCCAGCGGCTTTGCCAGAAGCCCGATTGCCACAGCCGAAATTAGAATATTCGGTATCATATAGGTCCCATTGTAGATGAGAGAATAGATCCCGGGATTTGTCATGGGCATATTCAAAAACTCCTCCGGCATCCACTCGCCCCAAATCAACACCCCGGCCAACCAGAAAACAAAGTATTGGGCAAGCCCCGCAACCACACAGGCCATGACCGCACGGTTCGCGCGGTGCCGAAAGAACCCGGCCAAGCCGATGATCGTATAGGCAACAAAGTAATCCAAAAGCAGCGATTGCCAGCCCCAGGCGAAGGCGCTGCCCATAATGGCCTTTATGACCCCAAAGACAAAGCCGCTCATCAGTCCCGCACCCACGCCCCAGCGAATCGAGAGAATCACCAGCGGGATTAAAACCAGGTTGATCGAGCCGCCCTGCGGCAGAATGCGGAACCGAAGCATGTTGAGCACCACCGCAATAGCCACAAAAATGGCCGCCTCACAGAGCGCTCTGAGATGTGTACGGGACTTACTGACGTTTGACATTGACATTTCCTCCTTTTTATTGTGGAAGAACAGGCACAAAAAAACTGCGCAGTCCGGTCATCAGACTGCGCAGAAATATCCCTATCTCTTCCTACGCCGGCATTATCCGGATCAGGTCTCGCATCCGCAATGGATGCTAGGGTCCCACGTCTCTATTAACGCGATCTCAGCCGGAAAAATCCAGCCCCCCTGCTATTGAATTGTACCATTATTCTACAGGATCCAGTCTCCGTTGTCAATGGTAAGGTGCTTTGGAGTTGTGGGCAGCCGCACAGAAGATTTTTTTATTTCCCCCACCGTAAGCGGAGGAAATAAATTTAAATCAGCACAAAATACCCGCTCTCACACATAAATCATCGTTAATTCAAAATCTTCGCTCGATCAAAGGGCAGAATCACCGCCACCACTTGGCCGATCAGTTCCCGTTCATCCACAGGCCCGATCTCCGTATGACGGCTGTCCAGGGAGTGGTTGCGATTATCCCCGATTACAAATACATGTCCCGGCGGCACCGTATAGGGATAGACAATATCCCCCGCCAGATTGGTCGGCCCGTTGGTGTAAGGTTCGTCTAAAGCGTGACCGTTGACATAGACTACTCCCGTCCCCGTGTTGATGTCTACGACGTCACCCTCCAGAGCGATAATCCGCTTGACAAGCGCGACCCCATCCTGAAACTCCTGTTTGGCCAAGATAACCACATCTCCCCGCTGGGGGGTATAGAAGATACTGCGGATAATCATCCGATCACCTGCGAGCAAGGTGGGGGTCATCGATTCCATCTCCACTGCCATGGTCCGCCCTGCGAAAGTGAGCAGGAACACAATGGGCAAAAATACCATCACAATGCTCTGCATCCAGTCATATAATCCCCGGTAGCGCACCTGGGATTTCTTATCCATTTCGTCCATGTTTACTCCTCATAGTCGTATATGCGTCCTTCTGTCTGCCCGGCCAGCCCGGAATCCTTCATCACACTTCCTGTTTTCCCCCGCCTTCGGCGGGGAAAACAAATTTAAATCAAATACCCTACACCTGTTTCGATTGAATATATGCACGCAAAAACGCGCTTGTCTCCGGGAAATCTAAGGCGAAGTCCAGGGTCGCCTCTAAAAAGCCGCAGAGGTTCCCCGTGTCGTACCGCCGGCCCGCAAACTCCTTGGCTACAAACGGCTCGGCATAGCACAGCTGCCGCAGTCCATCCGTGAGCTGGATTTCCCCGCCCTTGCCGGGGGGCGTGTGTTCTAAGATAGCAAAAATCGAAGACGTCAGCACATAGCGGCCCAAAATGGCAAAGTTGGAGAACTTCTCCTCCGGCGTAGGCTTCTCATTCATGTCCGTGACCTTGTAAATACGCTCTTCCAATGGGCTTACCTTGAGAGAGGAATACCGCCCCACCGCATCATCGGCCACAGCTTGGGTCCCCACGCAGCATGCGTTGTATTTCTCCGCCGCGTCGATGAGCTGCTTCATCACCGGCACTTCGGCACGCATGATGTCATCGCCCAAAAGGATAGCAAAGGGGTCATCCCCTACAAAGTCTTTTGCCCGCCAGATGGCGTGCCCCAACCCTTTTGTCTCTTTCTGCCGCACGTAAAAAATGTTTGCCATGTCGGCTGTCCGCCGGACCGCCTCCAGCTCTTTCGTCTTTCCGTCCCGTGTGAGCCGTTCTTCCAGCTCTGGGTGGTAATCAAAATAGTCGTCCATCGCGGACTTGGCCCGATTGGTAATGATTAAAATATCCTCAATCCCCGCGTCCACCGCCTCTTCGATAATGTATTGAATCACCGGCTTATCGAGCAGGGGTAGCATCTCTTTGGGGATGGTCTTCGTCGCCGGTAACATGCGTGTCCCGAGACCGGCCGCAGGGATGACCGCTTTTTTTATTTTCACTGATACCTCTCCCATCCGCAGTTAAAAAGTCCCCCTGAGAATCATATCCCAGGGGGGATTTGTTTTTTATACCAGTTCCACTTTTATAGAAACTTTTGTACACCGGGACTCGCCAAATTCGGCTCGGCGCTATACGTAATTGTGAATTGAATACCCTCTTTTTCGCTCAATCGCGCGAGCCAGTTTAAGAACTCTTCCAGTTCAGACTCCCGTTCGGTATCTACAATTTTCTGTAGGCTGTCGATAAACACATGGGAAATGTCATAATTGCTGGCATTGAGCCCGCTGATAAATCCCTTCAAAAACTCATAGCTACCAAAATTGTATTGGGTGATTGATATGAGCCTCGCCTTGTGGGGAATATCATAGGTGAGTTTTGGGCCCTTTTCCAGGCACACAATGTCCCCATCTTCCTCCGCAACGGCCTTTTTCACCAGCTCGATCATCTGTTTCGTTTTCCCGGACCCCTTAAGACCCATAATTAACTTAACCATCGCAACCACGCTCCCAGTCAGAATTTAGTATACGACCTATCCTCTAACACAATTCTACCATCTTTTTGCAAAAAGGGCAACCTGTTTTTTTCATTGTGGAGCGGACAAACGCGTTGATGGATTTCTTGTTTCCCCCCGCCGTAGGCGAGGAGAAACAAATTTAAATCAGCGCCATTTGTCCACTGCCTTTTCATTGTACCTTGATATGATGCAGTACAAGTCCTCTTACTCTGGGCGGCCCAATAATTGGAACATATTCCGCTTATACGCTTCCACCCCCGGCTGGTCAAAGGGATTAACGCCCTGCACCAAAGCTGAGAGCCCACAGGAAAACTGGAAGAAATAGGCCAACCACCCAAAGACTGTTTCACTCATATCCGACAAGATGAGCTGCATCACCGGGATCCCGCCATCTATGTGGGCTTTGATCGTGCCCTGCTTCGCCGCCCGGTTAATGAATTCCACGCTCTGACCCGTCAAATAGCCCAAGCCGTCATAGTCTTCCGCCAATTTCGGCACCTTAATGTCCCGCCGGAATTGCTCAAAGGAAACCACTGTCTCCAGCAATGCCCTGGACCCATCCTGGAGATACTGGCCCATGGAGTGCAGGTCTGCAGAAAAATCTACACTGGCCGGGAATATCCCGCCGTGTCCTTTCCCCTCGCTCTCACCGAAGAGCTGTTTCCACCACTCGGCCATATAACGGAACGCCGGCTCAAAACAGGCCAACACTTCAATATTCGTCCCCTTACTATAGAGCGCCTGCCGTATCCCGGCATACTGCCAAGCGGGATTGTCGAAGCTTCTGTCTTCCGTATAGGTCTTCATCGCGTCAAACGCCCCGGCGAGCACCTTATCGATGTCAATCCCGGTCGCCGCCATAGGCAAAAGTCCCGCCGCAGTCAAAATGCTAAACCGACCGCCGATCCTGCTTGGGATTACAAAGGTCTCAAAGCCCTCTTTATCCGTCCACTGACGGAGCGCACCCTTGCTCTTATCTGTCGTGACATAAATTCGGCTTCTTGCGCCAATATCACCGTAGCGGCTCTCAAGCAGCTCTTTGAACACACGGAACGCAATGGCCGGCTCCAAGGTTTCGCCGGATTTGGAGACCACATTGATCGAAAAGTTCTTATTCCGAAGCAGGTGCCCGATTTCATTGATGTGTTCTGCGGAAAAATTGTTGCCCACAAAATAGATATTCGGCGTATGCTTGAGCGTCAAATTATAGTTCGGCGAACGCAGCAGTTCAGTTGCGGCCCGTGCGCCTAAGTAGGACCCGCCCACACCGATGACCAGGAGCACGTCCGAATCCGAGCGAATCCGCTCCGCTGCCGCTTTGATACGCCGGAATTCATTGCGGTCATAGGTCTCAGGCAAATTCAGCCAGGTGGTATAGTCGCAGTCCTCTCCATATTTGGAGACCAGCTCTCCGTGCGCCGCCTCCAGCCGGTCAGTCTTTTGCCATTCGGCCTTTTCTAAAAATGGCGTAACGCCTGCGAGATCAAGTTTAATCATACGATAAGCTCTCCTTTGGTTCTGGTTGTATCTCCATAAATAAAGGAGCGGGATGCCCGCTCCTTCATCCGTGTTATGTAGTTTACCGCAAAACGACAAAATTTACAAGCGCTTTCGGGGGCAAGTTTTTTTGTCCCTGTCTGGTATGAGGAGAAAATCATATGCATAGGACGGGCAACAGACCATATAGTCGAACAACTTGAAAATGCGCAAAATCTTTGCGCTCTATTTTCCTCATTTCTGCGTCTGCGTCCTTGCCGGGCGGAAGCCCGCCTATGTCCTTATCCTTGAATGGTAAAAAATATCTGCACAAATCTTTCACCTATTTTCAAGGCATTCGACTATACATCTATCCGCCAGTAAATAACAGTCGTAGAAACTTCCCGAATACCTGCACCGTTGTTAGCTTCTCCACGCTGTCTCCCGCCACAATAGGAATCACGGCGATAGCCGCCTCGCCCTCGT
>Ga0123355_10014457_pt1 | contig 12348 bp, 13 predicted proteins | sample TergutEmb28metaG_3_FD_89872 | JGI IMG/M metagenome (GOLD analysis project Ga0123355, IMG submission 89872) | Embiratermes neotenicus P1 segment gut microbial communities from Petit-Saut dam, French Guiana - Emb289 P1 | ecosystem: Host-associated > Arthropoda: Insects > Digestive system > Gut ...
ACCGACAATTTCGCCACCTTGCATTGTAAAAGCAGAACCTTCAACATGGACGCCTCCGCCATAATCAGCAGTATTTTTGGAAATACTTGACGAACCTGACATTGTAAAACTGCTTCCCAATAATACAATTACGCCGCCGCCATTAATTGTACTCGTATTGTTACTAATTTCGCCGTCTCCCATTGTAAAAGTACTATTGAGCGAAACATAAACTCCTCCACCTAAGCCACCATCGCTTACCGCTGTGTTGCGGGCAATTTGACCGCCCTGCATAGTAAAAGAGGCAGAATTATGAACTAAAACACCTCCGCCCAATACAGCTTCATTATTGTTTATTTTGCCATCATACATGGTAAACTCAGAACCTACGACCACATTAACGCCACCACCAGTAGATGTAGCAGTATTGTTATTAATTCCACCATCTAGCATTATAAAAATACTGTCACTCGAAACATGAACACCACCACCGTTGGAGCCAGCTGAATTGTTTATAATCTCGCCAGCGTGCATTGTAAAAGTAGAATTACTCCAAGCATTCACACCACCACCGTTGACGCCAGCTGTATTGCCTGTAATCTCACCACCTCGCATATTGAAAACGCTAGCATCTACAGCAACACCTCCAGCAAGATTAGAAGATGAGTTACTCGTAATCCCACCGCCTCGCATATCAAAGTTGCCATTATTCGCTAAAGAAACTCCACCGCCAGTATAAGCAGAGTTGTTAGATATATCACCAGCATGCATTGTGAAAGTACTTCCTGCTCCTGTAACATGAACTCCGCCCCCATTAGTTAAAGCTGTATTTCTAGTGATTTCACCGTTTTGCATTGTAAAATTAGCATCTTGCGAAAGGCGAACACCTCCGCCATTGTTAGCAGTATTGCTGGCAATTTTACCGTCTTGCATTGTAAAAGTAGAATTATACGCCAGAACACCTCCGCCCGTAGCACCAATATTGTTAATTATTTCGCCGTTTTGCATTATAAAAGTACTGCTCGAAACATTCACGCCTCCACCATTGGTGGCTTCGTTTTCATGAATTATAGCTGTGCCTGACATTGTGAATTTCGCACCACCAAGTAACACAACACCTCCACCATGCCGAGCCTTATTTTTATATATTTCACCATTATTCATGGTAAAAGTAGCATTTTCAGTTCCAACAACAACGCCACCGCCATAACCACCTGCTGTGTTGTTACTAATTTTGCCACCTTGCATATTGAAATCAGAATATCCGCTTATGTAAAAACCGCCGCCAGCATCGTTAGTTTTATTGCCGCTAATTTCACCACCGTGCATGGTGAAATTGCTTCTAGCCAGATTTCTTCCATGCATGTACACGCCACCACCATTGGAGATAACGTTATTGTTGACAATTTGGCCGCCATACATAGTAAATTTTGCATCAAGTACGGAAACGCCACCGCCGCTGTCAGATGTATTGTTATATATTTCACCGGCATGAATGTTAGCAACAGAACTATTAGTTACTGAAATGCCACCGCCGCTGCCAGCTGTATTGTTATAAACTTTGCCGTCTCGCATAGTAAAATTAGAAGTATTTGCTATTAGAATACCACCGCCATAAACACCAGTATTGTTGCTTATTTCACCGCCTAGCATATTAAATGTCGCACCTACAACGCCAACGCCGCCGCCGCCACTTCCGCCGTCAGAAATATTGGTGCGATTATTATAAATAACAGCATTTCCTGACATCGTAAAAGTCGCTTGATTATACACATATACTCCTGCTCCGTGATCAACTGCTGGTGAGTTACCTTCGATTCTTCCGCCCGACATCTCAAAAGTGCTTCCTGCTCCAACAACAGCAACACCCCTTGAACCAGCTCCTGTAATAGTGCCACTTGACATTACAAATCTACCGCCATTTTGTACTGTAATAGTTCCTGTAACAGTCCAGTTCTGATTTAATATAAGAGTGCCACCAGTAACTGTTATATTGCCTGTTATGTTTTGAGTGATTGTTGCTGTTTCTCCTGCACCAACAGTACCGCCAGTTGCAGTAAGTGCAAAAGGCTCTATTGGGATAAATTCCTCTTCCTCAAGCACATTAACTTCTATACCATCTTCTTCTGTTGCTACATTATCTCCTTCTATATTTAATTCTTCTTCTGTACTTAATTCTTCCTCTAAATTCATACCCCCATGTCCATCTTCATGTCCCATGTCGATTTCTATATCATCCATGAGGCTTTCTATATTAATAAGTTGCTTCTCAAAGTCCAGATATTTTTCATCTTCGCCTGCCGCATTTTCTTCATCCAAATCATGACCGCTTTCGTGATCTAGAGAATTTTCTATATCGTCTGGATATCCTTCTGAAATCCAGATGTTATTATAGTCCGTATAAGCCTCGTATTCGTCTGTCGCAAAAGCAACGATATTCATGCTCCCCAAGATTAGGGCAAATACAAGAAACAAGGCAAAAAACCTTTTTAACTTTTTCTTTCTTTTGATATTCTTCCTCATAACCTTTCCCTCCACTTTACTTCTATTTGGAAACAACCTATAAACCCACTTATATACAACCTACAAAAAATATAATAAAAACTCCCTTAAAACACGTTTACCAATAAAACAATGTGTTAAAAGAGAGAGGTTTATAAAGTAAAAAATTAATGCAACTGGGCTGTCATGGCATTTTAGCTTTAGACCCCTTAGTTTTGCGTCCTCATCTTTCAACAAGTTTACCTTTTTTAATTTTTTGTCGTGCTATTTGGTTTTTTTTATTTCTACACGAATATATTTTTTAACATTTTTGTGCATGTATCTCATTTATACATTACTTTGCTAAATATGTCAACACGTTTTTGAAAAATGTTTTATTTTGTTGAAAAAAAACAAAAAAACTCCAACAAAAAAAATATTTTTGCACATCAAAAAACCTCGATTTTCATCGAGGTTGGAATAGGTGTGATTTACAGCTTCCAGTCCTGCCATTTCTTGTTCTCTAACTGAGAGTAAGTAACAGAGTTTATGTATTTCAATGCATGAGAAGTGTGCATGCTTAGCTGAAATACACTCGGAAGTGATTTAGTACGTTGTATCGCTTCATCTACATCAATCTTTCCTTTGCAGTACATATCAACTACATCAGCGACTTTATCGTTTGCAATCGGTCCTGAAACAATATCATAGGAATGTCTAGGGTTAGAAAAATTATCTGCTACCACATCTCTCCTCCTATTATCCCGTATGAAATCTAGCCATTCTGCTGTTGATTCATCAAATTTCAAATAGCTCAACATAGAGTCGTTAAGCATATCATCACTAATCTCATATCGCATAACTGTCGGAATCCCAGAAAATCCAGCTTTGCTGATTGCCCATTCACGTGCAGTGCTCAGTTTACTAGATATATAGAAACCCTTGCCAAAATCAGTACGCAAACGACATCTACTAAAGTCTATTTCATGAATTATCTCAGTTGTTCCATGGTATAAAATCATTATATTTACACCCCTTGTGCTTTTCGCAATTCGTCTGACAGCATTTCTGCCATATATTCATAACCTTGTGTATGAAACGCCTTATAACCATTTAATACTGGCACTATAAGTCCATAGTTTTCTAAAAGTCTTGCAGTATCAGAAACAGTTAATCCAAGCGTTTCGGCTGTATGCGATATGCAATGCAATAACCAAAGGGCTCTATCTGATTCAGAATGTAAAATTTTACTCATAATAACCTCCAATCACAATTTTATGTGTTAAACTTCTATATTCTCGACTGAACCATAAACAATATCTATAACTTCTTGTAAAATATTTTTTGACACAGGCTCAATAAAAGTATGTTCTCTTGCGGTAGGGTCAATCGCTCTTATATGCTCACACTTAACAACCCCTGTTGTAGTGGTATCTTTAAGCTTAACATTCGTCGGAAAGCCATTATCTGTGTTTGTAATAGGACATATAAGCAATAACCTTGTTTTAGTATTGAAATAATTGTTACTTACGACTAATGCAGGGCGAAGCCCTGACTGTTCATGCCCTCTAGTCGGATTTAGATTAATCTTTATAATATCACCTTGATTTATCATATTTCACTACCAACGCTTTCCATGTTTAGCCATTCATTATCTTCGGCAGTCAAAGCATAATCACCTTCATAATTTTCAAATCTTTCTTTTAGAGTTTTGTGCTGATAAATAGGTGTGACAACTAATTCATTTTTCTCATTAACCTTTAGCTTTACAGTCGCTTTATCCTCTATCCCTAGTTGCTGTAAAAATGACTTAGGTATTCTTAGAGCTGTAGAACCGCCCCATGCACTTAATTTTAATGTAGCTTCCATATTTCACCTCCCAATATTATGATTATGTATCGCAATATCACAGTATCATAGTATCACATTGTTAATAACAAATCAACAATTTTTAAATCACATCAATATGACACATCTTCATTGCTTCTAGTGCGTTTTGGTGGCTCGCTGGTGTCACTCCTGCACAGCATGCAGAATCCACAACTATCTTAATCTCGGGCTAAAACATATTCGACTTGTTTAATTAGCTGTTCTTTGTCGGGCAGTAGCAAAGTGTACTTTGAAGCGAATATGTGATTTTCCAATCCGCCCAAAGCATATTCTGCTGCAATAGCATCTTTATCAGCACAAAGAATTATTCCAATAGGTGGGCTATCATCATGTGAGTTCACTTCGGTTTTGTAGTAGTTTATATATGAGTTCATTTGCCCTGCATTTTCGGCTCTAAATTTTCCCATTTTTAAGTCAATCAAAACATAAGCTTTGAGAATTTTGTTGTAGAACACCAAGTCTATCTTGTAGTGTATATTGTTTATAGTCACTCGTTGTTGCGATCCAACGAACATAAAGCCACGCCCAAGTTCAAGTAAAAAGTCTTCCATATGCTCTAGCAGTTTCTTTTCAAGTCCTTTTTCCTTTTTAACTTTGTGTTCTTGTAATCCAAGAAATTCCAAAACATAAGGGTCTTTTACAATATCCTCCGCCTTATCAATTACATGACCTTCTCGTGCTAAATCAATTAACTTTTGTTTTCCTTGATTACTGTCAGCAAGCAAAAGCCGTTCAAATAAAGTACTATCTATCTGCCTACTCAATTCTCTTACAGACCACCGAGATTGCAGGGATTCTTTTTCATAAAAATTTCGAGCATCAACATCTGAAACCGCTAACAATTCGCAATAATGCGACCAAGTTAAGTGTCCAGACACCGTCTGGACATCGGGATAATTTAAATAAAAATTTCTCATGTTAAAAAGATTGGAGCGTGAAAAACCACGTCCAAGCTCATTTGTGAGAGATTTTGAAAGGGTTAGGATAAAATTCCTTGCTGTTGTGTCATTAAAACCGCTTGATTTGTCAACAATTAGTCGCCCTATATTCCAATAAGCATTTAACAATTCACTATTTACGACAGTAGCAACATTCTTCCTTGTTGTTTCTACGATTTGCTTGATTTCACCTACAATTTCTAAATTTGGGTTGCTCGGTATCAGCTCGTTCATAAAATAAAATTCCTCTCAAAAAATTAAAGTGACTTCGCAAAAATTATATGCTTTATCATACCCAATAGCAAGTAGTTATTGCTGTTACACCACATCAATATGACACATCTTCATTGCTTCTAGTGCGTTCTGGTGGCTCGCTGGTGTCACTCCTGCACAGCATGCAGAATCCACAACTATTTTAATCTCAGGGAAAAATGCTTTGATTATAAGTGCGTTTGAGATAACGCATATATCTGTGCATAATCCCACAAGCTCAATTTCTTCAATTGCTTCAGATTCGTTTTTGAATTTTAACAGTTCCACCAGCTCAGATGAACCAAAGGTGTTTTTGATTATTATATCTGGCGAAAGCCCTTTGCTACGCAAAGGACTAGACAGCGAGCTGTCTAGTTGCCAGCCGTCGCTCTCATATATACAGTGTGCGACTGGCAGCTTTCGCCCTTCGCTTGTTTCAAGATAATCTTCATAATGAGTATCCATTGTGAAGATTATTTCCCTGTTTCCAATCGAACTTTCGATTTTCTTTTTCACATTTGGAACGATTGCTTTTGCCTCATCTGTTCCAAGACTGCCGCTTATGAAGTCATTTTGCATGTCAACAACAATTAAAAACTTACTCATCTTAACCCAACTTTCAAAATTTTAACGTAGATATAACGAAGCAACACATTCACAGTGTTTAGTAAAAGCAAAGTTGTCATACGCCTTTACTTTATCGATTTGATACCCATAATATTGTAAATAGTAAAGATTTTCCACAAAAGTTTTAGGATTGCACGAAATATAAATAATTTGTTTAACGCCATACCCTACTATCTTTTCGAGTGCGTTTGGATGTACTCCCACTCTCGGCGGGTCAAGCACTATTATGTCTGGCTTATCTGACAATGTTTCCATCACCTTAAACACATCTCCGGCGATAAACTCACAGTTGCCCAGCCCATTTCTTATCGCATTTTCTTTTGCAGAAAAAACAGCTTCCTCGACTAATTCTATACCTACAACTTTCTTTGCCTTTTGAGCAAGAACTTGCGAAATAGTTCCAGTCCCACAGTAAAGGTCGAACGCCACTTTGTCACTAAAATCATCTATCATCGAGATTGCATCTTCATAAAGACGTTCTGCCGCAGCTACATTTGTCTGAAAAAACGAAAAAGCACTCACTTTAAAGTCTAGCCCCATGATGTGTTCCATATAATAATCTTTTCCCTGCAAAACGTTCAATTTGTCGCAATTTACCGCATCAGAGAGTCCGTCATTAATTGTGTTAAGTATTCCCGCAATCCTATTGTTAAGTTTTAAGTCAACAATCGCCTTAACATACCCATCTTTATCAAATTCATTTTGCGAAGACGTAACAAGATTTATTAAAATTTCGTTTGTCCTAACACCTCTCCTCAGAATCAAATGCCTAAGCAACCCTATATGTGTTTTTTTATTATAAAAAGTATATCCTTTTTCTTTACAAAATTCTAATGTAGCAGTCAAAATTGTATTAAAATCTTCATCTACAATCTGACATTCATCTACTGTAATTACAGACATAAACCTTTTCTTTTGATGCATCCCAAGGGTCATTTCTCCGCCTTTTGTCATATCACCAAAAGAATATTCCATCTTATTTCTATATCTATAAATATCAGGGCTTTTCTCAATTCCTAGATATTCACCAAAATTTATACTCTTGTCTTTTAGAAGTTTTAAAACTTCATCACTTTTGATATCTAGCTGCTGCTCATAACTGATGCCTTGATATGAACACCCTCCGCAAAACTCGTTATGTACGCAGATATCCAATTCTTGCAGCTTAGAATTTTCCATATTTATCATAAAATTCTTTTTTATACTCCATAAACTTATTATTCTCTATAGATTCTCTTATATTACTCATTACACTTGATAGGAAATGAATATTATGAGTTGTTAACAATGTCGAAAAAAGCATCTCATTTGCTTTAAATAAATGCCTTAGATACGCCCTCGAGTAATTCTTGCAAGTATAACAATCACACTCAGGGTCAAGTGGTGTAAAATCCCTTTCAAACTGTGCATTTTTTATCGTAAGCTTACCGTGCGACGTCATGACAGTACCGTGCCTAGCGTTTCGAGTAGGAAGTACGCAGTCAAACATATCAACGCCACGTTCTACGCCTTCAAATAGCCCGTCAGGGCTTCCTACGCCCATAAGATACCTTGGCTTTTCTTTAGGAAGATAGTCAACGCAATAATCAATTACTTCAAGCATGATTTCTTTTGGCTCACCTACGCTAAGCCCGCCTATTGCATACCCTGGGAGGTCAATCTCTGTAATCCCCATCGCACTTTCATATCTCAAATCTTTGTACATCCCGCCTTGCATGATGCCAAACAACGCCTGTGTCTCTGTATCTTTATGATATTCCTTACATCTGGCAAGCCATCTTGTCGTTCTTTCAAGCGAACTCTTGACGTACTGTCTGTTTGCAGGGTAAGGCGTGCATTCATCAAAAGCCATTATGATATCCGCTCCTAAAGCGTTTTGAATTTCTATCGACTTTTCTGGTGAAAGCATATGTGAAGACCCATCTATGTGAGAGCGAAACTTCGCACCTTCCTCAGTAATTTTCCTAAGACCTGCTAAACTAAAAACTTGAAACCCTCCACTGTCAGTCAAAACTGCACCTGTCCAATTCATAAATTTATGAATTCCACCTGCTTCTTTAACGACTTCGTGTCCTGGTCTCAAGTATAAATGATACGTATTTGATAGCATGATAGTCGCTCCCGCCTGTGCAACGTCCTCAGGCTTTACGGATTTTACCGTCGCCGCAGTTCCAACCGGCATGAAGACAGGAGTTTCCACAAGGCCATGCGGAGTATGAAGTTTACCCCGTCTGGCTCTTGATTTTTCGTCTGTATTTAATAATTCAAATTTAATCGCACTCATTCAAAATTCCTTAAAATATTTTAGCTTCCAGCTCTGTTATAATAGAAAACCATATCTTCAGCTTGTCTACTTTCGATTCTAAGCGAATCGCCATCTATCGTAAATGTCCAGCTTTCGTTATTCGTAAAGTCCAAATCGTAGACAATTCCACTTGTCATGTCCATACGCAAATGGTTTCCGTCTGTTGTCCAATTAAAGAAGTCAAATCCGCCCCACCAATTTCTGTTGCCTGTTCCGTCAACATCAAAGTTAAGTGGTGTAATTCCATCATCTGCCCAAACCCAAAATCCTACAAGTGGATTACCTTCGTTTGAATCCGAATCACCATTACCACAAGCTGTAAACGCCATCATGCTCATAGCAAGAACCAACATTAAAATAAGTATTTTTTTCATAATTACCTTCTCCTTCTCACTTTCCTTGAATTCACTGTTTGTTTAATGAGTGCTTTATTTTTCGTTGCATTTTTAATTAATCTATCACGCTTAGATAGTTTACGCCTTTTTGACAATTTTTGCAACTTTTTATTTAAATCTTCTATGCTTTCTGAATTTCCTAAAATCCAAGTTATAGGAATTGCAATAACGAAACACATTATTAACCAAAACATTAAAAAATTATAAAAAATAACAGGGCCTAAAAACATTAATGCGAAAAATCCAATCACAACACACGCTATCCAAACAGTTAAAAAAGTCTTCATATCAAATCTCCAATAAACAATCAACAATCCAATACTAACCATTTATGCCTATCCATCGAGTTCGGAATTAATTAGCTCTAATTTTTTGTCTTTTGGCATTCTTTTAATTTCTGCCTCACGTTTAAGTGCCTCTGACTTGCTTTTGCAAATTTCTTGATACACCACAGTCACAGGAGTTCGTCCACGAGTATACTTTGCACCCTTGCCGCTGTTATGTGTAATTACACGGTTTTCCAAATCATTTGTAATTCCTGTATATAAAGTGCCATCTGCACATTTTAGGATATAAACAAAATAACATGTTTCCATAAATCTATTATAGCATAATCATAGCATCGCCATAACTAAAAAATCTATATTTTTCGTTAACAGCAATTTCGTACGCTTTTAATATATCTTCCCTATTATAAAACGCCGATATAAGCATCATCAGTGTTGATTTTGGAAGGTGGAAGTTCGTAATAAGACCGTCAGTCATCTTAAACTCAAAACCTGGGTATATGAATATCCCTGTGTTGCCTGCCTCCGACTTGATTTCATAATACTTGTTACTGTCAACCACACTCGAATCATTCACAAACTCTATTGCTTTTCCATCCGAATCCACTTTTACCGCACTTTCAATTGTTCTAACTGATGTCGTTCCAACGCAAACAACTTTGCCACCTGCTCGCTTAGTGTTGTTTATCATCTCGGCAGTTTCGGGGCTTATCGAATACTCTTCAAAATGCATTTTGTGGTCTTCTATATTATCAGTCTTTACAGGTCTAAATGTTCCTATGCCAACATGGAGCGTCACAAAAGCGATATTTACGCCTTTAGCACGTGCTTTATCAAGAAGCTCCTGTGTGAAGTGCAATCCAGCAGTTGGTGCTGCAACAGAACCTGCCTCACTAGAATAAACAGTCTGATATCTGTCCTTATCTTCATTATCGCTTTCCCTCTTTATATACGGAGGAAGTGGCATCTTTCCTATCTCATCAAGTCTCTCTAAAAAATCGCCCTCACAAGAAAAAGTCGCATACAGCACACCGTCTTCTCCACTGCCAGTAATCTCCGCCTCAAACATTGCACTACCGTTCGCAAAATCCACAACATCGCCAAGTTTTAGCCTTCTGCTAGGCTTTGCAATTACTTCCCAAACCTTCTGCTCCTTTGTCCTTTTTATCAAAAGAAACTCTACTTTAGCACCAGTCTGCTTTTTTATACCATAAAGCCTTGCAGGAATCACCTTAGAATTATTCATCACAAGACAATCATTTTCATTAAAATAGTCAAGTATGTCATAAAAATGCTTGTGTTCAATCTCACCAGTTTTTCTGTGAATCACCATAAGCCTCGAATTATCCCGCTTCTCCTCCGGCTTTTGAGCAATCAGCTCCTCAGGTAAATGATAATCAAATTGGTCAATATGCATATTCCGTCTCCTTGTTTTTTAAATTTATAATCTTTCAACAGTTATGTCCGTATAGAAAAATGTCAATATCTGTGTTAAATTATACCCTCTTCTTGCCATTTCAATCGCACTTTGCTGCGCCATCCCTACACCGTGTCCAAAGCCAGTTCCGTGAATCACAAGAAGCCCGTCTGTCACAACATCAAGGTTATTCTGATTACCTGTTTCTCTGTTATCTTGCTGCGACGTGCCATTTTGCTGTGTTTCGCCTCGCCTTGGCGTTAGTGTATATGAAGTAATGTATATATCACTTGCATTTCTTTGCACTACTACACCATTTGCACCCATCACATGAACAGTATCTCCGCTATTAATCTGTCTGTTTGTCGTACCGTTTGATATAACGAAGCTTGGCGAAGTCGCTCCTGCTGGTGGCATTTGTGAAGTCGCACCATCAAATGAAAACATCTGCGACCTAACATTGCTCGCACCAAGTGCTAGCCTAAATCTCTCGCCCCTAAGTTGCACAGTTCTCTCTGAACCTCTTATTTCAACTTCTGTTGCCGCGCCTGACACCGCTCTTTCTGTTATCGCTACACTTTGCACAGTTCCCACATTATGTCCTGCCGCCGCAAGTCTTGTGCCGAGTGCTGTAAATGTTATCTGATATGTCCACGGTAAATGCGGTGAAAAATCATCTCTCACACCGACTGTATGAGGCAAAGTACCGCCCCAAACATCTTGAGACGACTGTGTATGACCGCCACTGTTCGCAAAGTAAAATGCCTGCACAGGCACACCACCGTGCTTGATTACAAGCCCTGCTGTCTCGTTTGTTGCTCTGAGCGTACTTGGAAATTCGTCCGCATAACCTCTGTAGACTTGGCAGTGCCACGAATTACACAAATCAAAGCCTTCATTTCTATGTCTGCCTAAATTTGTAATTGTAAAGCTTCTCGTAGCTACTGCTTGTGCTTTTATTACTTCAATCGGGCTTCCTTGCCCTATCTCCGCATGCAAAACACCTGCAATGTAATGCTCAAGCTCTACAAAGTTAATAACGTTCATCCTCCCGCCAGAAACAGGGAAAAAGCGAATTCCACCACGATACTGCCTATTATTAATAGTTATAATTCCACCATCCTCAAAATTTATCGGAACTATAACCGTATCAACATCAAAGTTAACAGGAATCATCTCACCAAAACTATTTCTAACGATAATCTCACCTGACTCAATGCTCACATCTAGCTGCCTCGTATCAGGCACTCTCAAAAGTTCGTGAAACTGCTCAGAAACAACCCTTATTATCTTAAACCCTTCGTCAGAAGAAACAGTCGCATTAGAAACAGCACTACTCCCAAACGCAATCCCTATATTTACATATGTCCGCTCACTCTCATGTGCCGAAGAATATTCAGTTGGCAACACCAGTACTGAAATTATTACAAAAGCTAATGTTAATTTTGCTATAAGTTGCTTCATATAAACCCTCTTTATTTCCATACTAGAAAGGATTACACCTTCTGTGTAATCCCAGCATCTTTTAACTTGTTTTGTATAATCTCCCATTACCCTGCCGCTTTAATTTCTTCGACTCTTTCCTGTGTCGAAATTATCAATTTAATATCACCTTTATATCCAAGCTCTAATTCTGCTATTTCCTGTATTGCAATCTTCATTCTCACGATTAATGCCTCAAAAGAGCCTTCTTCCAAAGTTATCCTTAACTCTTGACAATTTGCAATCCACATTTTATCATGATATTCAAAAACTGTTTTGAATTGCTTCATAACAT
>Ga0123355_10014458_pt1 | contig 12348 bp, 8 predicted proteins | sample TergutEmb28metaG_3_FD_89872 | JGI IMG/M metagenome (GOLD analysis project Ga0123355, IMG submission 89872) | Embiratermes neotenicus P1 segment gut microbial communities from Petit-Saut dam, French Guiana - Emb289 P1 | ecosystem: Host-associated > Arthropoda: Insects > Digestive system > Gut ...
GGGGCGAATTTTCCAGATTTAATGTGCAAGAAAACTATCTTATTGAAGGTACGGGGCTTGGGCTGAGCATTGCGTACCAGCTTACAACCATGATGAACGGTGAACTTGCGGCAGAAAGTGTGCTTGGGGTCGGTAGCAAATTCACCCTTCGTTTACCCCAAAAAGCAAGCGGCACAGATACACTTGGCGCGGAAACCGTTAAATCTATGCAAAATTTAGATGCCGCACAAAAATCGTTGCGACGCTTGGCAAAATTAGAGCGTGAGCCAATGCCTTATGGCCGAGTGCTTGTTGTTGACGATGTGGAATCTAATTTGTATGTTGCGAAAGGGTTTCTTATCCCCTATAAACTGGCTGTTGATACTGTGGACAGCGGCATTTTGGCCATTGAGAAGGTCAAAGATGGCGAAATATACGATATTATATTTATGGACCACATGATGCCAGATATGGATGGCGTAGAAGCCACAAAAACATTGCGTGAAATGGGGTACACTCATCCTATTATCGCGCTAACTGCCAATGCCTTCGTTGATATAGCCGAAATGTTTTTGAACAGCGGCTTTACCGATTACGCATCTAAGCCGATTGATATTAACCAAATGGACAAACATCTTATGCAATATATATATGGCAAGCAACCGCAGGAAGTGATTGAGCAAGCAAGGGCGGCAAAGGCGTATCTTCAGCTAGAAGAAAACAACCGTTTATCAGATATTCTTGTAAAGTCATTCCTTCGCGACGCAAAGAAGGCTGTTGATATACTTGCTACACTTGATATAGAAAATTCCAACGATATTAAAACGTACATCCTTCAAATTCACGCTATGCGAAGCGCGCTTAACAATATCGGGCGCAAAGAATTATCCAATCTCGCAAGCAAATTGGAGCAAGCGGGACGCAGAGATGATATTCAATTAATCAATGAAAAAACGCCCGAGCTTATTGAGCGTTTAAGTGAAATTATTAACGAATTGGAAAACAGAGAAGAACCCAAAAACAAAAAAGAAGATGAAAACACGGACACCGAAGAATCCGTGAAATTTTTAAGAAACCGTATGCAGTTTATTTATGATGCCTGCGATTTTCTTGATATTGATGGTGCAAAAGAAGCAATTGCAGAGTTAAGCCAAATGAACTATTCAAACCAAGTCAAGAAATTGCTTGATGAGATTTACGACCTGTTAATGAATAGCAATTTTGACGAAGCGGGCAAGCTGGCATTTCGAAATGCTTCCCTTGCAAAATAGTAGTATTCGCTTATAATAGACAGGAAAAGCGAGGGATAACTCATGGACGGAATCAATAATTTTTCACAAATACCCAACGACCTTCCCAAAGACCTACCCAAGGCCACAGATGTGCCACACAAAGATATATTGCAAAAAGCGGGCGAAGCCTCGCCATTACAAGCAGGTGCAACACCTTCCCCCGCGGAAGCCACCACACAACCCGCCGTAACCCCCATGCCCCCCGAGGTTTTGGCAGAAATTTTGCTTGGTTATGGCTACAAGTCGACGGAAGAAAACAAGGCAATGCTCAAGCTTATGCTTGAAAACGGCTTGCCTCTTACAAAAGAAAGTATAGCCCGAATGAACCAAGCCTTAAAACTTACGCAAACGCCACAAAAGGCGTTGTTTATGTTGCAAAACAATATAAAGCTAACAGATGCAAATGCAGAGTTGTTAGAAAAACTGGTAAACGGGCAAGCAAAAATTACCGATAAGCTAACAACCTTGGCAAATGTGATAGAGCAAGTGAAAGACCCTAATGTGAAGGCACAGTTACAACAAATTTTAGCAGGTGAAGCAACAGGAAAAGCGGCGGGAGAATCATCTGGCGGTGCCATAAGTGAACAAGCACCCGCAGGCGGTGAAGCCGCCAAGGCAACACAAACACCCGCGCAATCCACAGTACTGCAACCTAGCCAACCACAATCACCAACGCAACCGACTGCACAATCGCAACCGAATCCTTCCACACAGCCATCTTCACAGCCTGCACAAACGCCGCCGCCTACGTTACAACAACCAGCCTCGCAACTGAAAGCAACCCCCGCACAATCCACCCCTACACAATCGCAGACAAATCTCACGCAATCAACCACGCCACAACCTCAATCAACGCAAAACCCTATCGACGCACAATCGCAATCTATTGCAAAAAGCACCTCTCAATCCCCACCACCTACTTCATTCGCACAACAGCCCCACGCACCACAGTCAGCCACTGCACAAAACAACGCCACACCTCTCCCCAGCACACAACAATCACACCTCGCCAAAGCATTGGAAGAGCTACAAACCATACAAGGTACAAAAGCTGCCGAACGTCTTGCGCAAGCAGTACAGCCCTCGCAGGCTTCACAAACTGCACCTTCCGCGCAAATTTCTGCGCCGCCCACGTTGCCTGCAAACCTTCTTTTTTCGGTGCAACAAAGCACACCGCAATCGCTCGAAAATTATATTCAAGGCTTACGTGAAACCCTTTCGCAAATCACCCAAGCACTAAGTGGCAACGATTCGTTGGATGCCTTCCGCGTGCTTGCGCATACACGCTCTGTTGAAGCATCGCTGGATTTTTCTTCCCATATCCGCGACCAAATTTTTGTACAAATCCCGATTTCCTACAATGGACATACTGCCGAAACAACTTTGCACGTATATCGCGACCCCAAAAAAGCCGCATCTGACAGCGACTCTGCAAGTGCGCTAATCGCGCTAGATACCGCCGCTCTTGGGCATTTTGAAACATTTGTGCAAAAAAATGCGCAATCAGTGCGTTGCCAGTTCCGTTTGGAAAGTGAAGAAATGGTAGCCCTTGTACGTGAAAATATTCACAAACTAGGCACGCTTTTACGTGAAGGCGGCTATTCTTTGGAAGCATTTTCGTTTTTGCCGCCAGGAGTGCCATACACCGTTCTTTCTGGCCCAAATGGCGATAATGGCGATGATTCTTCCGACGGGCTTCTTCGTTACAACAGACTGGTTTAGGCACTCGGCATGACAAAAATCGTAATCTTCCACGACAATATAAATGAAGCGAAAACGCTAAAAAACTCCCTTGCCAATGCAGGGTACGATGCCGAAATATCCGACACGCCTGCCGACACATATGTCGGCGCACATTCCAGCACACCCGCACATCCCAATGCTTCTGTCAATACCTTTGTCTTCGACGGCTTGAGTATAGACTTCTCTACACGCCAAATTATCGCAAATGGCCGCAAGGTGCATCTTACCCCCACAGAGTTTCGCATCGTGGAGTTTTTGGCCAAAAACCATAATGTGGTTTTTACACATGAAGAAATTATCAACGAAGTTTGGGGCTATCAAAAATCCGACAATCAAGCTTTGCGCGTAAACATCGCAAATATTCGCAGAAAAATTGAAGAAAATCCCGCCGCACCGCATTACATTTTGACGGAGCCTGGGGTGGGGTATTTTATGAATAAGTAGGTGGCCTTTATGCCCAAGTTAACCCCCATGATGGAACAGTACTTTGGTATAAAGGAGCAGTACAAAGATGCTATTTTGATGTACCGCTTAGGGGATTTCTTCGAGATTTTTTTTGAAGATGCAAAAATAGCATCAAAAGAACTAGACATAGCCCTCACAGGGCGCGACTACGGGCAAACAGAACGCGCACCCATGTGCGGTGTGCCTGCCCACGCGGTAGAGGGATACATAGCAAAGCTAGTAGAGCGCGGGTATCGCGTTGCTTTGGCAGACCAAGTAGAAGATGCAAAGGCCGCAAAGGGTTTAGTTAAGCGCGAGGTAGTTCGCGTGATTACGCCTGGCACGATTACAGATACCAAAATGCTAGAGGACGGGCGGCACAATTACATAGCGGCAATTTTTGCCGATAAGACGGGCTTTTCTTTGGCGGCGGCAGATATTACCACGGGGCTGTTCATGGTAATGGCGATTAACTGTAAGGCCGATGGTATTGCGGGTTCAAATAGCGCGAAAGCAGAGCAAAAGCTAATGGACGAAATTTCTCGCTTGCAACCTGCGGAAATTCTTTTGCCCGAAAATTTCCCCCTTACCCGCGTAGTAGAAAATGTTACGGGGCTAAGGGCTACTTTTGCACCCGCATGGACGTTTAACCATGCAAACGCTCTAAAATGCCTGACAGACCACTTTGGCACTATGCACCTTGAAGGCTTTGGCATAGGTGCAAATGCGACGGAAATTCCTGTGGCAGGCGCGCTTCTTACGTATTTAAATGACACGCAAAAGGCCGCACTTTCGCAAATTACAGGGCTACGTTTGTACACACAGCAAACCCATATGATATTGGATGCATCAAGTCGGCGTAATTTAGAGCTAACGCGCTGTGCAAGCGACGGCGGCAAAAAAGGCTCACTTCTGTGGGTGCTTGACCGCACGAAAACTGCGGCAGGTGCGCGTCTTTTGCGCACATGGGTGGACTTGCCACTTATAAACACCGCAGAAATAAATCGCCGCCTATGTGCCGTGGATGAATGGAAGCAAATGCCCATAGAGCGAGCAGAACTGCGGGAGTACCTTCATGGCATACATGACCTAGAGCGCGTAATGGCGCGGCTTGCATCTCGCTACGGCACTGCCCGCGACTTGGCAACCCTTCGCGCATCTGCCGAACTATTGCCTGCCATCGTGCGCGTGCTTGCTAATTTAAAATCCCCCGCCAATGTTGAAATTCGGCGTACCTTTGACGACCTTTCCGATATTTATAAAAGATTAGACACCACTATAACAGAATCTCCTCCTGCCACCGTGCGCGAGGGTGGTATGATTCGTAGCAGTGTAGATGCTACGCTGGACAACCTGCATAATGTGAAGGCCAATGCCCAAGAAATTTTGCATGAGATGGAGCAACGCGAACGCGCAGAAAGTGGCATTTCTTCCTTGAAAATTCGGTACAATCGCGTTTTTGGCTATTACATTGAAATAACCACAGCGAATTTGGCCAAAGCCCCCGCGCATTATATTAGAAGGCAAACTTTAGCAAACTGCGAGCGTTTCGTTACGGAAGAGCTAAAAAGCCTAGAAGAAACCCTGCTTGGCGCAGACGAAAAAATAATCGCGTTGGAGCTTGAAATATTTGATGATATTCGCAGAGAAGTTTGCGAAGAAATGGCGCGGGTGCAGTTTACAGCATCTGTGCTTGCCACATTAGATGTGTTGCAGTCCATGGCAGAGGCCGCCGAGCTGAACGGCTATGCAAAGCCCACAGTCACAAACGGCACAAGCATTTCCATAAAAAATGGCCGCCACCCCGTAGTGGAAAAACTAACACCCCACGCCTTCGTGCCAAATCACACAGAAATTTCCACGGATAGTCGGCTTGCAATCCTCACAGGCCCTAACATGGCGGGAAAATCCACATATATGCGGCAAGTCGCACTAATTACGCTTATGGCGCAAATAGGCTCGTTCGTACCTGCTGACGAAGCTGAAATTGGCACAGTAGACCGCATCTTTACCCGCGTTGGTGCATCGGATGACCTTGCTACAGGCCAAAGTACTTTCATGGTAGAAATGACTGAGGTTGCAAACATCTTAAACAATGCCACTGCAAACAGCTTGCTATTGCTTGACGAAATAGGACGTGGCACAAGCACCTACGACGGCCTTGCCATTGCATGGGCTGTGCTGGAGCATATCGCGCAAAAAGTAAAGGCTAAAACCCTTTTCGCCACCCATTATCATGAACTTACCCGTCTTGAAGGCAAGCTCGATGGCGTAAAAAACTATTGCTTCACTGCACAAGAGCAAAACGAAGATATTATTTTTCTGCGAAAACTTACCCATGGCGGAGCGGGCAAATCCTACGGAATACACGTAGCGCGGCTTGCGGGTTTGCCACGCGAAGTTTTGGATAATGCGTGGGGTTTGTTGGAAGAATTAACGCACGGTCAAGAGGGCGAGAGAGAAGCAGATACTTCCGCCGCCATGGCTGCGCTACCCAAAACCCGCGAAAACATACACGCCGACGATGCCACACGGTCTCAATCCGCCGAAGCTGTTGCATCATCGCAGGAAATAGCCCGAGCCGAAAAAATCCTCCACGCCCTTTCCTTAATTGAGCCAGAAAAAATCACCCCCATTGAAGCCATGCTGGCACTAATGCGGCTGAAGGAGTTGTAAAGACGAACCAAATTTTAAGAGCCTGTTCTGAACAGGCTCTCAGAGGTATACATCTCTCTTTCGTGCATAGGATATTGTATCAGTACAATTTCATGCCGAAAGGGAGATTTTTTATGGATTATCAACATCTGTACCGCGACATTGCGGAGCGTACCAAAGGCGACATCTACGTAGGTGCTTCTGTAATAATAGGACTAAGTCAATAGAAGCGCGTAGCTTCAAGGCTTAGTCCTATTATTTTTTTGAGGGGGTTCTCAACAGCTTCGCGGTATAAATTTTTCATTTATGTGAAATAATTTATTGCATAAGAACATGAAGGGTGGTAATATTGAAGATGAACAGACGTAATGCGAAAGAATTATTTGCGGGAGTGAACAGTTTTATGATAATAAATTCAATAGAAATTACAGGATTTAAAAATATATCCACTGTGAAAATAAACTTTGATAGCCTTATGTCATTAGTTGCTCCAAATGGATATGGTAAATCGAATGTATTAAATGCCATTGAATTTGGCATTGATTTTATTAATCAATCAGCTAAAACAAGAGATAACATGATGAGATTTAAACCTTGCATTCCGATAAATAAAAATATGAATAATTGTAAATGTAATTTTGTCTTTAATATGCAAGATACTTCTGACGCGAGTTCGAATATGGTAGAATATGCTTTTTCATTTGCTTGGCAGAACGACCAAGAAACTGCTGGAAATATTGTTTCAGAAACATTAAAGATAAAATCTCTTAAAAACAAAGAAGTAAAGTTTACTAACTACATTATTAGAAATGAAAAAGTTGCACTTTATAAAACTTCAAAAACAGGAAGATGCACCAAGAAAATAAACATAAAACCAAATGAGTTAGTACTTACGAAATTGAATATACTAGGTGATTTGTATTATAGCGAAATAATTAATAAAATAGCAGACTTAACATTTTATGTCGAAGACAGGATGGATGTTGGTGATTGTTTCGATGTGCCTCCGTTTCGCAACCAAGACTATGTTAAAGGGTCTTTAAAAATTGAAGATATGGATGATATTCCAAGATATATCTTTTATTTAAAAGAGAACTACTCTGAAAAATATTATAGGTTAGAAAGTGCATTTAAAATGTTATTTCCTAGCATATTAAATGTTGAGATACGCCAGTATGATGTTAGCTTTAGCTCTGTTGAGCCTATTCCCGCTAATGTACCATTTAAGATTGATGAAAATGCATACAAATTATTAATGGTGGACGATAATATGAATCAGCCCATTCCGTTTGAGTATCTTTCCGCTGGAACAAAAAAAGTTTTCGTTTTTTTGGCAGCAATACTTGCTGCTGATATTAATAAAATTTCATTAATAGCTATTGAAGAGATAGAAAACTCTATCCACCCCATTCTGATGAAAGATTTAATAAACATAATCGAACAATTTGCAGGCAATACAAAAATAATTATTACTAGTCATTCGCCATATATAATTGATTGCTTGCAACCAAGTGAATTATATTTACCTATACCTAACGATGAAGGACTCGCAAAATTCGGAAACATCAATAAACCGCGGCAAGCCGCCAAGCTGATTAAAGATGCAAAGTCAAATGATAATACCATTGGCGAATATATATTTTCGTTGCTTTCCGGTGACAAGGACGACTTTGAAATAATGAAGTCGTATTTGAGTGTGCAATCATGAAGCAAGCCGAAAATGCGTTAATTTTTATTGTGGAAGGTGACACCGAAGAACATTTTTATGATAGAGTACTGTCATGTCTACAAATAAGACAAAGATTTTCAGGCAAGTGTAAAATAATCAATGCAAAAAGCGTTTCTAGAATCCAAAATAAAGGATTTAGTAAATGCAAGAATTATATAGCCGAAAACGGACTGTCAAATTCGTATATTTTTATTTGTTATGACAGTGACGTTTTCAGAAGAGGACAAAAACCACCTTTGGACTATATACAGCTCAAGAAAAAACTAGAAACGTTAGTTGGAGTGCAAGAGGTGAATAAAATTGTTGCTGTAGAACAAATCGAAGATTGGTTTTTGTTAGATTTTGCAGGAATATGTAATTATTTGGGCATAATAGCTAAAAGCATAAAAGGGCTAACTGGAGAAGATAAACTTAAACAATTATTCAAAACAGCAAGTAAGGTGTATGTAAAGGGGAAAAATATAGACGCAGGACGGTTTATTGATAGTTTAGATATAAATCTACTTATTGGTAAGATTAAACCTGAACTGGTGAGGATTGATAAAATTATCACATCTTTCAACCAGTTGCAATAATGCTATACGCGGAATCCAGTGCAAAAAGTGAATTTCTCTTTGCACCTTCGCATAACATAAGTTATTATTTCATGCATATAATATTGTACCGATACAATTTCACGTACCGTTGGTGAATATGTGAGATGGCGGTACATTTTTTTATGGCGTAAAACGCATCATGCGAATACTTCGCATAACAGAAGGGAGATTTTTATGGATTATCAACATCTGTACCGCGATATTGCGGAGCGTACCAAAGGCGACATCTACATAGGGGTAGTAGGCCCCGTTCGCACGGGCAAATCGACATTTATCAAGCGATTTATGGATTTGCTTGTTATCCCTAACATTGAGGACGACTACAGCAAAGAGCGGGCTACCGACGAGTTGCCGCAAAGCGCGGCAGGCCGCACAATTATGACTACAGAGCCAAAGTTTGTACCAAACGAGGCCATTGAAATCGCGCTGGACGATGTTGCGCGCTTCAAGGTGCGCATGATTGACTGCGTGGGCTATCTTGTACCGAATGCCATGGGACACATGGACGGCGACACGCCACGAATGGTTTCCACGCCGTGGAGCGACGACCGTATGCCATTCACCGAGGCCGCAGAAACAGGTACTCGCAAGGTAATAAACGACCACTCTACCATTGGCATTGTGATTACTACGGATGGCAGCATCTCCGAAATCGCCCGCGAAGATTATATTGAGGCCGAAGAGCGCGTTATTCGCGAACTGAAAAGCATTAATAAGCCTTTCGTGATTGTTTTGAACTCGCAGTCGCCGTTTTCGCCCGCCACAGAGAAGCTTCGCGGCGAAATTTCTGAGAAATATTCTGCGCCCGTTATGGCACTTAACTGCGCACAGCTTAAAATTGAGGATATTAATGCCGTAATAGAGAGCGTTTTGTACGAGTTCCCAGTGCAGGAAATTCGCATAAACTATCCTCGCTGGATAGAGACTTTGCCGCTTGAACACTGGCTAAAGCAAAGTTTTATAGGCGCGGCAAAGCAGATGGTAGCGGGCGTGGGCAAATTGCGAGAAATTCGCAACCATGTTGGGCTATTTGAAGAAAATGAGCATATCAAAAAAGCCGTGCTGGAAAAAATCGCATTGGGCGAGGGTACTGTTCACATAGAGCTAAATGTGGATGAAGGCTTGTTCTATCGCATTTTGAGCGAGACTACGGGCATGGATATAGCTGGGGAATATCAGCTAATTTCCACCATAAAAGTGCTTGCAGAGGCCAAGCGCGAGTTTGATAAAATAAAATTTGCTCTTGAAGAGGTACGCCGCAAGGGCTATGGAATTGTCACCCCCGCCACCGATGAGATGAAACTTGAGCCGCCTGTGTTGGTGCGGCATGGTAGTAAGTTTGGTGTGAAGATGCGTGCAAGTGCGCCCAGTATTCACTTGATTCGTGCTGATATTGAGACGGAGGTATCGCCCCTTGTAGGAAACGAAAAACAAAGCGAAGATTTAATTACTTACATTAACCAAGAAATGACGGAAGACCCGAGCAAGATATGGGAGCTAAATATGTTCGGGAAATCCATGCATGAGATGGTGCGCGATGGGTTGCAAAGCAAGTTATTTAGAATGCCCGAAACTGCGCAAATGAAGTTCCAAGAAACTTTGCAAAGGCTAATTAACGAAGGTTCGGGCGGGTTGATTTGTATTATTTTGTAGCGGGTTGACGTAGTGAGATTGATGCGGCATAAGAAAACGGCGGGTTCGCGCATATGTCTTAATATGCACGCGAACCCGCCGTTTTGTTCAATACTGTGAAATTGCTCTGCAATTTCGACTGTCGGAAACAGAAACGCGCAAAGCGCGTTTTGTTTTGCCATAGCAATGCAAACAAAATAAAAACGTCGCAAATTGCGACGAATTTATTTTATTGCATCTTGCCAAAACATCCAAAATGTCCGCACGTTATGAAAGTGCAACACGCACTAACGCCCCTACCACCGTGGCGTAAAGCCCATCAGTGGCGTGCCTGTTATTTCTTCGCCCTGCTCTACACTTGCAATCTGCGTAATCTCAAAGGGCCCAAGATGCATATCTGCCCAGTTGGCCTCTGCCCCACGAGAGTTCTCTCCCGTCATTACGCCATCGCCTACATAGCCATCAAATATCACAAAACCCCAGTTCATGCCGTCGGGATTGTAAACAAGGTCTGTGCCCTGCATCTGAAACTGCCGCGTAACAGGGTCAAATTCAATATCGCCATAATAAGACACCCGCCCAGAAAACCCGCCCTCTACAGGATAAATATTGGCCAGCACGCGGTAGCCAAAGCCATCATGAAAAATTAGCTTATGAATACCACGTAACCCAGGCGTTGGCGGGTTAAACCAATCGCCGCCCTGCGAGCCTGTATAAACGCCCTCCCATTCCCCTAGCAGTGGGAAATAAATGTCGGCGGCGGCTATTCTGTGGGGGCAAGCAGGATGCCATGCACCGCCAAAGAAATAATAAAAATGCGATGGCGTGTTAGGCATAAAGTGAATAGGCCCAAAATTAGCCGCAGGCAAAACTTGTGTAAGCCCAAAATTTCTCACAGAGCTTATGCGCAAAATGATATTCGTGCCAAGTACAAAGCAATCGCCCGAATGACAGCGGCTCAAAATGGCCGTGCTTGTTTCCATGCCTAGGCCAAGGTTTGCGTAAACACCATATATTTCTGCCCAGCCGAGAATACTAAGGCGCAATTCCATCTGCAACATAAGTTCTACCCGCGCAGTAAAATCGAAGGCAAATTGATAGTTAAGCTCACGGGTAAAGAACGGATTATTTTCACGAACACCAAAGCGCACTTCCAAGGAAGTATAGAAATCTGCATCGGCCTCGCCTGTGGCAATCACGCGCACGCCAAGTGGTATATCCACAAACACGCCCCTAATGGGTATGCGAATACGCGCAAGGTTCATAACCTCGTCAAAACGCCCCCTATAGTTTGCGGAAATTTCCATAGAAGCAGTTGTGGCAATCTCCAATAGCCTAATATCAAGCCCCGCCATTATGCAAAAAGCAATCTCGTGATTGACCACGGGATGGTGCAAATTCATACGCCCATTAAGCGTAACCCCATGACTCTCAAAATTCAGAAAACTTACATAGAACAAGCTATCGGGGTTTCTACCTGCATAAAGCCCCGCCATACCATAAAATTCATCATCCAAAACAATCTCGCCACCCATAGCAAGAAGGTCTGCTACGCCCTCTACGTGAAATTCGTAGAAAATTTCCTCAAGTCTGTCGGGCATACGTGCAGTTATGATAGCGGTGCGGGCGTGTTCACCTTCTTCAATGGATACTACATGACCGCTTTTGCCGGCGGGGTTTTGCGCCGTAGACTCAAAAACGAAAGTATCGCCTGGCTCTAATTCCAAAATGGCGGCACTTGGATTGTACACGGTAATGGTGGCCATATTGCCACTAACTTCCACGCTATACACAGGCGGAAACTCGAAGACAATTACCTCGTCGCGGTAAATTGCTGTGTAGGTAGCCTGCGAAGGGGCAGGGCGTTCTCGCTCGGGAATTTCAGAAGCGGCAGGAATTGTATCGTCGCGGCCTCGCAAAATGCCGAAAAATATCACCGCAGCAATAATCACGACCAACAGGAAAAACCCACCCACGCCTATGTACTTCAATATTGGCCTCTTAGGGGGTTTTTCAAATATCGCCTCAACCACATTGCCACATTCGTTACAAAAATTCGCATCATGGTCGCATATTTTTCCACAGCTTGTGCATTTCATAATATCAACCCTTTCGCAAAACTTGCAAAGCGATTCATCACATCGTATGTGATTACTGTGACATTTCCATGGACATCTGTCAAGCGTGTTTTTTGCAATTTAAGAGTGTAGCGAATATTAACCAAAGTGTCGAAAAGAGAAAAATGGTCAAAAAGGGTGCATCGGAAAAAACACCAACA
>Ga0123355_10014459_pt1 | contig 12348 bp, 6 predicted proteins | sample TergutEmb28metaG_3_FD_89872 | JGI IMG/M metagenome (GOLD analysis project Ga0123355, IMG submission 89872) | Embiratermes neotenicus P1 segment gut microbial communities from Petit-Saut dam, French Guiana - Emb289 P1 | ecosystem: Host-associated > Arthropoda: Insects > Digestive system > Gut ...
AACGAATTAAATTGCGAATGTTTTAACGTAACTTTAGCAAGAAAAAAACGTTGCTCCCTGAGGATGATCTGAGGATCGAAACATGTCGGAGCAATTTTAAGTGTTTTTATGTGAAATTATATAGGTGCATTTGTTGGCTGATAATTAAAGTGCTCTTACTCGACTGATAGATCACACACTACTGGATGACACAGACAAGAATTAGACATTACTGGTCCATATTTGTATTATCTCCCAGAACAGAATTTCATACGACCGGTTCCAATAACTCTTCAGATTATGCCCTCATATCGACGTCAGTTTGCACGTTTCAGACAACAGTTAAAAGCCACTGTTTCCTTTAATTTTAAACACCGATTACTTTAAGAAAATAAGGCATTTTTATAAAACCCACTGAAACGACATCCAGCAAATTTCAGAGGTCTACACAAAGTATAAGCTTATTTTTAAAATGCAAGGCTCCCCGCGGCAGCTCTTTTGGGGCTTAATGTTCCTGGGAGACCAGAAGCAGGTACACGTAGGCCTATACATTGATATAAGAGACAGTGTTTCCTTATAAATGAAGGTAGGTTAATATGCCTTTATGATAATTTTAACAATTCGTATGTACGACACAAAAAATAGTTGGTTTTATTCCACAGATTTAACAGAATTACAGTTAAAGCCTAATGTAGGATTGCAAGCAGATAATGAAGGATCAGAGCAATTTATAGTGAAGATTCAAACCTAATATCTGTTATTTGACTTAAGAGTTAGATTAACTAACATGCGCAAAAGAATAGGATACTAGCTTTTGCACAAAGCCTGACCTTATAGTGGCACATATACAGGTCTCTGTTATTAGAATAAATATGTGTGCCACGGAAAGGCTAATATCTTGTATGAACCTCGAAACTGTTATGGCGGCACATAATTCTTGTTTCGGACTAAGAATGTGGAAGAGAATGACGTGGTTTTATAGCGTTTTATCAAATACTGCGTCGAGTAAGATGGTTGTGGATGATGAACGGGAAAAGGCGTTCGTAGTCTAGCATTATGCCTAACGGGAGTTTAAAATATTTCGATAAATCTCAACCGTCATGGCAGTCGACGAGCGCCTTCGAATCTAGCAAGTTATACGTACGAGTCGACTATATGAAACTGCCCAGAGCGGGCTTCAGCCGTTTAGCCAGGACAGGGACTTCGACTGGTAAGAAACTGCGAGATGGACTTGAAAACTGTCACTTTTAGTGGCCGTAAATATGTGCGAATAATACCATGAGCATTGTCTGCGAGTGAGACACCAGCTTAAAATACTGCTTATGTCTCTGGGGCAACAGGAATTCAGAAGTCTATTGTTTCGGGTTTTGTAACACAGAAGAATGCTGCAAATTCTCTTAACCATCGTCCTTTCTTTAATTCCCCTAACATGTTAAGAATTTGATTCCTGATAAATTCAGTTGCACATTAAGTATGCTTACAAAGTACCAACCGCAAAGTGCACCATAAATAAACATTACAGGAACTGCTACCTCTTCACCTACCTTGTGACCTGCCTCACACGTTCAGACCACAGACATTTTAAACTAGGAATTACCTTGAAATTGTTGGTGCGGCCAGTAGCTATACTTGCTCTTTACTTAAACCATGTCGTTTACAACTGTGGAATGAACCCTAATTGCATGCACTTGTGTAATATTTCTGTCTCCTGGCATTAAAACGTTAGTCAGCTCAAGTGAATAACAGCATCTCTACCGCCTGGAAACATTGCACAATGACAGGTTTCATATTTTTTCTTGTGAACTAAGTTTGTACAATATTCAATGTGAATAAAAATCCAACAGATGCAACAGTATGCAGATATTTATTTACTGCAAAGCTACTCTACATATTGCGGGTGTCACAGCACCCATCATCAGGAGTATTAAAAACTGTACCCGCAGCCTCCGGTACAGGTCATACTACCTGTACCACTACTCCCCTCCAACGTGGTCTCAGACTACGTTGGAGGGGAGTAGTGGTACAAGTAGTATGACTTGTACCGGAGGCTGCGGGTACAGTTTTTAATACTCCTGATGATGGGTGCTGTGACACCCGAAATATGTAGAGTAGCTTTGCAGTAAATAAATATCTGCATACTGTTGCATCCGTTGGATTTTTATTCACATTGAATTAAGATGCACGGAACCACGAGCTTAAAATTTGTACAATATTATCTAACGACGTTGTCCACCGTTAAGTTTCATAGCGCCGGCAACAGGCGCATGAATGAGTATGGAGCATTGGTGGAATTATTTTTTGAGTGACTCGACAACCCCTAGTGGGCCAGTGCCTCCTCGTTTTCGACGCCTCACGATCACATTCAGACACACCACACTCGATAGGACTCCTCTGGACAAGTGATCAGACAGTCGCAGATACTTCTACCTGAAAAACACACAACACTCACTAGACAGAGAACATCCATGCCCCCGGCAGGATTTGAATCCACAATCCCAGCAAGCGAGCAGCCGCAGACCCACACCTTTGACGGCGAGACCATTGGGATCGGGTTGGTGGGATGAACCTAACAGGAAAAATGGGTCGTACACTGAAAAAAAATCCCCTTTTGGTAGTTACTTTGTCCACGAAGAATGTCACACGAACTTCCTTGCGAGCAAACGTAGGCCTTAGTGATACCGTTAGCGACTAACAGCCTAGTTTATGGGACTGCTTCATGCAGTGCGGCATAAAGACTATCAAAACGGTGGCTACGGACAGCGGATATGGTGAACCTACGGGCGATTTGGTGTTGTCAAAGTGCTGTTGAAGATTAAGGTCTGCTAAACACGACGACGTCTCGACTGGGAAAGATTTCCCGATAGCCCTCTGAAATGTTGATAACTAATTATCAGTTGTCAAGGTGTCACATCCCAGAAGACACTGATCTTTAGGCTGAACCTAGATTTTGGATTATATAAGAAGAAGAATTTAATGTATTATGGCATGCGAAATTCAGGGTGCCTAGTAACAAACGGACTAAATCCTTTGCCTACGTGCCTGCTACTACATAAGGCACGAGATATCTTGTAATGGAACCCTACAGTCCGCCGCCATATTAACGGAAACCGGCCACTGAAATCTTTCACGAATCAATTCAGCGCAGCTCACAACCAGCTAGCTAACACTCACCTATCGTCACACAAAAGTAAATACCTCACAGGGGTGGCTACGCCAGACTTGACAGAAAGAACGTAGTAATAAACTAGAAGAAAATGAGCCCTCGAACGTGAAGTATTTTGTGTATCACATCTCATGAGTGACAAACTAGGAACGCCAATGTCTTTATGCGGTCGGTATACCATGTATTGTATCAGCAGCGGCGTACAATAATATATCACCCGCATGACATTAATATAACCGGCATGCCACGTAGCATATCAACAGTGGCAATAAACTATAAATAACATAAGCCACATGACCTTGACATAATCGCTATTCCACCTCTCAAAGCAGCACTGGTGACCAATTAGAAACAAAGATGATTCCATAATCACACTACGGTTGCTATGTCACGAGCTACAGGAGTTGAACACTTCGGCTACGCACTGAACGCATGTCGTTAATGAGTAAGATGGGTCTAGAAGTGTAAGGAATGGCGTTATGTAAATACAAAGCATGACTCGGTGATTTTAGTAGACAAAATTCGTTCAGGTTTCGCTTCTCAAAACTCATTAACAAAAATAAATAAATATACCACCCCACAACAAACCTTTTTTTGTTTACTTAAAAATGTGTAAACAAACAATTTATCCGTGTCTCGTCCAATGATGGAAGTTTCAGAAATGGATAAAAAATGTATAGGTGATGTAATTGCTGGCATCAGATCGCTGTCTTGTTTTATTTTGTGGAGACCTGAATTTCAATCTACAGGGCAGCTGAAGCCCCTCGTGCGTGACGAATCGCCACGAACAATTGAACCTCGTTAACTTCCCTCTAGCAGTGCTGATGGAGCTACCTCACACTTATCCACCGTCATGGAAACTGTAATTATTTGCTGCCTGCACCAATCACAGGCGCCTTGCCATTATTCATACGAGTTTGATTGCATTATAAAATGTACTGACTGCATGGACACTGTGCGATTCTCATTCCTCCTTCAACACACACGCGTAGTAACGCAATATGTTATGGAGCAGCTCTGCTCATTTCGCTATTCCAGCTCAGAAAATACTCAATGGATTTCGATGAAATTTGGTACTGGAAGTATATCCACATATTCCTTCCTCTCTCTTTATTCAACACCAATAAATTCGATAAAAGGGCAAAGGATAAGCTGGTTAGGTCACCTAGAGAGAATAGGGGAGGATAGGCTGCCCAAAAAGATCTTCACTCAAGAACTGGAAGGGACGAGAAGAATGGGAAGACCCAGAAAAAGATGCGAAGAGGAAGTGGAAAGAGACCTTCAAGTGCTGGGAGTGAGAAGATGGAGAGAGTTGGTGGCAGATAGGAAAAAATGGAAGGACATTGTTCGACAGGCCAAAGCCCACAATGGGCTGTAGTGCCAATGGAAGAAGAAGAAGTTATAGCTCCATCTGGATATTCCAGATCAGAAACAACTTAATACATTTCGATGCAATTAGGTTCTGGAAGTATAAAAAAGTTAAATCAGTCCCATTACAGGCCCGAGGTGCTTAGAGGGTTCCAGGAAGTTAAGGTTCCCAGATTACGTGACAATGGTCCAGAATGGTGGTAAGGTTGTCAGCCTTAGGCACTGGTCGACTTTACCCCACGAAATACTCCTGTTACTCATTTCTGTTGGAGGCTGAGTCTACCCCAGGACCATAGTGCGATCGGAAGGATTTTATGTCAATGAAAAATTCCAATGACACTATCTGGAATCGAACCAGCGACCTACCGATTTGTAGCAAAGCACCTTAACCACTGTGCTACCGCGATCCCCTTCTGTCAGTCAAAGCTGTGTTATCACAGTCCGTGCATCAACCATTAGCGCATAAACCTGCCAACGCACACTGCAAGTCGCTACATCCCAGTTTGTGAACTGGCGCACAGCGCAAAGCATTCCAACAGTTTATGTTACAGCAGTTGATACGGTGTCATGAAACAAGACAGTAGCTAATAAATCTCGTCTCTGTTGTACCCTACCTTCCAGGATTGTGTCCGTGGTCCGACGGTACAGGGATAATAAATCTCGTCTCTGTTGTGCCCTACCTTCCAGGATGGTGTCCATGGTCCGACGGTACAGGGATAATAAATCTCGTCTCTGTTGTGCCCTAACTTCCAGGATAGTGTCCGTGGTCCGACGGTACAGGGATAATAAATCTCGTCTCTGTTGTGCCCTACTTTCCAGGATTGTGTCCGTGGTCCGACGGTACAGGGATAATAAATCTCGTCTCTGTTGTGCCCTAACTTCCAGGATGGTGTCCATGGTCCGACGGTACATGGATAATAAATCTCGTCTCTGTTGTGCCCTACCTTCCAGGATTGTGTCCGTGGTCCGACGGTACAGGGATAATAAATCTCGTCTCTGTTGTGCCCTACCTTCCAGGATTGTGTCTGTCGTCCGACAGTACAGGGATAATAAATCTCGTCTCTGTTGTGCCCTACCTTCCAGGATTGTGTCCGTCGTCCGACGGTACAGGGATAATAAATCTCGTCTCTGTTGTGCCCTACCTTCCAGGATAGTGTCCATGGTCCGACGGTACAGGGAGTTCCGGAGGTAATGGACCGCTGGCATGAAGAAGACTTCCTCGGGCCGCTCTGGAAGGAAATAAACGACGAGTTCGGAGTTGGCAGGAATGCTCTTTACGGTTTCGTAGAGTGGCTCTCCTGCAACACACAGCAGCACAGGGCTTACAGAGTCTCCAAACAGTATCGACGTACAGATCTATACAAAGATTAACCGTTTAAATGTCTGGTTAATTACCATCTGCTCTTTCCTAGCATTATTCGGAGCTCACCATATTCTCCACGTTAGCATATAAAGGGTTAATACGGTACGAATGAAATATAGGGTGTGTGGAAAGTACCTGTATACGTGTACAAGGACGGAAGTACACTGTGTTGGAAGAGAAGAAGCCCCATACATAAAACACTTTGGGTGGAATACGTGTAGAACTTGCCTATGTGTAGAAGCTTGTCTACATGCCCGTACGGGTCACTTCCAACAATTATCACTACTTTGACTTCCGACCTAACCTAAATTCTCTTTACAGCAAGTTCATAGTGACTTTTTTTTGCTCACCCTGTATACCGTCGTGAAAGTGACCACTTTTCCTGAGAACCCAAGTTTGTAGTACTGTGTGATTAAACTAAGCTGTCAGATCGACCACAAACAGAATTTTTAAGTTGTTATGAAGATATAATACAAAATAAAATATTTCGTTAAGACAAAATAAGAACTTTGTACTGCGTTAGGCGCAGCAAAGGATTAGACGCTTAAAGGATCGGTACATAAAGAAATCCGCTAAATGACGTGATGTGAGAAATTATCGTATTATAACACCTGGTTGGTGAGTTAATGAATATAAATATGAGTGAAGATGTATTTCTGACAAGTATAATCACAATATTAGTGCGCTGGGTTAGCGTAGTCGGTAGAGCAACTCGCTACGGGGCTGGGCGGTCCGGGTTTCGAATCGCGTGGTGGCGAGGTACTCCTGGAGCGCACCCACCCTTCTGTAAAATGGATACCGGATCTCTTTCCCAAGTAAAACGGCTGGGGCGTGGTGTTGAACACCCATCCTTATATAGCGTCGAGGCCTTACCAAACATACAGATATACCTCTACTCTCCCTCTGGACATTGACGGTCTGTCCTAGAGTGAATTTTTTTTTACCCTTTCAGTGAAGTATTGAACTTGCTCTCACCTTTGACCTTGGTGCCGATAAGATTCACCTCATCGCTGTAGGTTGAAGCGGCTCGAAGGAATCGAACCCAGTTGCAGTGACGCACGCGGCGTCGGTCCACCTCCGTTATCTCGTCGTAACAACCAAACCGATGCCGAATCTGCAACACAAAAAAAAACGGTATGTCATCATTCACATTTATATTTGTGTATTCAAACGGCAGTTTTTCAATTGCTATCACATGGGTGTTTTCTGCAATCCCAATCAGCTATTTAACATAGGTCAATACAGGAAGAAGGGAAGCTTTCGCGGCCTGATGGAGGTGTTAGCCGACTGTTCCTGCTGAGAGTGGAGAAAACCACTTTATGTGTGATAAAACTAAGCTGTCTGATCGACCACAAACAGAATTTTTAAGTTGTGATGAAGATATAATACAAAATAAAATATTTCGTTGAAACGAAATAAGAACTTTGTACTGCGTTAGGCGCAGCAAAGGATTAGACACTTAAAGGATCGGTACATAAAGAAATCCGCTAAATGACGTGATGTGAGAAATTATCGTGTTATAACACCTGGTTGGTGAGTTAACCCTTTAAACGCCGAGTTAAATCCCATCTGCCATTTGCTAGTATTATTAGGAACTCACCATATTCTCCACGTTAGCAAGTAAAGGGTTAAGGAATCTTTGGTCGTCTTTGAACTTTGGTCACCTAGCCCGGAACTTCCCTGACTAAATCATAGCTACTGCTTGTAACAAATTCGTGTATGTGAGGGTGAAGATGTGTCACAGAAAAGTCGGAGAAATCAGCGTTTAATCATAAGTTTAGTTTAGTTTAGTTTAGTTTAGTTTAGTTTAGTTTAGTTTAGTTTAGTTTAGTTTGGTTTAGTTTAGTCACTAAGGGCAGTGTCCCGGCCCAGATTCGAAATAGAAGCTTCCAGAACATACGTCTGGAAGGTTACAACAAAGGTCTTGGTAATGTTTAGGATTGCTTTTGCTCAGACCCGTAGCTCACTTGGTAGTTCTAAAGTTCTCTCAATTTGGGACCAACTTAACAACCGGAACATTACAATTCTCATCACATGTTGCAGCGGGTACTTCCAGCAAAGAACAGACACTCGCCTTTTTTGGTTTCGATAGTACAAATTGTTGTAGTGGCAATAGTTTAGATCTCTTGCATGGGGGCACTCAGAACCCATAGCTCTTTATTTTTGGCAAATTTCTTTAGCGTCGCCAGAGTTTGTCAATGTCAAGTGTATTCAAATGCGCCATGACAACGTTGTTAAAGTATACCTAGTTATACTTCATTTGGTGTACAGTATACGCCTCATGTATTTAGCACACGCATCCGAAACAGCGCTGTTAAATGATATACGACTACGGGCAGAGCAGGACGTGCCCAGTTTGTCCGGTTAACAAGGAGACTACAATTATTTTAAAATGACTGCTCCTGAGGGTCGCTGATTTCAGATTAATGTAAATGCATCTGATTTTGAACAAAATGCAATGTTATCCCTGTGTCTGGAAGTCATATCATGAAGACATATGGCCGATTGGATGTATACCTCCACGCATTCTTAAAACTGAAACAGTATACGGACGTTAGTGGCCGCCTACCGCCGGTGAAAAGATTCAGTGCCCTTCAATAGGAAACTGGGTGTGCCTCAGGTTTTGTCAGGATGTGATGACGAAGAGGTAAGCCACTGTCTTAAACGAGTATCGATCTTTGGTCGTCTAGCCCGGAATTTCACTGACTAAATTATAGCTACCACTTGTAACACATTCGTGCGTGTGATGATAAAGATATATCACAGAAAATTCGGAGAAATCACCGTTTAATCATAAGAAACAAATCGCCGTTCGGCGTGCGATTGTATAAATTCCTTAACGCCCCCAGTGCAAATAATAAGACTGCCATATGTTTACACCAGTCGCCCACAAGGTAGCTACTATTGGCCTGACCCTTTCATGGCTACAGGATTGTTTTCATGCAAGCCACACAACAATAACATGTCTTGTATTGTTCTACAATAATGAAAAATGGACTCAAATTGCTGCAGCAGCAGAAGCAACAACAACGAAGACCTCTTGTGTACCGCCCCTTACGATACCTGCTACTTGCTTCAATCTTGAAGCTGCTTGAGGGAGCAGAGCGGACCCCTTGGTGTGCTTTCTTCTGCTCACAAAGCTTGCAGTGATGATGTCGATGATGGTGATGGATGCATACTGCTGCTTTGTATCCGTGTAACAATAATGTATGATACTGTTTGGACTAGACATGGACATGCACGGAAGATTTCGTGCATCCAAATCTCCACATAAATTAAGGCTGCTGCTGCTGCTGCTGCTGGTCTGGTTAATTGATAATGAAATATGCCACGAGGTACACAGGAAGATCACGGAATTATCACATTATGAAAGACGAGAAGGATGGAAGGGGAAGTAGGAGAAGTACAGTCAACCTTCGAGTTTTTTTCCTGCAATAATTATCTTGTGGATCGTAGGGTATTTGACGTCGCTGTATCAGCTGCACAGAAAATATGCGACAGAATGATCGCATTCGGTGACCTCGTCGGGAATGGGAAGGTATCACATCCTCGGACTAATTCATCGGATAACACCATAATTTTGTATGAGCTGAGAAAAAGCAAGAATATATTATTAACCGATCTGCGAGGACAGAAACGTGTCCGGTGAGGTGTATCACAATTTTTAGTTTGATGGCAGTAGCCACTAAATTATTGAATGTAGGAATACAACATTCAGTATGAAAATTGCACAATACACTATATACAAAATTTTATTTTTAGGACAGTAATAATTGCAAATATTGAGACAAAGAGAACTTCGAATTTATAAAAGCGTAGGAACTATTTTAGACAATGCGCTAGGTACTGTACGTGCTACAAAGACTGCCGCTAGCTAACGAAACGCGGGGAGAATATTTGTGGACACCACCGGGTTGTCACAGAAAGCTGAATAAAACTGTCATTAGTGCTCTGAATAATCACCAGTTCATAGCACTTTAACACAAACACATTTCAACGAATCATTTGGGTTAGCCCTTAACGGGAAAGTGACTGACAGATACGGCCATAGCGTGTCATACTGTGATGATCCGGCATCATTGCGGCCTGCAAATCATTCGAGTGGTGTTTGAAATATTCTGTGTAATTCCATCAAATTTGTTTCCTATCCTCTTTTCTCTTTACTTTACTCTTTATACCTCTCCTTGTACATGGTTTTACTCTTATGTTTATTATTTTCTACATTATGACACACTTTTCGCAATCAGAAATTTAAGGATAATTTAAACAATTGAAACATCTGCTTCAGTTTCAAGATCGGTACATGGAAGACGTTTTGGAACGCAACCTTGCGGGTTCAGAACTGCGTGTATTGTAGAAACAGTCCTGTACGCAGTTTACAATTCAAATTTCTTCATTTGTGTTTTGTCATTGGCTATGAATATGGTTTAATTACGGGAGCTGCGAAATTTTAATTCAGCAAAGAATACCATCCAACAGGCATCGGCGTGCCGTTTCCGAGCGTAAAATGTTGGGGTTGTAAAGCTGACATTTCACCTCCATTTAGTCCGGAGGTGAAAAATGAGTGGAGTTATACCGCTGTCTTCCCTATACGACTTCAAACACTGTACAAGGAAAACTTCACCTTCACAACCATTACGGTTATTAAATTTGAAGGATCTCTTCAGTTAGAACGCACCACACTAAATCATACATGAATCATACAAATCTCAACACTGTTCATCGCCCCCACACACCCAGAAGAAAACTGGCATACACAAGGAGTAGCGGCTACACTTAAAACATTATGAATTCAGACACGTACGTCGAAAAGGAATGATAAGTATTCGTCAGAGCCAATGTAAGTGACGTGTAACCACTATAATCACTTAATTGCTTCATTCTAAGGGACTGTAACTTGAAAAGATGAACACCAAGGACAAGCCTCATTCATTGAAAGACACTCGTGTGTAAGAGGTGGTTCCAAGAGTTCTGCGCGACTACGGGAAGAAGATAAATCACTGTGTTAGTTGAAAAGGTAGGAATCAGCATGCATTTTGTGCTAAAGGCCGCAACAATGTGTCTCTCAATCAAGGATACGACTGAAAAACTTGGAAGCTAATACAGGGGTTTCCTTCGACATCACAGAACTCAAGAGGGACAGAAATCCTCGCTGTCGGTTTGTCAGATTCGAGTCAATCATCTCCTTTAAAAGAGATAATTTATTCAACAGACGAGTTAATACTGACTGATCGCGGAATATTTTTTAACATGTTAATTTTTAAATGCATTAGTTATTTGGACAGCGCGCCATTCAGATCTTAAGTTTATTATTCTGAGTTAACAGTTTTCGGTTTACTGAGTTCGCTGGTTGTTAAGTCTCTTAGGTAGTCCGCTGCTAAAAATAAAGAATAGTTTCTTATTGGGTGTGACGTCATGCAGTGTCGTAGAAATTCACTCACCTTTCGAAGAAATGCAGCCTACTTCCTCAGTGTTAAAGATCTGCTCTTCAGATGGGAGAAAGTACGTTCCTCTGAACGCCAGTAAATATCTAGCATACTATATGACGTTACAATCCATGACAGTAATAATCTCAGTCGCTGCTCTTGGAACCTCAAATGATGCACATTCTATATGTTAACCTCGTAGTAAGCTACCTGTATCAGTCAGACAATCGCTTGTTAGTGAATCTTCACGCTGTTATGTCTATAAGTAAATTAATTGGTGGGGAAAAGGTCACTTCGTCTTTCAGGTAGTTAGATATTCGCTCTTCTGGAATGTTACGCAGCTTAGATTGGTAGTTATTTGCCTACGTTTCGGGACAACCTATCGGGTCCCATCTCCAAAGGTCATGCAGTCTGCCACTGCTTGATCCTTGAATATTGGAGATAGTTTGCCCCGAAACGCCTGAAACTACTTACAATATGTTGCGTTAACTTCCCAGAAGGGCGAAGATCTCGTTGACAGCGCGGCGGAAGCCTGAAATCACGCATTTAGTAACTTGTTTAGGCAAAGAACAGAAAAGTAGGTTGCTTAGTAAGTGAATCGTATAACTGAGCAGCCACATTTTTAGTGTTTACATGTAAGCAGTGTTAACTGCACTAACAAACGCTAAGGTCGAGGAATCAGTCCGCTGAACATGAAGATGTAAGCCGGGCCGCAAGAGGACAGATGCAGGTGCTGAATTTTATATCGCAGGAATTTGCTTTCTTCAAGTTGCTGTACCAGCTGCTGTTCACACACACACACACACACACACACACACACACACCACACCATACACACACCACCCACCCACACACACCACCCACCCACACACACACGCAGACACACAGACACACACAAACACACACACACCACACCACACACACACACCACACACACACACCACCCACACACACACACCCCCACCACACACACACAACGCACCCACAGACCACCAACACACACACACACCACCCACACACCTACCACACACACACACACCCCACAACCA
>Ga0123355_10014460_pt1 | contig 12348 bp, 7 predicted proteins | sample TergutEmb28metaG_3_FD_89872 | JGI IMG/M metagenome (GOLD analysis project Ga0123355, IMG submission 89872) | Embiratermes neotenicus P1 segment gut microbial communities from Petit-Saut dam, French Guiana - Emb289 P1 | ecosystem: Host-associated > Arthropoda: Insects > Digestive system > Gut ...
CTGACCGTGCATCTCAGTATATTTATCTCAGTAATTAACCAACTTGATGCACAAAAGTTTTGTTTTACAATAAGTTTATTTCATGCCTCTACATGTTTCGAGCACATGTGCTCGAAACATGTACAGGCATGAAATAAACTTATTTTAAAACAAAACTTTTGTGCATCAAGTTAGTTAATTACTGAGATAAGTAGTGTACAGTATTTCAAGGCAATGTTCTGTTTTGATCCGCAGTATTCCCTATACGAACAAAGTGAATTAAATCACAGACAGGAGAGGCGCTGAACTTCGTTGCTTAAATTGTTTCTCTTGTGATGCAAATAACGTAACAGGCTCGTGTTTCTGAATTCTAGTTAATTTCCTCAGCCACTTCAAAAAACTAAAGTTCCCTCCTTCCTTATTAGTTTTTACGATAACCACTTAACACTCGATATTTGATTCAGACTTGACCACAAAGTATTAGAAGTAAATGCAGTCCCTAACTAGCGAATAAATTGTACATTCGTAAATGTCGAAAATTTAGCGTTTCTGTTTTAAAATAAAGACTTACAATCGCGATAATTAAATAAGTAACCAACTAACTGACGATATGCAGCAGATACCTCCTTGAGAATCTAGCAATTCCCCAGCTAGACACGTAATTCCCTGCATTTCATGGAACTCCAAAGTTAATTACCGTGATTGAAACAGTCTGCCTCTTGTTTGTATTCTCAGCAAGATTAATCTACTCTATGCTCCCCTACCCTTCTTCCATAAGATCCATTTTAATATTAGCCTTCCGTCCAGGCTTAAGTTTTCCGAGTAATCTTTTTCCTTAAGTTTCCCCCATAAACATCACATGTGTATTTCTCTTTTCCCCACAAAAATCACGTGTATTTCTCTTTTCCCCATACGAGCTACATGTTTCACCCATACCATACTTCTTGATTTAGTAACACTAAAAATGATTGGTTATAAACCACAAACCTCCTCATGATGTTATGTCCTGTAGACTCTTGTTATTTCCTCCGCTTTGGTTACAAACAAACCGCTCAGCATACCTAATCTTCATTATAGTTGCATCCCTGAGGAGTCCCCCTGGTACCAGATTTATGAATTGTAATTCAGCATTACACATTCTTTTACCCTTGCTTTATTTCAGGCGTTTTCTCTATTCCGATAATTCCGTTTTTTTTTCTCTTCCACAGACACATCCTTAGACCTTTAGCCTCCCATCAATCTACGGTAAGTACTACGAACTTCTATGTGAAGGAACATTTTTATGCCTACTACGTCACTTTGCTTTTGCTTGTCGTGATTCCTATTAGGTGAAATATACCTCATTTAGAACAGAGCGAAGAGAATCTGACGGACAGTCAGTCCTACAGGAATGAACATGACAGGAAACTGTGTACTTTTCAATGCAGTACACAACATTTCCATTGGAATATGCAATAGACTATAGTAAGTCCGTTTACGGCCTGAAGTGGATTTCCTTGTTTAAAGGATTAATTAATTAATTAGTAAGCCACCATCAAACATAACTATATATTTATTACACACAAAGAAGCTTATTTATTATATACAGATAAGGTACATGTTTCGTCCTACCAGATCGCGAAGAAGTTACATTCAGGAACTTAAATTGCAGTTAAAATGTAAATATAAGTAAGTACGTTTTGTAACAACAAACTTACATAGATTTTTAGAAACTGGTGATCGTATATACATGATTTTTAAAAAGTTTGTTTTCCCAGATCTTTTAACATATCAAAATATTTTAAACTGTTTTAGGTGCGTTTCTTCAGAAAATAAAAATATCCAACATTTGGTACAGAAATAAGGGTTTTGTAATTCATTTCAAACTTTTCTGGAAGCTTATCTTTCATATTTTAAAACTTTAGAACAAGAAAATCTTAAAGAAAAAAACTTACATAGTTCAAGCTGTAACGATAGCATGTATATACGATTAATAGTTGTAAAAATAGGTAAGTGAGCCCTCGCAAGAAACACATATGTAATGATCACATTTTACCTTCATTTGAACTCCTATACCTAGCCTGATGATGGTACATTGGGAATGAAACACGTAGCTTATAGTAGGACAATAAACGCGTAGTTGTGTTTAATGGAAAGATCTTTTCGGCATTTCAGTACATCATTTTGTTGCACACAATACTTACCTTATTAATATATACGGTGATACGAAATTTAATCTCAGATGTCTTAATAAGAAGAATGAGCTCAGTGTGTAGCGCTGATTTTAATCTCCTCAAGTTCTAAGTATAGCTTTCAGGATTATAGAACTACGAGTTTATCTAATGCTTTTCACTCAGTGTTGTAGAATAGCAGGTGACACAAATATGGGACGCTTCTCATCGCCTTGCTGTCACACAACAAACAAACACGCTTCCCAAAATTTCTGTGTTTCCATGTAAAAGGAAAACCGTGGGGAATTTCCAACGCATATGATGCGCCGAAACGGACATTATACAGACCTTCAAACTTAACTTGCTCTCGTATTTAAATAGGTGTCTGTCCGTTCGAAACAAATCCAATCTAAGCATGGATAATGAACAAAACATTGGTCAACAGACAGATTAGAACCATTTAAATGGAACTTCTCTTTGAAATTTTAATCCATTGTAACGGACACTTTGACGGTTAATGATAATTGCTTCAATTTAAATTAATAATCAAATTGCCTTTTATAAGAAGTATGTGATTTGACCTAATAAGACGTCTTGATTACTTCAAGCTAAACCTTGCATTGGAGTCATGCAGTAAAAGGTGTGTTCAAATAAAGACCAAACTTTTGCTATAATTACTTTATTGCTCATTTTACAGAATTTTAAGCACTGACCCCCTCAACGTAGTCCCCTCTGCTGGCGATACACCGTTCCCAACGTTTGTTCCATTGTTGGAATGCTTCCTGTAAAGCACTTTCTGTGATTGCGCGCAGTTCTCTTATCGCATTTTTCTGAATCTCCTCTATGGTTTGGAAACGACGTCCTTTCAAAGTGGTTTTAAGTTTGGGAAAAAGGAAGAAGTCTGCTGGGGCTAAGTCCGGAGAATAGGGTGGATGGGGCACAACGGATGTCTGATGTTTTGCCAGATAACTGTGGATGAGGAGCGACGCGCGACGCCAGCGCAATGCCGTGGTGCAACGTCCAAGTCTGTTTTTCCCACATTCAGGCCTCTTAATGCGCACAGCATCCCTCAAAGGCGCTAAAACTTCTTGGTACAACTGTTTGTTTACCATCTGACCACGTGATAAAAATTAATGACGGACAATGCCTTTCCAATCAAAAAACACAACCAGCATCACCTTGATCTTTGACCGACTCATCCGTGGTTTTTTTTTTTTTTTGGTCGAGGAGACCCTTTCCCCATCCACCGCAACGATTGCATCTTGATTTCAACATCACGCCATTAATCCCACGTCTCATCTCCAGTCATGATGTTATTAAGAAAGTTTTCATTACCATTTGCATCGGCAAGCAGTTCCTGATTGATTTCAACACGGTTTTCTTTCTGATCGCCAGTCAATAAACGCGGCACGATTTTTGCACTGACGCGATGCATATGACTTTTTTCAGTAAAAATTTGACGGTAAGATCCTATGCTGATGCCCACTTCGTCAGCAACTTTTTGGACAGTTAAACGATGATTTCCACGAATCACAGCACGAATTCTCTCTCGACATGGTTGTCGTTTGTTGGTGTGGAAAGTCGTGCAGGTCTGGGATCTTCACCAACCGATATTCTGCCTTTTAAAAGGCTTAAACCACTCATAACACTGCGTTCGGCTCATACAGTCCTCCCCGTATGTTTGGTTAAGCAATTGAAATGTCTCTGTAAAATGTTTGCCAAGTTTGCAGCAAAATTCCACACACAAACACACACGTTGTTCTTCAAGCGTTTTCTTTGTTACTTTGTCACTAATCCGACGAACAGCTTGTGCACGTGCTCAGTTCAGCCGATGTAGCTCGACCACTAGTGCTCATAACGAAACGGGACAATTGACAGTTTATTGTGAAGACCTGACGCTAGGTGCGCTCAGTAGCCGCAGCGCGCTCTCTTTGCTGGTTAGCGCGCTATTTAAAAAGTTCAGTCTCTTTTTGAACACGCCTCGTTTATATTTATACTTATATTGGACTTTCAGAATTTCAACACAAATATTTCAGTCCGATATTTGTGCTATAGTGGATAAATTCCAGTGTAATTCTTTCGGAATTTAAAGGTCATCTTCAAACTTCGATATATATTTAAAACTTATAAACATATTAAAATTGAATAACAATATCTGTGACATCATACCGAAATAATGAGGGGACATTGCGGGCCATGGGAAGAAGTCTCATGCTGCCAACTCCTGCTCTTACCTGCAAAAAAAGAAAAAAGAATGTCATATAACAAACTTTTACGTATATGAGAGCAGTAATTACTACAGTGCATAAAACCATTCGCAATCCAGCGCACTTTAATATCAAGAAATGACACATTTCCTCAAAACGCTAATATGGACTCTTGCAATCTAATAGAAGTAACATAATAGTAGAAAGTATTTATTTTGCCCTTACTTCAATTACATGAATATAGCCACAATGTGCAGGTTTTGACCTACGTTTCTATCTACAAAACTTAAGAATTACAGAATTCATGAACGTACTTATAACTTGAGGTTTCTTTATTAGCTGTAATTTCCTTTATAAAAGGCAAAATGTCGTTATACGAGATCACTACTTTGTCCACTCGTGTGTGTCTGTACGTTGTAACTTGTGAACAATTTGTTACTTTTCTATGAATTTTTAACGTTTTGCTGACCGTGCATCTCAGTATATTTATCTCAGTAATTAACCAACTTGATGCACAGAATTTTTGTTTTACAATAAAGTTATTTCATGCCTCTACATGTTTCGAGCACATGTGCTCGAAGCATGTAGAGGCATGAAATAAACTTATTGTAAAACAAAAATGTTGTGCATCAAGTTGGTTAATTACTGAGATAAATTTTCTATGAAATTTGGCGCGACCCTCAACACAATAAAAGCAACCCTTACGCCGTACTTCTAATTTCCTGCACTCAGTAATAACAACATAGCGATTACGCTAACATGCAAGACGTGAGCTGCACTAACGCCACTTCTTAATGATTCTGCAACAATATTTCTTAACATTTTACAGAGGGTAATATAATATAAATATTGCGGCCATGAGAATATTGTCTTCAGGTTTCGGTTTGAAGGGGATACCGGATAAACCGCTAGAATACAAGGAGTTTCTTACGAAGTTGATCATAAACATAACGTTGTGATGTGTACAAAATACTATTTGTAAATAAATAATTACAAACTGATTGAATACGCAGAATCTTGAGGCTATATGACACACTGATTAAGGAAATTAGGGACTTTACACGAATTATGAAGGAAGCAGTGTTTTTTTCCAAAAAATTAGCAAATATATTTCACGCGTCACGACTTTCACTCCAGAAAGCCCTAATCTCCGTATAAATTACGTTACTCACACATATCTGGCACCATATTCTAAACACTGCAATTCCTTATGTTACAAGTTTCGTGCCACATTATTCTAGAGCGAGCTGCACCTGTTTACTTCAGGAGCGTCACTCTTACGGGGGACGGAGACTGACTGCTTCTGGCTACTGTGATCCACGACCAGGACAACGGACATGGCTCTAAAAATCGTGGACTGATCTGCAGTTTAATAGCGTATCAAAGTAAATCTTCATCAACAAGTCGCTGCTGAACAATCTACAGAGCAAACGTTAAAGTAGAACGTTCATTTTATTAGATTTCATAGGCTGTATAGTACGGAGTTCTCCAAACCCAAATTGTATACAAAGCAGTCTGTCTACATGCCCGTATCATTGCCAGGCTGGCTGCTGGCTGCTGGCGCTGAATTCGCTATGTTTTGTGGTTGAGATAATTGTGTAGATGGCCTCGGGTAGTCGAATCTATTGGGCTTGATATTGCTGTCTCTTTTTATCTTGTCTTTCATTCTGGTTCCCAGAACATGGATGCACCTTCTCTATTACGTAATTGCTTTATCTGCCTTTTCATAAAGAAAAAAGTTTTTCTCTGAACCCTTCCACTTATTCCGAAGCGAAGAAAAACTCAGTTCTTGTTTCAAAATCAAAAGAAAAGTAATTTAAACTCAAGTGGAAATAATTAGAGCTCATTTGCAATGAAGATTAATTAGACGAAGGAGAGACACAAACATGAAAACATTAATAAATTAAGGTAAATAATGACGAAACAAGAACCAATTAATCAAATACTAAACATTACTAATTACAAAAGCTACAAAAGGAATATAAGTACCTCTGCAAAATCGTATAGACAGTTACAGTGAACGTTGGTTCATCAATCAATCAATCAATGACGTCGTTAGAAATCCAACCGTATCTGATATCTACGAAAAGAGAAAGGAAATAAAAAAGCAAAAAAAACTTGACAGAAAGAACAAACACAGAAAGAAAAATACCTGAGGTACAAAGGGTAGCTTCAAATAGCGAGGGTGGAAAAAAAGGAATATAGGAGGAAGATACAGTCTTAATGTGTGGGCAAATCAGAAGGGGCTTCAGAAATGTGGCGGAGGATTAATTTCGAATAACCTGCGTGCAGAACTGTCAAGTTTTGTTTCTTCTCATCCCCGTTCGACACCTGTCACAACAATTTCGTCTGTATATCCATACATCCATCCGTTCACATACATTCTGATAACTGCAGAGCGGACGATCATTAAATTTGATATTGGACACTTTCACAAAAAAAAAAAAGTTTTCGGACCATTACAATGTTCGTACAAGTCTCACAACTTTACTGACCACTTCACAAAGTGGGACTGCCTGCGTTTCTGGGGTCGTGATCTTTCGCATCCCTGCTCTACGCATGCGCCACACGCTAATTCCTCTGCTCTTCATAGCATTTCTTATTACCGTCTTGCCACAAAAGCAAATAAGTGACAGTGACAATTTAGGTGACTCCGTACCTGAGATCTGCGCCCTTCTAGGGTCGAGTGGTATTTCCTTACCAGCGTTTCGGGGCAATATATCGGTCCTATCTTCAAAGTTCAAGAAACCCCAGAAGAAGAAAAACTACCAATCGATGTTGTATTATACCCCAGAAGAGCGCGTGTCTCATATAACATCGAGACGGAAGACAGAAATTACTCAACTACGTATCCACCAACTTAAATGGCTGACTAACCGATCGACCGACTGACTGACTAACTAACGAACTAATTAACTAACTGTAATTTGTTCCTTTTTGAGTAATTCCCCGGCGTCTGAGTTCTAATTGCCGACGTTTCGGAACTCACTATCGGTTACATCTTCATAGGCAGGTGAATGAAGTATGTCAGTGGTAGGATTGTGCGGGGTATTTATATCTGGTTGGGTTGGAGCGGGGAAGTGGCAGAACTCTGCCACTTCCCCGCTCCCCGGCGTCTGATTTCTAATTGCCGACGTTTCGGAACTCACTATCGGTTCCATCTTCATAGGCAGGTGAATGAAGTATGTCAGTGGTAGGATTGTGCAGGGTATTTATACCGGTTGGGTTGGAGTATAAATACCCCGCACAATCCATCCACTGACATACTTCATTCACCTGCCTATGAAGATGGAACCGATAGTAAGTTCCGAAACGTCGGCAATTAGAACTCAGGCGCTGGAGAATTACCCAAAAAGGAACAAATTACATTTACAACACGGCGAAAGCTTAAAAACAAGAATAATTAACAAACTAATTAACTAAATAACTACTCCACGTAGCAGAGGCCACGTTGAGAGCTTACTAATTCCTGAACTAGTCAAGAAATTTCAGGATAATTTAAGAAACACTACAGTTAATTATCGTGTTCACAAAAGTCCGCCATTACCCATGTCCTGAGCCAGATTAATCCATTCGACGACCACCCAAATTATTTCTTTAAGACCAAATGTTACATACTCCCATCTTCGCCCACGTCTTCCAAGTGGTTTCTTTACTTCAGGTCTGCCACCTAAATCCTCTATGCGTTTGCCTTCTCACCCATACGTGCCACATGCACAGCCGGTTGTTTGGTCAGTAGCGCAAGACGTGAAATTCATTACTGCGTAATTATGATATGGCACATATAGTATAATTAGGATGATCATGTCAGACTGTGTACGATTCAACCTGTATACTACGGATACGAATCCGCTGCTCCAGACCATCTGTGTTCCACAGCAAGAGTTAAAACTGAGGTACTGTTCCTGATGGATTTTAGTAGCACCCTTGACAAGATTTGTGCAGAAAAGAACGTTCCGCAATAATTGTGTTATGTGTGTATTTTATATTTTCTTTTATAGATGATAATCCGTTTTCTCGTCAAGAAAATCTCCGCCTTCTTCAACGGTCAAGGCTTAAGATTCAAGATCCAAAAAGAGCACAGATTTCATTTACACCGCAATAGAAGCTTGAAATTACTTATTGCAACATGTTTCGGCTTCTTTAGAAAGCCATCGTCACGAGTAAAGCAGTCCAAGAAGAATTAGTGTTGGATTCCTTTACCCTTTAACACGGAACCGAAAGGTTGTCCCGAAACGTCGGTACGAAATCACCATTCTACGCTGCGTAAAATCCCACATGTGCCCAGAACTCATGTCGCAATAAGTTCCATAGCCTCGTGTTTTGATTGTCTTTCCTTCTCAGCTTACCGAATAATTCTGAAACTGTAGACGGGTCACACATTACTTGCAACAATAAGAATGCTAAGCACATTGATCACAATTAAAAACACCACAAAAAATATCATGTTTTTAATAACAAAACTGCACTACAACACAGTTACTGAAATGTGAATATCACTTGGCTGATATACAGGGCTGCCACTAGTGAAGTTCGTCGTAATTTCGTTGTGCCTTTGTGGACGGTGACGAAAAATTCCTCAATTCTTTAAGTAGTAAAAAAGTCTTCAATGCCCTACGTGGTCATATTATATAATTAAAATTAAATTATATTGAGGGACGCAAAATACGAATTGCAGTGCCTCACGCGGCCTGCGGACAACTGGCTCTAAACCCTTCTCAAAACTTTTGGTTGTATCTCACTTACCTGCTTGCGAAATGTGGCTCAGTTTTATTATACTCGTGGGGGGGAGGTGTTTTATTTAGATTATACGAATACAGATAGAAATTTGAACTCATTTATGACACTAACACTAAGGAATTTCTTTCCTTGGCATATTGTGGTGGAGCAGCAACATACTTCTTAGGATTACATCAGTAGTGTCGCATTTCTTTGGTTATAGTGTTACTGGAACATTTATTTATGTAATATTATTGGTGTGGCATTTCCTTGTGCAACATGAATGTTGTTTTATTGTGGGGGTAACATAATTAATACTTCGATACTTCTTTGGGCAGTAGTAATTCTGTGGCATTTAGCTGGGTAACATTAATATTGTTATATATTTGGTGGTAACATTATTAACCTTTTGGCGCCGGAATTATTTTTTTAAATTTTAGCACATCCTGTATATAAAATGTGAATAATACAGGAACCAAATACGTTAGATTTATGACACAAACTGCATTTTGAAGAGGAAAAAACGAAGAGTTTATACCATGTTTAAAATATTCAGTACCTATATTTGTTAAATAAATATATAAAATGCAACGTTTAGAGGTTAGCGGTGCGGTACGACCATTATAGTCGTCGTTATGCGTCAAAGGGTTAAGGTTCTTGCAGTTTGGGCGATATGAATACTCCGATATTAATCTCGGTAACAGTAATATTGTGATATATTAGGTTGTAACATTATTAATTTTCTTGCATTTTGGGCAATATTAGTCCTTTGGCATTTATCTGGGTAACAAATATTGTTATATACTTGGTAGTAACATTATTAATACACTTGCAATTTGGGTGATAATAATACTGTGGTATTTCGTTTGGGGGCATTTTCACTGGTACAGTCTTAGAAGTAACATTATCAATATTGTTATATTGTTTTAGGTGGTACTAATAGCGTGCTATTTATTGGGTAACAGTAACATAACATAACATAACGCACACAGTTTATTCCGCCGACCAACACTACAACATGACTCTAAAATAAAAATAATTTACTACTTTCGTATTCATTAGCCTCAAAACGGCGAATTAATTTAAAAAAAAATCTCTCTAATCAGGATGTGAAATAAAATGTGGCACGTTGGCAGTGGTGTTAAATCCGTCATTTTACTTTTAGTAATTAAATGCGTCACGGAAGTTTCCACCACGTCATACTTTACCGCTTTATTATACTAGCTTTGGGAAAGCAGCTCATCCTTATGTCTTGCACACAGAGTAGATTAAAAACATATCAAAGAGTGTAGTGCTGTGGGATAAGAAGAAGATTTTAGAAGATTTCTCTTCTTTGTAATCGCCCTTTATCACCTTTCCCACCTATGATAAATGGCATACTGGAGACAGCAGTATCATCAAGTTCAGTGTATTAAGTAACACAGGGTGAGCATAAAGTCTTTCCCTGATTACAAATATTTATTACAAGAAAACTACTGCACGTGGAATACAAACATGTTTTTTTTTTTTAATTTAACTCAAGAAGTTTTCTTTTACAACACATTAGTGCACTTCAATATGTGCTCCTTTTGTTGCACGGAGAACGTCTAATCGATAATCGATTTCTCTCCACGTGTTCTCCATCATGTCTTCAGTTATTGTAGCAAAAGCGTCTGTTATTCTTGCCTTCATGTTTGTAATATCTGGAACTGGTGTCGAAAACACTTTTTCCTTAACACACTCCCATAAAAAGAAGTCAAGGAGGGTGACATCTGGCGATCTTGGTGGCCCAGGTGTCGGACCATCTCTCCCAATCCACCTGTTTGGAAATGTTGCATCCAAAAACCATACGTTACAAGTGTCACAATAAACACGTGACATAACATTTTAGAAACTAACTTAAGTAATGTTAAAAAATATGTTTTTATTCCACGTAGTTTTCTTGTAATAAATGCTTGCAATCAGGGAAAGACTTTACGTTCATCCTGTAGAACAAATTTATGGTTGACTAAAACGCATTAACAGATGTACCTCAATAAAATTCTTGGCAAAGTCGGATGGAGTAAAACTTCTATTTCGGAAAACGCATGGCATTAAATCTATGAAATCTTCTCAAATGATACTCAGATTCTTTTCAACAAAACCACAGTCTCAGGTACATGAAAGGATATTTCTTTTAGAAAAACAATGTGAACCAGAATAAACAGAGTTTTAGGAATGGGCGCGCAACACCTGCAGAATGAATGGACACAACATTATCCGAATGCAGATAATAATTTTCAGCGAGTACTTAATGATACCGCAGAAATATTTTCAATTCGAAGAAAAATGCAGCAGACGCCTCTGCAATGAGTAAAGATGTAAAACAATATATAAAATGTGAAAATGTAAGCGACAAACAGAAGGAAAGTCCAAGAGACGGTGTATTCCATACAGTAATATACATAAATTCCAAACGCGATCCTTCCACATTTCCGCCCCGGTTCCAAAAATATACTAAGGATTTATGATACAAGTTTACTTTTGTGACATAAAATATATTAGATTTTGAGTGTCAATAAGGATTAAATCTGAACAGATGTACAATGTTTAGTAAAATCATTTCACGCTAAACTGGTACAAAGAGCTAAAACATAAAACAACAAATGCACTTGATAAAATACCATTTATGATAAGTATTAATCTCCTACATGCTTATGCAGCGGGGTGCCATCCTCAGGAAGTCTCTACGATCAATGGAATACAAACCCAGCACAACAAACTGGGTACGCATTGTCGTCAATTGAATAATTAAAATATTAAAATTCTAAGAGTCACGAAATTGACAAACATAAAATTACAACGTTTTGATACTAAAACTACGTGAGTGTCGTTTCAAGTATAAGTTCGTAGCTATTTATATTCTGTATGGAACATCTGTCACATAGTTTAGTATCACAACAGTGTAACGTTATGTTTCTCAATTTTATGTAAATTTTGATATTTTAATCACTCCAATGAGAGCGATACAAACCGAGATCAATGTGTTGATTTTGCATTCCTTGATCGGAAAAACTGTCTGAGGATGGCACCCCAGTGTCGAAACATGTAGCAGATTAATGTCATAGACTATGTTTTATTAAACGCATTCGTTGGTCGATGTATAACTAGTAAGAATATTCACGGTATGAATAACAGAAAATTAAGAAAGAATATTTATCTCAGTAATTAACCAACTTGATGCACAAAATTTTTGTTTTACAATAAGTTTATTTCATGCCTCTACATGTTTCGAGCACATTTGCTCATCATCAGGAGGTCAAAATTGCATTACA
>Ga0123355_10014461_pt1 | contig 12348 bp, 12 predicted proteins | sample TergutEmb28metaG_3_FD_89872 | JGI IMG/M metagenome (GOLD analysis project Ga0123355, IMG submission 89872) | Embiratermes neotenicus P1 segment gut microbial communities from Petit-Saut dam, French Guiana - Emb289 P1 | ecosystem: Host-associated > Arthropoda: Insects > Digestive system > Gut ...
GCGCACGCGCACGCGCGCACACACACACACACACCCCACACACACATACACACACCCACGCACGCACGCACACACACCCCACACACACACCACACACACACCATACACACACACACCATACACACACACCATACACACACACACCCCACACACACACACACCCACACACACACCCCACACACACACCCCACACACACACACCCCATACACACACACACACACCCCATACACACACACACACCACACACACACACACACACACACACCAACCGACATCACTAGCAACACGCATTACACCGCCATTGCACATGTTGCTGCATAGACACCGAAGACAAAATATTTCTTGAATATTGTCGTCTGACATTGAAGGCCGCGCAGCCGGGTACAAGCATGCCGACGTTTCAGAAGAATCTACTGCCTCCGTCTTCAGGGTATAACAAGTGACAGTGAAGCACTAAATAGACTCGGTCGCGCGTTTTCTGTCCCTTTCTTTGGCGAGGCAATTGAACGTTATGTCAAGTGTCCACACTTGGTCACAGCGAAGGAAAGTGCGGGGCTCTGAGAGAAAGTACAGAACAGTGTCAGCAGCTAGTGCTACACACTTCGCACATGCTTGCTCCTAGGCAGTATGTTTAGGGATCACATTTTGTAAAAAAAAAAAAAAAATACTTACTCCATGGAGCAGAGTCCTTCTTGAGAAGCTAATTGGTTCTGCAGCTAGTCAAGAAATTCCCCGCACTTTATGGAACCCAAAAGTTCATCACCCTATTCACAAGTGCCCGCCATCTGTTCCTATCCTGAACCAACTCCATCCAGTCTCCACCCCCTCCCACTTCCCGAAGATCCATCTTAATATTATCCTCCCATCTACGCATAGGTCTCCCCAGTGGTCTCTTTCCCTCAGGTTTCCCCACTAGAACCCTGTGCACACCTCTCCCCTCCCCCATACGTGCCACATGCCCCGCCCATCTCATTCTTCTCGCTTTTACCACCCGCACAAATATTGGGTAAGGAGTAAAGATCCCTAAGCTCCTCATTATGTAGTTTTCTCCATTCCCCTGTTACAAAAAAAATAATAAAAAATAAAAAACGGGATATTTAATATCATGCACGTGGCGAGGGCAGTAAAGAAGACAGAATTTCTAACCCATCGCGATATGAAAAGACAGCAATCCCGAAAGCCGTCGCAAACAACTTCTGTCACTCAAATTGCGTCGATCTCTATACAGCTCTCTCCCCGCACTGTTCCATATTCCCGTATGATACTAGAAATTTATTTGCTTTCTTTCTATCGTTACGCCCAGTTTTTATGCCCGTTCGCAAAATTGCAAAAAAGCGACTATTAGCTTCGTCATGTCTATCCGTCGGTCCGCATACCGGTGTGTCTGTCTGTCTGTCCGCACGGAACAACTCGGCTCCCACTGGACGGATTTGCATGAAATTCTTTTATTTGAAAATTTTTTCGAAAATCCGTCAAGAAAATTCCAATTTCATTACTAATCGGACAAGAATAACGGGTACTTTACATGAAGACTAATACACACTTTTGGTCATGTTACGCTCAGCGTTTCTTACAATCAGACATGTCTGGGACAAAAGTTGTAGAGGAAATCAAAACACACGTTTTGGGTTCAAAAACTCCCCCCCGAAAATCGTGCCGTTTATGAGATAAAATGAAAAAAAATATTGTACAGCCGGTCAGGCCACAGATGGCAATATGGCTCATGCGCATTGCATGCTGGATACCTAAGGCTACAAACACACACTCGGACTATGTAATACTTATTGCTTTTCCACTAAAACAGTGGTTGCACGAACGCGTCTGTGTGTTACGTTATACGTACATTGTCTGTCTTGTTATACTTTGACATATCTTTCGACTCTCTCCACACTCTGTCTTACCAATTGCATCCTAACCCATCCAACCGTTCAGTCCATAAGCCTATTGCCCAATTTCCATGTTTCAGGTTGCCAGTCTGCCATTCGTGACAGCATTTTAGCAATTCATCTCGTTCCATGAGCAAAATCCTGTACCAGTATTTCACTATCACACAAAGCACCTTGCCTCTACTACTTTCTCTACCAAGTTCCCACTCTGCTGCTCCGCTTGCTCTGCACCTTGGGCTTCTTGTGACCTTCTTACAAAATCTTCCCCTGAACGTTACCAATAACTTCCCATCCCCGTTCCACAGTTATGACATCCAGTACTCTTATATCCACATCGCGCAGGCTCGTTTAAACATTTGTCGGCTGATCTTAACGTCTGTTTGCCTTTCGCTTTTATACTTTCTGTTTGTTCCGTCCATTTCCCCGAACACCTACCTTTAACCAAAAATCAATAACCCTCTCTACTGCCGCTGCTTCTTAACTGTACGTGACAACATTCACCATCTTTCAGTTTTCCTTCTTCTCTTACACTTCCACTTCAGTTTGATTAAACCTGCATTTTAAATGCCACTCATTACAATATTTCACCGTCCGATCTATCTAATTTTGTAAACTGTTGGTGCTAAATTGCCCAATTTTTAAGTCATCAGCGAATATAACGCAGGTATTGTTTGACCTGCTACAGGTGCCACGTGTGTCTTCATCACCGCCAGTCCAAACAACGCCGTCCATAAATGCACGACAAAGGTACGGACTAAGACAGCAGTCTTGTCTTACAAACCAACCTCTTACTCCACTCGCTTCCTCGCCGCTCCATCTTACACCGAACGGCATTTCACTGTACACTCTTATTTACACATCATTTCCTCAACGGCCTCTTTTCATTCGCATTTTGTATCACAGGGCTTCCCTGTTCATGGAGCCGAAAGCTTGTTCTAAATATGTAAAGCGCCAAGCACATACAACCCATTTTGTCTCTCAAATATCTGTCTGATGTTGCTTTTGATTAAAAAAAAGAGTTAATTTTTTTTTTTTAAACAAATCCTGCTTGTAACCTCGACAGTATCTTATTATCATTCATTAAACTCAGTATAGAGGCCAAAGCACTGGGGGGGGGGGAATTTTTCCCACTGCACGTAGTAAAGAAACTCCAGTATAATTATTGGGTTCTCTTACGCTTCCTTTATTTTTATAGATTGGACACGCCACAGCCATTTTCAATTCTTCACCGTAAGCTTTCCCTCTCGATATTTTATTAAACGTGTCCACCAAAATTCCCATTCCTTGTTCATTTTCACTAAACCTTTTCCACATCTCTGCCGATATTCCATCACAACCCGGACAACTACTCACTTCCACTCGATCACACATTTCATGCACAACACAGTTTCCCCAAATATTACGAGTTCCGAGACAAAACAAAACAAAAACAGAGCGAATATACCAACAGTGTTACGTCACACATACATTTCGCAACTGACGCTGTGCAGATGTCGCACTGCCCACATAATCCCGGCTGTAATTACCAATTTTATGCAAACACTCAACTTTGCCACACAAAATGCAGTCAGGCTGTTGTCTCGGACACTTTCACTGGGAAAGCAAAAACGTATTAATTACGGCCTCCGGACAGAACGTGTTCAAGTATTGGGGCGGATTTATGGAAACAAAGAAACGTGTCCACACGCTGCGTAGGGCAAAACACACAATTCAATTACTCAACTCTCTGCCATCTGTTCACATATCCAAATATGTACAGCGTGCCCTGGATAGGATGAACGAAACCTTCGTAGAGGTGTGATGAGTAAACATCATCGAACAGAGCACGATACGGTTACAGGAATAACTAATTCCATAGAACAGCGTCATTTTTGTGAATATGGTAGTGGCTGAGGTGCACTCTGGTTCATTACCGTCTTCACAACAACCTGTCACCGGACTGAATCTTCAGCCCAGTATGTATATGGACAATTTGACGATTTTTATACATCGACGAACAACTTCAGGCAATACCAATAACTGTCCAGCGAGATGCAACACAAAGCAGTGTATTTATTATTCTGCAAGTTCACTCTACATGTTACGGGTGTCAACCACACCCATCATCAGGAGTACACAAAACTGTAACTACAGCCTCCGGTACTGTGCAGCTACCTCCCTCCAACGTGGCCTAGCTTGGCCACGTTGGAGGGAGATAGCTGCACAAAAAATATCACCGGTACCGGAGGCTGTAGTTACAGTTTTGTGTACTTCTGATGATGGGTGTGGTTGACACCCGAAACATGTACAGTGAACTTGCAGAATAATAAATAGACTGCTTTGTGTTGCATCTCGCTGGACAACTATGAATATAGATCAGCGATGCACGGAACCGTAAACATAAAGAAATCTTCAGGCAGCTTTAACTTCCGTACTACACACTGCACTGGATGCCCAGTGAGCCACAGAATAGGTCTTGCCCCACCGGGAATCGAACCCCGAAGAGTCCAGCCTGTGGCCTATGGAGAATTCGCATCGTACGGTAAACCACGGTGTCTTACGGGCTCACGCCATAGCGTGACAACACCAAGAAGCTACATAGCGGCAGTCAAGAGGGCGCAGATGTAATAACTTTTTGCATGACGTAAGTTAAGTAGGAGTGTTGACATTTCGTTGTCATGGTAAAGCAAAATAAAGGTAAAGCAATCCCATTACAGGCCTGGACAGGCCCTGAGGGCTCCAGCAGGTTGAGGCTCCCAGATTTCACATCGGCACATGAAGGAGGTAAGGTTGTCAGCCCTACGCACCGGCCGCCTTTACACGTTTCTGTCACAGGCTAAGTCAACCCCACGGCCATAGTGCGGCCGGAAGGATTATGTCAATGCAAAATTCAAATGACACCACCGGGAATCGAACCCGTGACCTCCCGGCTTGTAGCGCGGTGCCTCAACCAACTGTGCCACCGCGTGCCCCCTCGTGGGTATGGATGAAACGTTAAGACATCCCTTAACAACAACAAGCACAACCAGTTGTTTTGCGGTCGTTGCGTGCGCGTCAAGAAACGACCGCCATCTTGCCGATAATTCGAATACGAAGCGCAGTGCAAAACTGCACCTGCTGTGTGTGCTGTCTCGTTACGGACTTTCAGCGGACCGGACGCAAACTGTGCCGTAGTCGGATCTGGTATCTTGTGTTACTTTAATAACAACATCTTAAATACAGTTGAAAACTCCGAGTTTAGAATGTAATCTATCACGCTCAGAGCATAACATTAGGCAAAGGGTCCAAACCCGTAAAGGGTAAAAACGCCGATACCGTTAACAGCCAATGGTCCACAGTCAATTATATTTTCTCATGGTTCAACAACCCTAGTGGGCCAGGGCCTCCTCACTGTCTGGGCTTCACGATTACACTCAGACACACCATACTCGATAGGACTCCTCTGGACGTCTGGACGAGTGATCAGTCCGACCCAGAGACCTCTACCTCACAACACACAATACTCACGACAGATATTCATCCCGCCGGAGGGATTCGAACCCGTAATCCCAGCAAGCGATCGGCCGCAGACCCACGCCTTAGACCGCACGGCCATCGAGATCGGCCTATAGTCAGTATATTGACTGAAATAGCCCGGCTTATAGAAAAGGGGTTCAAACGTTCGCCGCTTGTCAGGATGTGAAGTATAACGGCCTTCCTTCTGTGGCGTTAAGCGCAACTCCATGCAGCAGTCTTTCCCGAGAAGCTAACAGTTCCTCGGCTAGTTAAGAAACTCCCCGCAATATATGGGACCCTAGAGTTCAATATTTCATTCACAAGCACCCGCCACCTGTCCCTATCCTGAGCCAGATCAATCCAGTACACGACCCCCGAACTGTTCCTTGCCAAGTTGGTCCCTGCCACCAAGGCATGGCGCGTCCTGAGGTCGCGGATGGAGGAGACGACCTGCAGATATGGAAGGCAGCGGCAAATATGTTGAATTAGCAGTAACGGACACACGACAGGGGGTGGTCCGCCAGGTAAGGGATTGGGCGAGGGGTTAACAACTCCTCGCCGTAGAAACGTAACGCGATACATACGAAATGCTACAGACAACCTTGGACCTGTAGAGATCCTTCTGAAAGACGGTGCACACCGTCCCATAATAACGAAGGTACATATTTCGAACCCAGCTCAGTCAAAAGCTTTCACAATGCGACGTAAAGATGTAACCACACGTGTTTAATTGAAGAAGAAAGCCACATTGTTGGATAAACACGGCCTCAGAAAGGGAAAGTTGTGGCCGTTTGTCCTTCAGACGATGCCTCTGGCGACAGCAAACACATCATTACTCTTATAAGGCCGTAATTTCCGTAACTGTCATTCGAAATCTGACATTCTCACAACGGAGCTGCTGAAGTGTGACGTCTTCAGCGATGTCAAGTCGTGTCGTCGTGTGAGTAGTTCCTGACATTTCGAAGGAATGTAGTGCCATCATCTTCAGGGTCAAGCAGTCCAAGATGCTTCCTATAACCTCGAGAACAGCTTGACCACACCCATTCTCATCTGATTTGCTTTCTAGTTTAATAAGCAAATAAGCCGCACGTGGGAAAATATGAAAAAAAAAAAAAAAAAAAGTTCTTAATAATGGCGGGGCAGACCACTTGGCAGACCCAGGCCTAGACGGGAGGACAATCTTAAGATGGAACTTCAGGAAGTGGGATGTGGGGGGTGAGGTATGGACTTTATCGAGCTGGCTCAGCATAGCGACTGGTGGCGGGCACTTGTGAATGTGGTAATAAACCTCCGGGTGCCATAAAATGCGGGGAATTTCTTGACTGGCTGAAAACTGGTTAGCTTCTCGAGAAGTACTCTGCTGCATGGAGTGAGTGAGTAAGTAAGTAAGTAAGGAGTATGTAAAGTGGCAGGGGAAGTTGTACAACGGATCCAACCGACTCAGGATAAAGACCAGACCAACAGCGGGCTGTTGTGAGCACGGGAAAGAAATTTGGGGCACCACAAAATTCGGTAATATCTTGTTTAGCTAAGCGATAAGCAGCCTCTAGGGGCGGACTCTGTTCCCTAGAGTTAGCAACAGTGGCTCCTGATATCCTGTCCCTGTGCATTGTCTTCCCAACTGCTTAGAAGTAACAACAGCGTTTGAAAACTTGAGCAGAACGCCACGTGCAAACATACGCCACCAGCCAGCACACGTGCCGCGCCCCCCTATTTGCACAAAGCATGTGAATTGTAACGTTATTTGTCACATGACCTCGCGTCGCCGACTCCCATCAGCGAACCACTGGACAGAAATCTAAAAAAATTGGTACCGGGTGTTAACATTACAGCTATGGTGCGTATGGATGACTTGAACCCTATCTCAGTCAGAGTGTGGCTTAGACTGGGGGCTGGTTCACCGGGGAATTGCGGTTCGATTCCCGAAATGAAGCACAATTTCTCTCTTCTCTGCAGCCTCTAGAACAGCATGGATATCCCAGTTTGAACAGTGACCAGGCCATGAGGTGAAACACCCGGGGCTCTGTTCCCAGCCGGGGCTACGAAACGTCCAGACCGACTGTGTGGCACACCCAACCTGGGCTGTGACAGGGATGTTAAGCTAAGCAGTTAGCCCGTGCTTAAGAAGGCGTGGAGCTATGCATCCACTCCCCACCCCCGTTTATCTTCATGGGATGGTGCGTAATAAAGCACAAGGCCAAGTTAACATTCAGATGAGAATTGCGCTCTTCTGGGCTGTTACGACGCAGCGAGTAGTGATAATTGCGGTACCGAGGTTTCGGGACAACCTTTCGGTCCCATCTTCAGGGGTCAAGATTCTTGGAAGTCGGTAAGAAATTGCCACTACTGGCTGCGCAATAGGCCCGAAAAGCAGAGTTCTCATCTACTTCGCGGCGAAAGACTGAAGTCACGCAAAGTTAACCTTTACTTTACGCGAAGCACAAAGGGTATAAAGTTATCCCTGCACCCGCCACGAAACGATTCTGGGGAGTGGCGGTATAGCTCCACTCATTCGTAATCTCCGCACTATATGGAGGTGATCGGTCAATTTTATCCGGCCGCTTTACCCCCGGGGACGAACCCATTCAACAGGAGGCTGGGCGGATATCACAGTCGGTCTGATCTCTTTGGAATAGAAACAAAAATCTGTTGCTCCTGACTGGAATCGAACCATGATTCCTCGGTAACCCAGTCACAACCGGCTCGTAGATCTAGACAGGTGTTCTGAACGATATTAACACAGGGCGTTTATTTTGTCGCTGTCCCTCATCACGGCATGTCCCGGCGGGTGTAGGCTTTGTACACGACACGATAGAGCAGTAGCGCCCACAGGAACGATTAAAGAAAGGCCCTGTACCAGTAAGCCGATACACGATACAGTAGTGTGCACGAAGATCCGCTGCAAAGAAGCGCATCTGAAAGGGCTCTCAGAACACGTAATGCTCTTCAGAGTTACGATTACCCTTCAGGGGCACTGGGAGAAATCTGGGCTTGAGGCAAATATCTCAATGGGGCCAATGATGCAACTAGGACATGCAGCGGCAGGGGGGGGGGGGGTAAGGTTCCGTCATCGGGAAAAAGTAGCGCGGGTGAAGCTCCCCTCTCCCCAACTGAACTTCTAGTTCCACTCAGATACAATATGCTTTAAGGGGTTTAAGAACATTATTACACAAATACATACGTCAGAGACAGCACCAGACAGTTGATACTGTATGACGAGACAATCGCTGTTAGTTGTGATGACAACAGGAACACAGATACACTGTGCAGACAAAACGAACAGTTCAACAGTCCATGCGTCCCCACCCCACTTCTTTAAAATCCATTTTAATATTACCTTCCCATCAACGACTGAGTCTTCCAAGTGGTCTCTTTCCCCCAGGTCTCCCCACCAAAACGCTGTACGTACCTCCCCCATCGCCCGTGCGTGCCACATACTCCGCCCATCTCACTGTTCTTGATCTAATCATCCGAATTATGTTTAGTTAGGAGTACAAATCATGAAGCTCCTCGTTATGTAGTTTTCTCCATTTCCCTGTTGCCCCGCCCCTCCTATTCCAGTTTACAATACAGTCAGAAAGTGAACTGTACATATAGGGCCCAGAGGCAGAATAAGTGGTGAATAATGAATTGGTAAGGATGTGGAAGGAGGCTGTCGTGGTCCAGTTTCAGATGATTCATCACTACCAAAACCAAACAGCGGTCGCAGTCGATGCCCAAGCCGGTATTGGAACCGGGAACCCCCAGAATACAAGACAAAAATTTCAACAAAATAAGGATACAAAACAACTAAAGGAAGTGAAAAAATAAAGATGAGAACTACGTGCGCTCTTCTGAGTCATTACGCAGCGAGTAGTGGCAATCACCGACGTTTCGGGACAACCCATCGGACCCATCCTCATGGCTGACCGATGGGTTGTCCAGAAACGTCGCCGCCCTAGTAACCCAGAAGAGCGCACTTCTCAGCTACTGAGCTGCGGCAGCCTGAAATTACACACAGACGAAGATATTGACAATGAGGAGAAGAGAGAAGGAATAGAGACAGCACGAAGAGTGAAAGCAACGTGGGAAGGACAAGGGGCGGATAGAGAGAGGGGGAAGGGAAAGAGATGGTCTCTCACAGGTCAAGGTCGTAGGCGTGAGGTCACTCTCACTGCCCCCTGTGGGACCGCACGATGACGAACACCGAATTCGAAGACCAACGACAATTACGTTGTCGCCAACACCTGTTGTCGTCCAGCGCGTAGCCGACGTAGGCACCGTGACTATCCTAAACACACACACATCACCGCACAACGACGAAAGATCCCCCCCCACGTCTCGCCCAATCTCGAAATTAACCGTTTGACGCCTAACGACTTCTATAGTGGTCGTACCGCACCGCTAACCTCTAAACGTTGCATTTTACATATTTATTCAACAAATACATGTACTGAATATTTTAAACACGGTATATACTCTCCGTTTTTTCCCCTTCAAAATGCAGTTTGTTTCATAATTCTAATGTATTTGGTTCCTGTTTTATTCACATTTTATATACAGGTGTGCTAAAATTAAAAAAAAATAATTCCGGCGCCAAAAGGTTAATGTTTTTTTTCCAGGAGGCCCCTCGGCCACATTTCTTCACGCATTCCTTGTGTCCCCATCATAGCGCCACAGACTGCAGTATTTCGTTACCTTAACAGTTACCTTGGGGCTGCCTCAAGGCAGAGAGGGCCTCATGGAGCACGAGGCACAGACGCGACTGACCCCCATCCTCGGATCATGAACGATATGTAAATACAGCAATGACCACAACGTTGCATTCTCTGTGCCACTGCTCGGAGGCACACCGAGGAATTGATGTCAGACAAGTGCCACTTGCTCTTCCCGCCTGGGGGAGCCTTACTTCACTGCAGCTGTACGCACACTGTGGCCAGTGCTGCCAACAAATCGAACAGACAACTGCTTGCCGACTTCTGCTGTTCGCCATTTATGAAAACGAACGGCCTTTTATAGGGAGGAGGGGGGAGATAGGAGGGCGCGGAATGGATTAATCTGGCTCAGGATAGGGCCCAGTGGCTGACTGCTGTAAACAAGTGAATAAACATTCTGGTTACATTACATGCGGGGAATTTTTTGGCCAGTTTAGCAGTTACTAAGTCCCCAGGATTCTACTCCATAGAGGTGGTCCGTTATAAGGTTAAAATTCACGTTAATTGCCACCCGCTGTCCACGTATTGTTTAACGACGCTGACATCTGCTGAGGTTCTGAAGTGTCAGTGACAAAACGGATGAATATAGAGTGTGGAATAAAGGTAGGTGGAAAATGAAGTATGCGGAGAAACAGCTGTGCCAGTGCCACTTTGTCCACCTGACAATGACTGGCCTGGGATCGAACGCGGGCCTCCGCGGTGTTAGGCCGGCGACTGACCGCCTGAGCCGAGGCACGGCCCAGATGGTATGCGTCCCTGCGACTGGGTGCTAATTTAACAACATGGTGTCAACCGCACATTGGTCCAGCGCCGAAGACGGTGAAGTGATTACGATCACTAAACAAGCGGTGTCGATCCATTTCAACATATATCTGGATTAACCCGATGATAACTCTTGCCCCGGTCGAGGTCTAAAGCGGGTACCTCAACAGTACGCGTTCCCGTGTGACATAATCTGCCCAATGCTTGAGATACTTCCTGCGTCAACTGACCAGCTGCCTGCTCTATCCACTGCTAATTTCAATAATACCCCAACAGCTGACCAGATGGCTCGCCGATCGCACCAGTTCAGACTGGTTACCACATAACCGCAAATTCTCCTAATTCAGGGGGGGGGGGGAAAGGTAAAGAAATCCCATTACAGGCCTGGACAGGCCCTGAGGGTTCCAGGAGGTTAAGGCTCCCAGACTTCAAGACAGTCGGCACATGAAGATGGTAAGTTTTCTCAACCCTACGCACCGGCCGCCTCTACCTCCCAGGAAATATTCCTGGTACTCATTTCTGTTAGAGGCTGTGTCAACCCCAGGCCGGAATGATTGTCAATGAGAAATTCCAATGACACATCGGGAATCGAACCCGCGACCTTCCGGCTTGTAGCAAGTGCCTCAACCAACTGCGCCACCGCTTGAATTCGGGGGAGGGGGGGGGGCGGCACTAAAATACAGTCAGTTCTGCTATATCGCGATAGCCGCATTCTTGTGAGGTCCGCTTTATATACAACAGCGTAATAAAAATAGGGTTAGGTCGGAACATATTGGGCCCGTCGTCCAAACTAAACGCGTATGCGACAGTTCGCGTTATGCACACTGCGTTCATATATTCACACATCGCCTTATAGATAATGGGCGTTAGCGAAACGCGTAACAACGTGCCTCACTGTACGAAACAAATTGGAGTAACATTTGGCGACAAGAGACCCACATCACACTCAAGTACAAACTTCTAAACATAACTCTGGTTAATCTTAGCAACTGACTAACTTACTGAACAAATTCTTGTTTTGTAATAATTTTATTATATTCCTCTACATGTTTTGAGCACTGTTGTGCTCATCATCAGGAGGTCAAAGCACCTGGTACGCAGGTTGAGAATTTGTGCATTAAGTTGGTCAGTTGCTAAGATTATACTGAGATGCACGGTCAGCAAAACATCAAAATATCTCTGGTTGAATCGTATGTTTATTGGACCGTGCATCATCTTTATAGTTGAATAAAGAGAGACCAACTTGATGTCACTTGCTTTATTATTTCTTTATTTAATGCTCAACATGTTTCGGAGGAGCTTGCGACTTATTTGTTGAGTTATTTCATGGGTTGTATTGCTCTGGTTCGATGCGTTGGTGTTACGTCGTGGTTTGGATTGGGTGGTGTGGTATCCGTATGCAGGCTGAAGCCTGCATACGGATACCACACCACCACAGCCAAACCACAACGTAACACCAACACACATCGAACCAGAGCAATACAACCCGTGAAATAACTCAACAAATAAGTCGCAAGCTCCTGAGGATGGA
>Ga0123355_10014463_pt1 | contig 12346 bp, 9 predicted proteins | sample TergutEmb28metaG_3_FD_89872 | JGI IMG/M metagenome (GOLD analysis project Ga0123355, IMG submission 89872) | Embiratermes neotenicus P1 segment gut microbial communities from Petit-Saut dam, French Guiana - Emb289 P1 | ecosystem: Host-associated > Arthropoda: Insects > Digestive system > Gut ...
ATTTAGGTGGAAGTCGGAATTTAGGCAAAATTACTACCGGACATCTTTCTCGCCCACAGTTCCACCTTTCGCTGCTAGGATCTCTCGCGTCGTTGCGGACGGAGGCACCTGGCGGCTAAAGTGTTAACGTCTAAAGGCGGGGGAAAGCAATGGCAAACTACCCCCAAGAACTTGCCCAGGATGCAGTGTGCCAGAGCCATACCGGTCACATGATTGGGCTCTGCTTCCTGCCAAGCCCGGCCTTCAAGGCTGAATACTAATGAATGAATTCTTGACCTGTGTCCGTCATGTTTCGGATTTTTTTGACTTAAATGACCATTGTTTATACAGGACAGGGGCAGAGGTTTGACACCCAGCCCCTCAAATATTTTTGGGTTTAACTCTGTGACTCCATTTTGTTTTATGACAAATTACCTGAAGTCTTGGCTTTTCTGCACAGTTGCGCGGTTGAACTGCACAACTCTGGGGGCCTGAAATCTCGCAGATTACAAGGAGTGCAATAGAAGTTAGAAGTTTAGATAATGTTATCGTAACATCCGGCGGATGTCGTAGGGCCACCAGCCCTTTGAAGCGACAATTGTAGGATCCCAATCCACCTCAGCCAAATTCCCAGAATTTTGTTTTTAAGTTTTTGTATTTTTGGGAACACTTAGATATTGAACAAAAGTCCAGAGACCAAAACGCATAGTCTAGTGGCTATAACAGAGTAGATGCCTGCCAATATTCACAAAATACTAACATAAAATTGTGGGTCTGTCCAACGGTGGAACCCATGAGAACGGCATTCTGTGTCATCCACGTTATAATCCGAATTTAAACACCTGTAGCCAATTGCACGATCGATGGCTGCAACATACTGACGGCGACTGGGTGTGCTACTTCAGCTCCACCCGCTTTGAGTGATGCGGTATAAGATAAAAGAGCTCACTGAATGCAATAGTGGCGTAAACCAAAAATTTCCCTTTGCATTAATACTATGATTGAGCTAAAAAAATATTACTACTGCATCTGACAATACCAGCACACCTCTTATTTGAAACATGCCCCGCTAGATGATGTTATTGTCGGATGTAGTTACATTTTTGAGCCCAATCGTAGTATTAACTCCAAATGGGCAAATTTTGGTTGGTGCCACTGTTGATTCAGTAAGCGAAATGGGGATTGTCCACTCCTATGCAACGCAAACCTCACGGAGAAGAGAGGAGGGCACAACGGGTGTACTTCAAATAATTGTGGACTGAGCAGTTTGGTGTAGGGGCCCTGCTCTGGACCTTTATTTGGGAGATATCGAGCAGAACTGCCAACTATCATAACCAATTTCTTGTTTTGCTTTCTCGTTTTGTTTGCTTCTTAAAAGTCTAAGCCTGGAGTGCACAAGTCTTGGGCACAGGTCGCCAGAGTGACTATATATTAATGGTGGTCCTAAATGTTTGTGGGATGTCAGGATGGAACGCGTGTCTTGTTAACGTGTTTGGCACCTAGCATTTTGGGGTGGCTCCCAGATTTTAGAAAATTTGTACATCTAGCCCAGGACGCCCATTAAAGATACTTCTGGATTGTAGTATTGAGATCAGAGTGGTCCACAGGGTGAAGTCCTTGAAGCATGGTGGTGGTTGTGATTATGATGATGTGGTTATGACATGATGATGCACATGACAGCTGCACACAACGAACTGCACAGACACACTTTAATGATTAAAAATGTCGAATGTAACGTAAAAATGCCTGACCCACATGTCATACGTGCAGTACCTTGGGACTTGAAGGTTACCCCTTCAATGATAAGCCAGAGTCTGAAGTACCTGAGCTATTGCGTGTTGTTGTTCTGGCTACCTTGTTTATGTCAGGAGCTCGGATAGTGTTGTCAATATAGCAACTGACCTATGGACTTGAAAAACCGAGGAATCTTGGTTCAATCCTCAGCAGGAGCAGATTTTTGCCGCCTCCAAAGCCTCCACAACAGCACTGGGGCCATCCAGCCTCCTGTTCAACTCTATCAGAGGCTACCCCAGAGCTAAAGCGGCCGGAGCGTCAAGTTGACCACAGACCTCCATCTGGTACTGCGATCAAGAATGAATGGACATATACTTGAACTTACCGCTATATAGCAGGATTAATTCCACAAAGTCTCCAGCTTCAGGCGTTAATTATGTTAGTGAGACTAGAGCGGTGTCACAGGTGGGAGAGAGTGTGAAGTCATGTGCAGATAGATCAGTGTGTTTCTACAGAGTGGTGGGGGTGCCGGCATTCCTCTGCCTATGTAGTTGCTGCAGTTGTGTGACTGAGGTAGTAGGACCATAAGGTTTATGGGACTTGCGCTGAAGATTATTCTGCAAAATGATGAATACTTTGTGTATATAATCCTGTTATACCCGCATGAAGTGTAAAGAGACAACTTGACGTGTATATTAGGTATATCTCTTTGTTTTACGAGGCCTGGTAATGTCCATTGTACATTTTACTGATGCACATATGTTGCTGTGAAGTTTATGTCAAATTTTCTAACTCTGTACACTTCTTATGTGGGCCGGGTAGCTCAGTCGGTATAGCGACTGGCTACGGGCTGGACGGTCCGGGGATCGAATCCCGGTTGGGGGCGAGATTTTCCGCACCTGTCCAGACCGGCCCTGGGGCCCACCCAACCTCCTGTACAGTGGGTACCGGGTCTTTCCCGGGGGTAAAGAGCGGCCGGGGCGTGACGTTGACCCCTCACCCCATTATAGTGCCGTGGTCAAGAAAGAGTAGAGCTATACCTCTATTCCCCCTATGGGCCGTACGGCCTGTACAGAGCCTAGGTGCCGGTACAAGGGTGCACTTTACCTTTTTTTTACACTTTTTATGCGCATTACCTATTAAGACAACACTAAAATGACATTTGGTGAGAATGTTATTACACTTGATGTGGCTGTTTAATTTGAAAAGTAACAGTATGAAATTATTGACAACTGAAATATATGTTCCTCAGCAATCTGTACCACCTGTCATGGCGTTTCATCTTGGGTCCTTGGGATTTCTGACACCGTTTGAATTTGACAACTTCCAGGAGCAAGTCACAAATGTACTGGAAGGTAATGTATTATGTTACAGTAAATGGCAGCAGTTCTGCAATGTGTATGGAGTAGTCACAATATAACTTTGGATGGTTCATACCATTGCTGAGAAACACAATAATTGCCCACCATTACCTCTGATAACTCATGTTTCTCCATGTTAACAACTGTGTAATGATCATGGTAATGGAACACCACTCCACACCATTGCAGCATATTACCAGTAGCTGTAGCTCATCTTGCTAACCAGTGCATAATGCTGGAACACCACCATTCTTCTGCAGCAGTAAGCAGTGCTTAGCTTGGTTCCATGTAATAAATATAAATTATGAATAGGCATTGATTTCCAGTGATCCTGCACAGTGGTTCTGGTGGCTGCCACTCCTTGTACAGTTTTGAGTCCACCTTAGTGTAATTTTCAATTAATCGTTAGGTCATTTAACTTTAGAGGTTGTATGCCATGAAATGATCAAAGAACAGCAGTGAAGATATCCAAAGCCTAGCCCTAATCTGAACTGGTCTCCAAGTGTTTCTGCTACACTACCCTTACCGACGGTTGTTTTCTGATGATTCTGATGATAAGAATATTGACTGCCTTAAGTGTAACTTGAGAAGGGGGTGGCAAGGTGGGCAAATACCACTCCAATAATTTTTCTGCCTAAAAATAGTTTAGTCAGTCAAGAATGCATGCATTTGGCATGAGAGTGGGGGAAAGAGGTGTATTTGTGTCAATAACTGGTTGAAACAAATCTTCCCTGTCTTTCTAACTTGACTCCTTTGTAATGTAAATAAGGTTCCTTAAAGTTCCTAATACCTATGGTCGATTTTGCTCCCCCCACCCCGGCCCATTGTTTTTATCCACATATCCACTATCCATATTACACCTGTGTTGGCTGTGATGGTGTAAATTTCGTCATCTTACTTAAACAGGGGCCCATTATAAGCCCTTTGTGTAAGAACTTTTGCAATTTGATGACCGCAAATCATTGAGTTGGTGTTTGTGTTTATTGTAAGAAATGTTTAAACGTCTTCATGTTTAAAAGTAAAACAAAATTTTTTGAAGTTACTGTCAAAACACAGCAGTGTATAAATATTAGTATTTTATTGTGACAACATGTTTCGGTCTTATTAGACCATCTTCAGGCCAGCATTCAGTTATGTTTTGAGGGTAACTTGTACACATCTTGTTTTACTTTTGAATTCAAACACAACGGGATGCCCTCGAATAAACAACTCTTCATGTCTGCACATTTTTAACCTCACCTTTTATCCTACTGAGATCTGTATTTAGGTGAGTTGTGTCTGGACGTTATATTTTTGTGTCATTGTTATGAGAGTAAGTGGGTCGGGATAGCTCAGTCGGTATAGCGACTCGCTACGGGCTAGACGGTCCTGGGATTGAATCCCGGTGGGGGGGGCGAGATTTTCTGCACCATCCAGACCGGCCCTGGGGCTTACCCAGCCTCCTATACAATGGGTACCGGGTCTTTCCCGGGGGTAAAGCGACGGGGGCGTGGCGTTGACCACCCACCCCAACCTAGCGCTGAGGTTAAAGAAAGAGTATAGCTATACCTTTACTCCACCTCTGGGCCTTTGTGGCCTGTTCTAGGGTGAACTTTACCTTGTTATGAGGGTTAAGTGTATTTGTATGTACTGAAATAACCGCTTGTACACACTCTTCAGAGTGACTGTATTAATTAAAAAATCAAATGCATGAAATATGCTTTATTGTGATATCTCTTGCAGGACACGCAGCATTGACATTGCGGAGTAGGCTTAGATGTATCATCATGAGGAAGAATGATGACCTGAACAAAACGTCGAAACCTCCCACAAATCTTCTTGTACTTAATGAGGTGGTGATTGATCGAGGCCCTTCACCTTACCTCTCAAATATTGATCTCTTCCTGGATGGCAAGCATATCACGTCAGTGCAGGGTGATGGTAAGTGAGTTGGTATATCACTGTGGACTGACTGGGGAAAGGTGTGTTGTTGCATACATGCGGTAGAATTAAATGAAAAACACAAACATAAATGTAACTGTTAGTAACACTGTGGAATCTTTTAGTTGTACAGCCTAACAATGCTCAGTGATGCTGCCTATTGAACCAATGTGTATTGCACCTGTGTGATTCGGTAAATATAACATTACAAATTGGGTTATATAATGCTGAAAATAATGCATTAATAGAGGCTGCCTTAATAACAGTGTAGTGGAGGAATAACTTTTTATGTGGTTGAATTGTAGGTCAAACTGGAATAGTTCATTTTTCAAAGAAAGTAGCACAGTCATTTTTACGGATTTAACAGAGTTTTGGTAAAGTAACACACTTACTGTTTGTCAAAATATTTCCTTCAGGTGTTGAACTGTAAATTCAATGTAACTGCATTGTGAAAAACTGGTATCCATCATCTGTTAATTTCCAACCAACTATAATCTTTGATCTGCCTTCCCTTTCAACATGCTTTGATAGGTCTTATATAAAACCACATGTTTGTTTGACAAGGAAACTAGTCTACAAACAAACAAGTTATAAAAATGTCTGTGCAACATAACACTTCTGTTGTGTTTGCCCTGTTATTGTCTCTAGATTTTAAATATTTGAGTATTTTTAAGGGTAAAAAAAAATAAACTGGTAGTGTGAGTATATTAAATATGTCTGTCCATATGTTACAGAACACACGCTTTAACTAAGTTTTCTCCAAATCTTAGCAACAGATTTACAATTGGTTGTAATCAGTATCTCAGAAATGGCAATATACTGTTCATGACTGATTATTATGTTCAGGTTGTCAACATTTTCTTTGGCCTTATCCAGTACATCACAGAGTACACAATGTGTCTGAACTATAAAGACCATTCACTGCAGAGTATTATCATAAATGTGCATGGGTTTTTGTGTAAAGTGTCTTTTGTTTTGTCCAATTTTAACCAAAATTGTGATGTATCTACAAACTGTTAGTACAAAGGTGCACCAATCCCAGAAGTCAGGTCACCTGAGCAAGTAAGTGTTATATGTAGGTGCCTAATATATGTGGGTCCTGTGTGTGTAACATGCTTCGTCATCCTTGTGGCACCTAGAATTTTGAGATGCCTCTTAGATTTCAGGAGAATTTGTGTACTCGTGTGTTACTAAATACTGGAGATACAAACTTATATGAAAATTTGTCTGGCAAGAGTTGCACTGTTCTGTTCAGACAGATGAACAGACATGATAAGCAGTTGGATTATGAAGTTGAGTGCACAATTGTATCTTTCACTTTTACCCTGTACTTTCTGATGAGTGTCTGCATCATATGTCTCATTTGAAGGTCTGATTGTGTCAACACCGACTGGAAGCACGGCATATGCGGTAGCAGCAGGTGCATCCATGATCCACCCCAGTGTACCGGCGATCATGGTTACTCCAATCTGCCCACACTCACTGTCTTTCAGACCCATTGTGGTGCCTGCTGGAGTTGAACTCAAGGTAATTTGAATGTTAATCAACATGAGAAGTTAAAACTAAACATCTGAATACCATAACTTGCTGGAATTGGCAACATAGTCATAACATAACTCAGTTTACATGTAATTGTCATTTTAGCTTGTTTAAAAATTTGAAGTAGCCTGTCTGAGAAAACTCATAAACATATAGGAATGAGGGAGGTTAATGAGTAAGTAGGATAACAATTAATTATGGATATTGTTCTTGTTATTCATTTAACGATGTTTGGTTGTCCCCTCTGCTTTCCAAAACACTGGAAATTAGAATAAATTACAAGTCTTGAAAACTATGTTCTTAGAACATGAGAAAATTTTAGTAAGAAATGAAGTGTGATTGTTAGTTCTAGAGGAGTATAAGGGACACAAACATTTTTTTTTTCCTTCAAATCTTACCAAAACAAATGTTGGTATTGCCACATGCTTACCGTTTTGTGAAAGTGATTATTGTATAGGTTCTTAATAAAATATTACTCGTGATAATAAAAAGGGGTGTGAATTTTTTAAAATGAAATGTGAAGAGTCTATTTAATGCAGAGAACAATGGAAATATTATTAATAGCAAGTCACGAGTGAACTGTGCCACATTTGCATCATGTTTATATTTTACAGCACTGTAACACTACTTTTTTCTAGATCTCTGTATCTCCTGATAGCAGGAACACATCTTGGGTGTCATTTGATGGACGCAACCGGCAAGAGCTGTTTCATGGTGATAGGTAGGTGAGGTTTCACCTTGTCTTGTACAGCGTCCATCATGTGTTTGCTTGTGTGACTCACGTTGGATGTCTGCCTGCGTCCAGTCTGACGAAGATTTGCTCACTGCATGTGGTGTATTGCATTGTAAATAGAATGGTGACTGCATTAGCCATGGGCAGTCTGTGGGTAGGTGATATGGCTCCTGCTCCTGCTCCCTTCTTAGAGATGGAAGTTCATCTTTGTTACTGTAGCTAGTGTCCGAATGATATGTTGGCAGAAGAACTGAAACAGCGGTTGAGATTAGTTGTTAAATCTCTTGAGTTGTATCACTGTGATATTTTGAAATAAGTTTCTGGTAATCTGGGGAAATACAGACAGCATGGTGCCATAACTGAAGAGACTTGACAGTGGATCATTGTTGCCATGTAAACATCAAAACCTGTAAAAATTATGTTTCATATATAAATACTTGTCTTCTTAATTTTATGTGGAAATACTTCTAATGGGGGACCGCGGTGGCACAGTGGATAAGGTGCTGTGCTACAAATTGGAAGGTCGCTGGTTCGATCCTAGCTGGTGTCATTGGAATTTTTCATTGACATAAAATCCTTCCGATCACACTATGGCCCTGGGGTTGACTCAGCCTCTAACAGAAATGAGTACCAGGAGCATTTCCTGGGGGTAAAGGCGGCCGGTGCGTAAGGCTGACAACCTTACTACCATCCTGTGCCGTTGTCATGAAATGTGGGAACCTTAACTTCCTGGAACCCTCCGGGCCACTCCAGGCCTGTAACGGGACTGCTTTACCTTTAATACTTGTAATAGTTTATAAGGTACATATACTTTTTGTAATATATCTTTTTTTTTTTTAAGTTACATACAGCTATTTTCCTTACAAGATGTGAATTACATCGTGTGTTTCACCATAAACAGAGACATGGTGATACAGAATTTAAATTACAGGTGCTGTAGGTATTGTAAATTTACAACTTCATTGTCAGAGAGTTGTAGTTTTTCTGGCGTATGTTCTCATTGTGGTGTTAACTCTTTTCTTAATGTAGACAGTTTTATGATTTTTGAACTTCTCGCAGCAATATCACTAAAGATTCTAGTCTTCCAGTGTGTTATGCCATGTTGTCTCTTAAATATTTGCTGACGGTTTGAGGGAGTATGGTGCCTCGATCTGCAGGGTCAAACAGGCCACACAGATTGCTTGACTCTGAATGTGGAGGCACTTTGCTTTTTGAAAACATCAGTGACTGTTTACTAATCACATTGACATAATATACCAAAAGATTAGTATGTTCATGAACTGTTCTGTTATTTACACGGTGCAGAAGTCTAGTGTCTCAGTTGTCAGTAAATTGTGTTTCATCAGTTCATGACATATAATATGAAAATTGTAATAATATATTTCTGTGAATACGTCATTGAATTTAACATTTTTTTTTGTAGGAATTTAAAGACAATAAAGAAATTCCCTAGTGATAGGTATAATTGACCTTTTAAGTTAAGGATTAGTACATGGTATATAAATACATATTTATATCTCCAGTAGTATATGTCTATGCTCTGAGGGATATTGTTGTGTTAGAAACCTTGCACATTCTTACAAAGAGGAAATTTTGGGCATAATGTGAATGGTACCTCCATATGTACACAGTTTGGTGTTATTTGTGAAGGAAATGTTCTGTTCACTGTAAGTGATAACATTGGCAAGTTTTATAGATTAAAGGTGTGCTTTAGAGCATCTAGTCAGATGTGTGATTGTTTGTGGCTGTGGCGGCTGTTCATATTTGTACTGTGTGTAAATATTTTAAGTACTGGTGAACGAACATACATGCAGAATTCTTACTTCTTGTCCCTGTAGCAAATAGTGAATGAACCAGTAATCATAATTTTGTAAGTACATTTCTTTAGAGCAAGATGCTAGACGCTTTCCGCATTATTTTATGTAGTTGAAAATGAAAAACGAAGATCAGTTAGAACTCTGAGAATGTATACAGTAATGACCATCATTCATCAGGGGCTGAAACTTCATAGTTTACCGTAACAGTTCAGTTTCGTTTATACTCATATGAAGGTTGGTAGTGTGCTTGGAACTAAGGGACATTATCGACATGTGTTGTGTTGAGTTGTGTTGTGTTTTGGGATCCATATACCACAATGGATGTTCTGTGCAGCAGCTGGTGGAGGAGATTCAAGGGACACGTATTGTCATCAGTGGATGAGCAACATTGCTGTCCAAGCTGTAACTGACAGTAGTGACTTGATTGGCGACTGTTTCAGATAATGTTGAACAGTGACGCAAGGAGCACTGCCTGTGTGTCGTTTGATGGACGCTACCAGCAGGAAATGCGTGTTGGAGATAGGTGTGTCTTCACATAAGCACTTCCTTTCTACACTGTGATTTTAGGTTAAAAATCTTAGGGTAACAGTTGTACGTATTGGGCTCTCATGATAATGTAAATGATTGAATAATAAAGTTTGGTGAATTATGCTTTCTCTTCATGAAGCTGTCTTATTCACAAAGACATCTAATAATCATGCGTCCGCTTTCAGCTTGCGTGTTCATCATTAGAAAGCCTTAGGCCTATGGTGAACGTTTTTCCTCAGGAATTACTTTGCTTGCGTTGGTCACACAGCTTGTAAATACTTCCTTTTGTTTCATGTACTATGTTGGGTTTTCCCCATATGTGTTGGTAATAATGCTTTTAACCAAGGGCAACTGATCAAAATATGAAGTACAGGTAGCAATACAATCTATAAACTACTTCATTTAGGCAGTATTTTTGCTTTCTGCTTTTATTTGCAAAGCCCAATATTTAAATATTTTATTCTAATTTTTACTACAGGCTTTATTTGTTTCACATCCTTGTCTTCTGGACTGTGATGTTTCTACAGTGTTTGTTGTAACACTCAGCATAGTAGTCTGGTACCACAATTCATATGTTTCTGATTAATCATTCTGTGACATTCTTTACTACACTAGACTAATGCAGTTTGTCTGCAAGTATGCTTATCATGGCGCCAGTTTTACAATAGGAATTACCATATGTCTCGGATTTCCAAAGAAAATTGATGAAACAGGTTGTACCAATTTATTTCTTTTTTAATAACTACAGAAGTACAAACTGAACTTCTTTTTACTAACACACTGACAGCTTCGTATATGACATGAACTTGTCTCTCTGGTTGTTGATTGGCGTGTTTTTTTTCTTCATGTACTTTTTTAAACATTGACAGAATGGGTGGTTTTGGAGGTAATTGCATTTCTTGGTTGAGGACAGCTAAATATTTATTAGATATATCATTTTGTGGCATCCCATATGTGTGTATTTATTCTTGTAATGTCTCCTGGTCCTGATCTTATCATCATGCATTTTTCAGTTTTAGTCTCTTTTCACACAATAACTCATTCATTTAAATTCTGCCCTTCCTAATGTCTGCACTGGTGTGTAACATTCTGCATAGTGCTCCCATCATCACATCAACATCTACCCTCCCATAGCATGGAGAAGCTATTTTGTAGAAGAATTTATGACATCCACACTGAAGCCACTATTCTGTGAGCAACATCTACTTTCAGAACAGATTAATGTGACTTCTTTGTGTTTTATTCAGGGATTGGTACAAGCAGTCATGAAAGCTAAACTTGTCTCTGCTTTAAACACCATACCATGTATATGTGGGGAATAGAGGTTTATGTGCATGTGTTTGTTATGTTGGCACTAGATGGAAGTAAGTGGTCAGCCTTGCGCCTCAACCAGCCTTTTACCTCAGTGAGAATAAGGTAGTAGTCTGGATGGAACAGTTATGTACACTCCTCTTATATCTGGGTATAATTTTTGGCACTAATATTTGATGTTTCTGCAGAGATGGGATGTTGAGATGAAGAATAATTGAAGTAATGTTTATAGAATGGGGAGAACCGACCATATATATATGTATAGCAGAAAGTATGTGTGCTAGTGGTATGATCAGTTTTGTTATTAAGCACCAATAATGTAGGAAAATAATGCACATTATGTCTGTCCCATTTTGAATGTTAAGAAGGGGAAGCTTATATGAGTAAAGTTCTTTGCACAATTGTTGGCATCTTTGATTTGTGTGTGGCTTGTGGTGGTGGTGGTGGTGGGCTGTATATGTGCAATGCATGATGTGTGTCTTGGACCACTTCAAAACACATTTTACATGTGAATGAGCAGATAATGAGGCATGTGTAAAGGCAGCTGTTACTGTTAGAGATTGTTGGTTTTCATAGATGGTTACCAGCATTTCAGAAGAACCCACTGCCTCCATTTTCAGGTAGAAGGATAGAGCAGATTCCTCTGGCACATAACACAGAAGACTTAAGTTGGAATTTGTTGTTGTTGTAACAGAGGTCTGTGTCTGTGTATTACGTGTCTCACAATATGCTGCAAGTGGTTGAAGGTCAAATACAAAACCTGTTGACACCCCTCTTGGTGCCTTTCTTACTGCAAATAACAAGGGTCCAATACAGTAGTAGATTCCAGTATCTTTTCATGACTCTATAAAATAATAACCCAAAGTATTCAGCACTAACATTTATGAAAACTATTTTGATGTGGAATGAGAATTGTCATGTTTTGTATATTTGTCCATTGTATAGTTTGTACCTAAAAGCAGAGGAAATCTGAATTATGTCCAGTAAATTATTCATCGTATCTGATGAGAAACATTATGCTGCAAACTGAAGGATGTGAAAGCGTAAAGTTTGCTGGGTAGGACATAGTACCCTATGCAGGAAAGATGAGAAATGCATGTAAAAGTTTATTTGGGAAATGTAAAGAGATCACCTACAAGACTTGGACAGTGATGGGAGGATAATGTGGCAACTGGTGCTGAAGATGTAAAGTGTAAGGGTGTAGACTGGATTGAAGTGGCTCGTGGTAGGGTCCAGTGACAGGCTTGTGTTAACACTGTGATGAAGGTTCCAGTTGCGTTAATTCAGGCTTCTGCCGTGATGTATACAGGATGTCCCAGGAGGAAAGGACCTAACTTCGGGAGAGTGTTCCTTAGGTCAAACTATACCGATATAACCCAAAACACCTATATCCAAAGTTCAATGGTTACGGAGATATTGGCCAG
>Ga0123355_10014464_pt1 | contig 12346 bp, 9 predicted proteins | sample TergutEmb28metaG_3_FD_89872 | JGI IMG/M metagenome (GOLD analysis project Ga0123355, IMG submission 89872) | Embiratermes neotenicus P1 segment gut microbial communities from Petit-Saut dam, French Guiana - Emb289 P1 | ecosystem: Host-associated > Arthropoda: Insects > Digestive system > Gut ...
AAATTCAAGCTTTGCCTTAAAGTTCAAACCAAGGAAGACAGTAAAGAAGTTCTCAAAAGCCCATTAGCTGCAGAAATCGTAGAGCCGGGACGGGCGTATTTGCAAGTTGGTAACAATGAAATGTTTCTTTTATTCCAATCCGCGTACAGTGGTGCAAAAGTCATAAGTGGTGGTGCAGCGAAGCAGAATACATTTACTATACAAGAGCTTAATCTTTGGGGTAAAAAAACTGAAGTTTTTAATAACAAAATAAAAGGTGGCAATGATGATAGTAAAAATCAGCTTCAAGCGGTTGTAGAGTTTGTTAACGAATACTGCAAGAAGAATTCTATCCCCAGGCTGAACAGCATTTGCCCACCGCCACTTCAGCCACTAATTTATAGGGACGAACTTCCTGAAACGCCTAAGGAACTCTCAGCAGGTATTACAGTCACACTAGGACAATATGACGACCCTGAATTCCAACGACAAACAGCATTGGTAGTGAATATTTCCACCAATAATACTTTTATCATTGGTTCTTCCCAGACTGGGATAACATCTTTGCTTCAAACTGTATTGCAGGATTTAGTTAGTGCCTATCTGCCCAAAGAAGTAAACATATATATTGTTGATTGCGGCAACATGTCTTTAAAGGTTTTCGAAAAATCACAGTTGGTTGGCGGCGTAGCTCTACCATCGGAAGTAGAACGCATCGATAATTTATTTAAGATGTTGCATAGTGAAATTGCTAGTCGAAAGAATATATTTGCTCAAAATCTGGTGGGTACTTTTCAGGCATACGTTGAAGCAGGGTTTAAGGACTTGCCCCAAATATTTCTGATTATTGAGAATGTAACAGCATTTCGCGAATTTTTTACAGAGCACGACGATGATATTTTCGTGCTTTCGAGAGATGGAGCGAGTGTGGGGATCAACCTTATGATCACTGGGACTCAAACCAATGCTATAACCTTCAGGATGTTGTCTAACTTCGGCTTGCGAATAGCATTAAATTGTAACGATGTAAATGAGTATTCCAGCCTTTTCGACCGTTGCCGAATGCGTCCTAAGGCCACACCAGGCAGAGGTATGATTAAGATAGAAAAACGAGTTCTGGAATTTCAAGCCGGCTTGTGCGTAAAAGGCAAAACTGAAAAGGAGCGTACAGAGAGTTTAAAAAAGTTTATTGAGGCTAAAAACATTAGCTATGGCGATGGCAAAGCAAAATCAATCCCAATAGTCCCAGACATTATAAAGGAATCTGAATTGTTCGAGCTGGAGCCTCAGTTGTTTAGCAAGCCTTATGTTATTCCTATAGGGCTCACATACGACAAAATAGAATACAAATTCCTTAATATTTTGGAGCAGTGCATTTTCGCGGTGTCCGGCAGGGAGAAAAGTGGCAAGACCAACTTTATTCTATACTTACTATCTATATTACAGAGGATGATAACTACTGCGCCAGTGGTAGCATGTATTTTGGATAGCAGCAGCCGAGCGCTAGAGCCTGCAAAGAAGTTTGGCTTGGTAAAAAGATATTCAACAGATGAAAAAGACTCGGCTGTTATACTTGATACTGTTTTAGAGCAGCTGGAAAAAAGGCGTAGCAATACTGAGTTGCTTGCGAGCTCCCCGTTGTTATTACTAATCATAGAAAACCCGGAATTCATTACTACAGTAAGTAAGGATAACGAACTCAGTGCCAAATTTGCGAAAATTACCAAGCAGTTAAAACATTTAAAGATATGTGTGATTTTCTCCAACGTTGAGAATGTTGCCGCTTCATTTTCAGCACCGGAAATACTCAAGCAGATTAAAGAGGCTAAGCGCGCTATGGTATTCGAGGATATAAAAGGTTTCAAATTCTATGAAGCCGACCACAAGTATCAAAGAATGTACCCTAAGCCATTGACTATGGGAGATGGATTCTTAATTACCGGGCAGGAGCTTGAAAAATTGAAAACAGTTTTCCATGATTAATATTATTCGGTATGACCCTTTGCTTCATTTCTTAGCAATAAAAATATCATAGAATTCTTTAATGTAAAAAAAAGTAAAAAATTGTTGACGTAATATTTTTTATGTTATACAATGGCTACGTTTTAGTACAAAGGAGGTGCAAATCAGCTACTAAGCATTTTGACTGCATAGATTTGAATATAGCTTACATGTTTAACTCTTGAGATTGAGTCATTTTATTTATAGATATCAGAACCTGGTGAAGTTCCTGCATCGCCAGCTTTATAGCATCTATATAGAATTTAAAAATATTTGGAGGAGTGAGCAAGTGGCTGCTGAAAGATTTATGGTTATAGACTCCGAGTTTTGTCAGGCTGTAGCACGAAAATTCGATTTCAGAGACTCTTTGGCTGTTCTGTTTGACGAACATAGGGATGAAGTAAGTAGATACAGTGATTTTTGGCAGGGATTAGCATGTGAACGCTTCGTTGATAGGTATATGAACGAGATTCACCTCCGTTATCAAGGTGTCATTTTGTGTTTGAGTGGACAGATCGGTGATATGCGAAGGATTATCTGGGATATACATAGGGTGGATTATTTTTCGTTTGCTAGGATGCGAGATCCTGGTCCTTATGATCCTGCTTGGGGACTTGGTCGTAGAAATCCAGCTGGTAGACCCTACGCCAACAACGACCCTGGTATGGGTGAAGGCGTTGGTGTTGGCATCATCTACGACCCTGCTACGGGCCGGGGAATAAATACCACATCAGTTAGCGGCCCTGCTGCAGATTCCGGCTACGACTTTGCCGAACCTGAGCTTCCATCAAGCCCTATAACAGATTCCAGCTACGACTTTGCCGAACCCGAGCTTCCATCAAGCCCTATAACAGATTCCGGCTATGACTTTGCCGAACCTGAGCTTCCATCAAGCCCTATAACAGATTCCGGCTACGACTTTGCCGAACCCGAGCTTCCATCAAGCCCTATAACAGATTCCGGCTACAACTTTGCCGAACCCGAACTTCCATCAAGCCCTATATCAAATTCCGACTACGACTTCGGCGAACCTGAAGTCTCTTCAGGTGGAAGTCCTGCTGCAGATTCAGGTTTCGATTTCGGCGAACCTGACATCCCATCAGGTGGAAGCCCTGCTGCAGATTCCGGTTTCGATTTTGGCGAACCTGGCTCATCAGCTGGAAGCCCTGCTGCAGATTCAGGCTTCGACTTTTCCGAACCCGAGCTTCCATCGAGGCCTATAGTAGATTCTGGTTTCGACTTTTCCGAGCCTGAGCTTCCATCAAGCCCTATAGCAGATTCTGGCTACGACTTCGGCGAACCTGATGTCTCTTCAGGTGGAAGCCCTGCTGCAGATTCAGGTTTCGATTTCGGCGAACCTGACGTCTCTTCAGGTGGAAGTCCTGCTGCAGATTCAGGTTTCGATTTCGGCGAACCTGATGTCTCTTCAGGTGGAAGTCCTGCCGCAGATTCAGGTTTCGATTTCGGCGAACCTGATGTCTCTTCAGGTGGAAGCACTGCTGCAGATTCCGGTTTCGGTGTTAGCCCTATCCCAGAACCAAGCTCTACGAATTAAAATTGGTAACACTGGCTAAGGATTAGCAAATACGAACCGTCTTAGTGAACTACATAACACGCCGTAAAAAGACGATGGCTTTGAAGCCGTCGTCTTTTTAGTAGTAAGGATAATCCTGTAAAAAAATCAGCTATTGCAATATCTATATCTAATATCCCAATGCTCCAGATAGTAGATTTCTGTGCGATAGCATTTCTTTTGTCGAACAACAAAGCAATCGTTCACCCTGTGCTCCGTTGAGAATTTACTTAACATGATATACATCACCGCACTCACATTGCATAATATCTCTGAATTACCCATGTTTTTCTTTGATACCGCTCAACTCCCAAGCATAATATGACAAATATCATCAAAATACTCGGTTTTCAAGCTTAAATGTTATATAAGTCTTAGAGATATATTAAAAAATTTTAATGTAAAAAATTAGGAATTATTGTTGACATATTATTTTTTATGTAGTACAATTAATTCAACTTATTTCGAAGGGAGGTGTATGAATGGCTGATAGAGTAAAAGTTATTGATTCTTTGATGACTGATGCAATACGCAGAAAAAATGATTTTGCTGACAGGCTTGAACACGAATTCAACAATCACTTGGCTGACGTAAATGCTTATGGTGAATTTTGGGACGGTCTTGCGTATCAGAGATTCCTTCAAAGATACAATGACGATAGACATACTCGTGTTTATATCCCACAAGTGGTTACGTGTTTGAGGGATCAAGCTGCTCAAATGGAACAAATTCTCCGTGATAAGCAAGCTAATGATGCTGAAATGGCGAGCAGGCTTGGTTAATAGGTTCTCTACAGAACTACATGTGGTTGTATAGAGTAGCGTTGGCATCAAGTGCCTTGACTGCATGTTTATTAAACACAAATTACATAATTTAATTTACAAAATTAATCAAGATAATTGGGGCTGTTGCATTGGTATTCACCATTTTTGCAACAGCTCCAAATTTTTTGAAATGAATTAGAAAATGTATGTTCACTCAAACTAATCAGCTCAATGAGAGAAGTCCATTAAAAAAACTAATGTAAAATAATAGAATTTAATGTTGATAAATTGTTTTTTGTACAGTACAATAGACACATCTAAGAATAACCATGACTCCGATGCCAATCTTAATATAAATAGAGCGATGTTGCCTTTCGATACGACTTATGAAACAATTAACAGTTTCTAAATTGATAAACACCTAGCGGATTGAGTCAATGGTTTGAACTTTTGGAACAGTTTGGGCCGCATCTGCCAGAAGGGTGTGATTGATGATAAAAATAATGATCATTGCTTTTCTCTTATTGAGTGCCTGTTTTTTATTCTTTAGGAATATAATCACTTCTGATTTTGCCACAGATATAAGTATTAGAGTTCATGACGAGGAATCTAACATCTTAGCAATTAGCATAACAGATAATGATGATATTATCGCATTAAAGTCTATGTTTAGAGGGCGCACTTTTTCGGATAGTCCTTCGTGTGGATTCTTAAGAGATGTATCCATCGTAATGGAAGTCGAGAACAAAAGCATATTGTTTTCCCCAGCACTTGATGGTTGCAATACGGGTTTCGGGTTTTCATAGTGGCTGTATTAAAGTGTAAGGAGAAAATAAAATGTCAAAATTTCATATTGAAGACTTTATATTAGCCGGAGTAGTTGGTTCATTCTTAGTTTTTCCACAACAGTTTGCTGATAATTTCTTGTTTTTCATTTTAGGTGTTTTTGTTTTGCTTAATCCCATAATATCTATATCAATATTAATCGTCATGTTTTTTATTAGATTCATAGTTATGCGGAAAAAATCAAGTGAATTTAAAAAAACCACATCTTTTATTTGCTTGATTCTCTTTGTAATGTTTTTATGTGTATTATATTTAATAGATATAGTAGTTTACATAGCTTTATATAATATTATAAATACCATATTATTCATAATATTTTTTGCAGGATATTGTTATTTGAACAAAAACACTAAAATCGCTAAATATTTAACCCTTTGCTCCTTTGTTATTAGTTGTTTGTCATTAATTGTATTCATGCTATTTTTTATTGATATATATTGGTTTATAACTTTTCGTCGGATTTTTTTCAAGCTTTCTTCGTCATGGACTTGGACGGTATTTTTTATTGGATTGGCTTTGCATAAAACCAATGAAACTCATGATAATACATATTTTGAAATTCCATTGCTTTTAGCTACTTTTTTTTTGCTTCATGGATTCTTATCTGTAATTTCCTATACATTTTTATTCGAAATTGTTTTCACTGATATAATTTCTTTATTTGGTATATTATCATTAACAGTTGGAGTTTTGAGACTTGTTTTACTAATTAATATGTACATATCGCGAACTACTTGAATTTGCCAAGCAAAGTGAAGGAGATTTGCTATGAGAAATAAAATCAATTTAGTATTTATTTTGTGTGCAATGTTTACTTCAACCAGTTGTACATTGCAAAGACGTCAAAGGTTCGCCGATTTCAGCCACTCTTTATCACCTAGCGGTACTTACCAGGCTATTATAGAGGAATTTAATAATAATGGTGTAAACAGCTATAGGTTATTTATTGCAGATGCCGTTCATAATGACCATAAATTTGAAACTGAACTCACATTCCGAAGACGAGATATGAATTTTGTTTTCTGGGCAGATGAAGAAGATATTTTATGGGCTAATAGTGGTGATATAGGTACCTTTTTTTGGGTCAAAGAGCATGATTCTTGGGTTAAAAAGGTGTTTTCCGAAAACAGAGATGCGAAAGTGCCACAAGCTTTGAAAGAGGTTTTGCCTCGTTTATTCGGCTATGGCGATCACTGACTTCAAGCTGAACATACCATCAAATAGTATAAAGCATCAGAAACAGTACACTTTACCCTTCCGCTAGCCCTGCTTAAACTGTACTGCAATTAGTTATATTATGTTGACAATCGCCTTATATTTAAATGAAATTTCTATATAAAACTGACGCGCTAGAATTGGACAAACGAGGTAAACATATTGAAATAACAGGGTTTCATGAGTTTCAAGAATGTTTTATGTTGACAAAATTACTAATTAGAATAGAATGGCTTAATATTGGTACTTATTTTAAATATCGGGATGCCCGTTTTATCGGGATAAGATCTGTGAGGGGCGAAATGTCGCAAGGCATTCGCCTACTTACACATGGAATGACATTATTGATCGTAATCCAGATTACCCCACGGATATTGAAAAAGCTGAATTTGCAGACAACATACCATTTATCACTCCCACAGATTATATACTTCGTATAAGTTGGGCAGATGTTTCTACTATAGACGCTGCAGGAAATTTTAACTCAGGTTGGTTAAGCGGAAACTGGGAACACATTAGTGACAATTCAATAATACCCATGCCTAGACCAGCTCCTGAAGCTCCATCTTTGGGGGTAAGCTGTGAGTAAAATGATCTAGTTGAGGGATTGATTTCTCGTAGTATTTCGCCCCATCAACAGATCCATTGTGCTCAATTTACATATCTCACTCTAGTGCCTTGTTAAGCTTAAAACAGTAACAAAATGCCCTTTTGGGGCTACTCACAAAGATAATAAAAGAGTTGAGGATTTTCATCAAACAATGCTCGAGATCCTTATAAATCAGGCTTTCTGGTAGAATATAATATCCTTATTACTGAATAAGCTTAACGACCCACTAGACTAATGAATTTAGTCAATCAGTATACTCCTGCTGGCTACAAAATTGCTCTCTTGATTCATCACAATTTCCGATTAATATGTTTCTGCTAAATGTAGAAGAAAGGCAAAACTGTATAATGTCAGACTCGGAAATCAAGAAATAGTCTTAGACTGGACTCAATATAAAAAGAGTAAGAACATGCGAAGTGAGGGAACTAGCTATGAGAAACAAAATCAAGTTAATATTTATTTTGTGTGCAGTGTTTACATCAACCAGTTGTATGCAAAACAATGGAGAGACGTCACAAAGACGCCAAGGATTCGCCGATTTCAGCCACTCTTTATCGCCTAGCGGAGTTTATGAAGCCATTATTGAGGAATTTAACAATAGTGGTGTAAATAGCTATAAGTTGTATATTGCAAATACCATTTATAATGACCATAAATTTGAAACTGAACTTACGTTCCGAAGACGAGACAGAAATTTTGTTTTCTGGGCAGATGAAGATGATATTTTATGGGCTTATAGTAGTGATATAGGTACTTTTTTTTGGGTTAAAGAGCATGATTCTTGGGTTGAAAAGGCGTTTTTCGAAAACAGAGATGCAAAAGTGCCACAAGCTTTGAGAGAAGTTTTGCCTCATAGATTTGACTGAATTGGACAAGCATTATAATATGAGACCTATATCTGGTTGAGTTTTGGTCAAATCAATTATTCAAAAGAGTCGTCTCTCTTGTTTGATTTGTGCAATAATCTCATACTCTGAGCAAGCATTAGCCATTTTATAATTTTGCTCATTTAAGATAAATGTAGGAGTAGGAATAGAATGACAAAAGTTCATGTTAAATTTTTCATATTGGCTGGAATAATTGGTTCGTTCTTAGTTTTTCCACAACAATTTATTATCGAATTTGTTTTTAATTTTTACTTATTTCTCTTTTTACATCCTTTTGTTTTATTCAACCCGATAACTTGGATAACGGTATTAATAAATACAATACTTATTGTATTCATAATTAGAGTAAAAAAAATAGATAAATTAATAATAATTATATCTTTCATGATTTGCTTGCTTCTGTTTATCATAGTTTCTCCGGCGTTGCGGTCAGTGGACTTAGATGGAGTAGCGTATGTAGCCGCACTTAACATTATAAATACTGTACTATTCATAATTTTTTTTGCAGGTTATTATTATTTGAACAAAAACACTAAAATCGCGAAATATCTAACACTTTGCTCCCTAGTTATTAGTTGTTTGTCATTAATTATATTCATGCTATTTTTTATTAACAATGATTGGTTTTTATCTTTTCGTCGGACTTTTTTCAAGCTTTCTTCGTCATGGACCTGGGCAGTATTTTTTTTGGGGTTGGCTTCGCATAAAACCAATGATACTCATGATAATAAGTATTTTGAAATACCATTGCTTTTAGCCACTCTATTTTTGTTTCATGGCTTCTTATCCTTAACATCCTATACATTTTTCTATAAGATTCTTTTGATTGATGGAATATCTTTATTTGGTATACTATCATTAACAGTTGGAGTTTTGAGACTTTACTTACTAATTAATATGTACATTGCACGAACCACTTGATTTTCCCCAGAATATGTGGAATGCCCTTAACAGAGTGATAAATGAGCATCTGTAGCATTTCTTATCAACACCGTTTTGATTGTTGCCAGAAGGTTTTAAGCGTGAAACGTTTAAGTCAATATCAATATGCAAGTTTTTCTTGGGCCATTACGTATCATAATCATATAAATCAAAAAGTAGTTTTATCCATTACGTAATTGACAGCTAAATCGTCAATAATATATGCGTAGTGAACTCACTTTAAAGGATGATGAAGAATGAGTGCTGAAAGAATAAAACTTATTGACGCTGGGATGCAAGATGCTATAACCCGTAAAGAAAATTTCGCTAGCTACCTTGAAGAGAGGTTCAATGAACATAGAGCCGAAGTAAATTCTTATAATTCATTCTGGCTCGGTAGTGTGCATGATCGGTTCGTGTATAAGTTCAATACCGAGTGGTTTCCAAATTACGAAAGCTGTGTTGCATGTTTGATGACGCAAGCTGCAGATATGCGAAGGATTCTTCAATTGAAACAGGCGAAAGACAAAATGTTGAAGAATACTCTTGAATCTGCATCTTCGAATGGGGATTCGAGATTTGCATTCGACACAGGTTCGGCTACAGGTGTCTCCCCGTTGACATCACGGATGAATGGTACAGATGTTGGTGCTTCAAGCTTATTTAGATTTCCTCCACCAGTAATTCGTCAACCTAATCCCATTGCTTTTGGAATAGCATCTAGATTAATAAGAGAAGCCTTGGAAAGATTTCGCGATCCTTTGGATGAATTCATGGATCTACCTCAAGAACAAAGGCACTTAGTAATGATGATGCTTCGTAACAGGATAAGTCAAAGTGACATGCGTCGGTCAAATGAACTTGCCATCGAAGCGTGGAATAATTCGATCGCATGGGCAGAATCTGAGCGAATTTGGGAACCCGGAAATAGGGAAAATATGCGTCAACCTGCCAGGGAATGGGAAGATGATGCACATAGGCATTTCTTCTGGGCGTTGAACAACTCTCGAGAATTCGGCAGGAATACCGCAAATCTGATACTTAATCTATATGAAGTTCATAATTTGCTCGGATACGAAACGTTCGATGAAGAAGGTAATCTAATTGTACAATGGGTTACTGAGCCAAGAAATATAAGAAGTATGTCGCCTATAGCCCCATTTAATAGAAATGTGGTAACAAGGATGAATCCAGCTACACTTATGGATCTTTGGAACAACAGAGTCGGTGTCGAGTTAGGACAAATGGATAATCCCTTTGATACAGATCAAGAATTATTTAATTGGGCAATGGAAGAAGGTTTATTAATTACACACCCTGCCCAAGTTAACGCAGTATTAAACGTTGTAAACACCGAAGATGTAAATGATCCTAATTACAATTGCAGATTTGATCCGCAGCACCCTATTTTTTCATGTCCTCGCTATGCTGATATAGGTAATTATGGTGACTGTGATTTCAATAACCTCCCACTAGAAGCGGATCGTAAAATGAAAAAAGTAATATTGTCCCTGACAATTTTAATAATAATTATCTCAACTCCGATATTAATATTTACATCAGCAAGAAGTACAATAGAAAGAGTTGTAGCACACAGTGCTTATTCGAACGCAAACTACATAGTTATACAAGGAAAACGCTATCATAAATCACTAACGTATCTTGATTTGTCAAGATCTAATTTACGAGACGAAGATATTGTAGCTCTACGGTATATGTCGCATCTAACAGAACTCTATATCGGCAATCCGGCTGAAACAATCTATTGGGAACGTAATGAATGGAATTTAAACCAATTCAGTGACTTATCACCACTAAGTGAACTTACGAATTTGGTTAAGCTTGATCTTACATATACACTAGTTAATGATCTTACACCACTGTCTGGTCTAACGAGCTTAGAAGAATTGAGATTGTCCAATAACGAAATTAATGACTTGATGATACTTTCAAACCTCAGCAAATTAGAAGTTTTAGAATTACGGAACAACCAATTCGTCAACATCGCGCCACTTTCTGAACTTGTAAATTTAAAAGTTTTAAACTTGGGAGGTAACCAGAGCAACGATTTAACACCACTATCAGGCCTTACAGATTTGGAGGTGTTACTATTGTGGGATGCGCAAATTGTCAATATCACTCCACTTTCTGGGCTTGTTAACTTAAAAAACTTAAGCTTAGGGAACAATCATATCCATGACTTAATGCCACTGTCTAATCTAACCAATTTAGAAATCTTAAGCCTGCATAGAAACAATAGAGTAAACAATTTATATCCTTTGTCAGGACTTATGAACTTAACAAGTTTGGATTTGGGTTCTAATCAAATAAGTGATCTGAAACCTCTCTCCTCTCTTTCAAGTTTAGCAAGTTTACATTTGGAATCTAACCAAATCAGCGACTTGACGCCACTGTCCAGCCTCACGAATCTGACACAGTTGAGTCTGTGCCGCAACCAAATAAGTGATCTGTCCCCTCTATACAAACTAACGAGTTTAGATAGGGTCAGGGTATCGAATAACCCTGTCATCGACTGGACACCAATAGATCATGTTCCTGACATTGAATCACGGAGTAGTATGACAGACGAAGAAGTTGCGGAGGCTAATCAGGCTGTCTTTGACAGAGTATCTGGGTATTCGAACTTCACACGCAGCTGCAAGCCGCAAGTGTACTGTCGCCGATCACTTGATGATGTATTATAAACATACACGACAGAGCAGCGGTCTGGTGCGTCAACCGCAGGTGTCATAACTATTCTATCGTAGCTGTCATTTCTGCAGCTTAGCCTGGTCAACCGGCTTGCGCCTAACTTTCATCACAAGCCCCGACCCTTCAGGGTCGAGGGTGGTTGACTATTAAGACAAGGATCGAAAGTCGCAACTTGCGGGCGGCAGAATGCCGCCCCTACGGGAAAATGGCATTTGTTCGTACATCAGTAACGCCCGTTAAGACTAGGGTATTGTCATCTGCTTATGCCGCGCATTTCCCTTATCATTTCCTGCTTAAGGTCATAGAGTCGCTGCGACAGATCTACATAGGCTAGTTGAGGTCTTGCCAAACGCTTATGCTCGTCCCAGAGCGTTTCCATTTCTCTTCTGCAATACTCCTGAATCTCGGGGATACTCCGCTTTTCAAACACACACTCGCCTTCCACAAAAACGGGCTCCAACAACTCTCGCACACTATAGGCACCTGCTTCAAGTGTCATGGATTTCCATGTTGAAATTGGGTCAAATAGTGTTAAGTCTTTTGATTCATCAAGGCATTCATCGACTAATGTGATCAAATCGGCCTTGAACTTTCCGTTTTGACTATCATATAGTCTGAATGCTTTTTTATCGCCGGGGTTAGTTAGCTTATTTGGATTTTCTGATAGCTTTATTTTAGGTATCATCTTACCTTCACTGTTCATCTGCGCAGCCAATTTATAAACCCCGCCAAAGGCAGGGCAATCCTCCGAGGTTATTAGGTTCGTCCCGACGCCCCAAAGGTTTATCTTCGCGCCTTGTATCTTCAACTGAGTAATTAAATTTTCATCCAGATCACC
>Ga0123355_10014465_pt1 | contig 12345 bp, 6 predicted proteins | sample TergutEmb28metaG_3_FD_89872 | JGI IMG/M metagenome (GOLD analysis project Ga0123355, IMG submission 89872) | Embiratermes neotenicus P1 segment gut microbial communities from Petit-Saut dam, French Guiana - Emb289 P1 | ecosystem: Host-associated > Arthropoda: Insects > Digestive system > Gut ...
CACACACACACACACACACACACGCACACACACACATATATATGTAGGAGGTAATAAAATTCTTATATAACTAATAACATACTTAATCACATTAAAAAAAAAACTTCTGTCGAAAGAATATGAATACTGTCTTTGGTATACACAGAACTCGGGAATGTCAGCATTCCACTCAAAAATCATAACAAGACTTGCGAAGGCTTAGTTGTCTTTTTGTACGTCTAAATGACAAATACACGTCATAACCGCAGTTGTGAGAAGACGGAATATAGCAGAACGTAGTTTATGCGAAATTAGAAGGAAGTATTTCTGAAAGTAAACCTACTGAAGTTCAAATTTTATATTATTGAGATCGGTAACAGCTGTTTTGTTGATAGAACCACAGACATTGAAAAAAATAATAACTGTAGAAAGTACATCAAAGTAGCACATAGATATAAACAAGCAGGCAGAGCAGTCTGCTGGTAAATTGGTGAACTGGCGCTCTGGAGGTACTGGGTTTGAGTCTCTTCCTGATTATCCGGAATGAGGGTTTTCTTAATATTATGAGACGACAACTTGGAAATAGTTCACGGACCTAAAGTGCAGAGGGTTTGCTGCCCTTATTGTCTGAATGAAAACAATCCGAGTTACACGCAGACCCGAGGTAAGACTTTTTTCAGACTTCAGTTTCGAAGGGTTTTTCTGCTTCTTGCAGTCGATTTCTCGCTGTACTACTACACAAGTGCTGAAGTTGGAGAAACAAAGATGGTACTGCCGGTGCACCAGGCCACTAAAGTCTGTTTGAGCATGACGTCAGACAAGAAACTGCAGATATCGGTAAGTTTGTTACATAATATAAAACTGTTGGTTTGTGAGTGAAGTCGCAGCCTGGAATCAAGTAAAAAAAAAAGTCGGCCGACCCTAACATGTGTGCAGCAAAACATCAGTGTGATGACGTCATAAACGTTTGCTGTTTTATTTCTTATAGCGCTTACTCATGAAGCTTTCCAAATAAGGCACCATAGCAATGATTATTAGAAGTATGTTTAGAGAGTGTTGTGTTCCTTTCCATAGTGTATATTTTTAATTGGTTAGGAGTACAAGTCTTGTATCAACTTTTATTTTCCAGTGCGTCATTTCCGACGGCTAACCACCCTAGAATTCTCAGTTACGTGTTTTGTATTGGTTGACAGTTCGGGTACTTCCCTTCCCTTAATGGTCACTTAAATATGCTCTGTCGAATAAAGAGAGCGCCTATGACTGTGTGAATGGACAACTTTGAAGACTTGAGCTCTTTAAAAGGTTACAAAATTTATATTCAGAACATGTCAGATAAATTTTGAAAAACGTGTATTCAGTTTCATTTTTGCAATTGTGAAACATTTACAAAAAGTATACGACGTAGATTTCGTAATATGTACCGTTCACTAAATAATATTCAGTTTATTCAAAGAGCATTGTATTGGCGACACATCTAGCAGGCACGGAGTGATGTTATAAACGGATATAAAATGTTGATCGACAAAAAACTAAGTGCAGGAAACCTCGTAAATATTAGGAAATATTAAAATATATATTAAGGAAATAAAATCTAAGTTTGTGAACTGGGTTTAACATTTGATGTGTGGTTGACCGTGCATCGTAATTCAATATGGAATAAGAAACCAACTAGATGTCACTTAGTATTATATTTATTTCTCCTTATAAGTTGCAACTTATAAGGAGAAATAAATATAATACTAAGTGACATCTAGTTGGTTTCTTATTCCACGTTGGGTTTAACATGTTCAGAATGAGATCCAGTAGTGGGCTGCTGCAAATACGCATGCTAATAGCTCTGGGGGAAGGTCTTGACTCTATGCAGTTCGTAAGTTTTGATGTAAATGCATGGCTTTCGAATGAAGATTGTGGAGCGTGTGCTCTTGTAACTATGTGTTAACGAATATGACTTTTCGGTTGGTCACACAGTCATTAAGAGAAATAGCAGTGTTAGACGTCAACGAACTGGAGGGCGTATTGGAGGATCCATTGCGGTTTACGAAAGCAGACAGCAGATTCTTCTACATAAAGGCATCCGGCAGCACTATGGCACTGGAGACCATGAACGGTAAGTCAAGGAAATACAAAACCGGGCAAAAGTCTCTTCAGTTCAGTATAATAGTTTTGGTGTGCTCCTGCCGTGTTCACAACGTATCTTCAAGACACATTGCTAGAAGTTAGCACATTAGCAAAAAATTCCTTGGAATTAGGTTGCAATCTCACACAATTACAGCAGTACAGCAGTTACAGTTTTCCTTGTAATGCCACAGGCTTCATTATTGACGTGGTGGTGAAAGCGTCTTCTTTCCTAATACTCATTATAATAGGATTATGATTAGAAAGACATTTTACACACTGAAACACTTTATAAGCTCTGGAACCAGCAGACTATGTACGGTGTTGCCTTGAATTATCGAAGAATAACATTGTGGGTTCATATCCAGTTTGGGACACAACTAGATGTAGTGTTACATGCCCATAAGTTTCGCTGTTTCTGTGTTGTCTTCTGTACATCGGCTTGTGTCGCGTTGTCGCGGACATTGCAGCAAATATCATGCAGTGTACTGGTGATTAACCGCGCGCTGATTAACTGGAATGAAGATTATTTGTAAAAGATCATTTGCTAGTGATCAATGATGAAGGTGGGAAATAGCGTGATTTAAAGCCGAGTTCTTAAAAAATTCCTCACTTCCAACAAAAATTTCGGACTGTTTACGTGAACAATAAGCATCTACTTGTCAGCCACGTATGTATAATGTACAGTACCATCATTCAGTTCGTGGTCTGTCTTATGACAGGTCCATAGCCTCTTCCAAAACGAATTCTCCACAGTGTTCGAGCTAATACATCCTCTTTCAATTTATAGTATCCTATCTTTTCCTTAAGGCCATCCAGTAGCTGCTTACGTCTTCTTCCTCGTCTTCCTATCATTTCTATCCATCCCTATATTTTCCTTTAATAACGTCTTTTGGAAGGCAGTTCATATGCAAGATGTGACCAATTCAGTTAGTCTTCTTTATTTTTTACTGTACGTAGGATATTCCTCTCCTCATTGACTCTTTGTAATACTTCTTCCATTTTTCACACGATCGCTCCAGCCAGTATTCTCCATGCTTCTCCATCACCACATTTCACAATTTGCCAGGTGTTTCCAGCCTACTTTCCGAAGTGTCGAAGTTTCAGCACCTTAAAAACCAATAAATAAATTGTAGTTTTATTGTTGTTTGTAAAAAATAAAAAGCAAATCAGTCCCATTACAGGCCCGAGGTGCCTAGAAGGTTCCAGGAAGTTAAGGTTCCCAGATTACGTGACAATGGCCTAGGATGGTGGTAAGGTTGTCAGCCTTACGCACCGGCCGCTTTTTACACCCAGGAAATACTCCTGGTACTCATTTCTGTAAGAGACTGAGTCGGCCCCAGGGCCATAGTGTGACCGGAATGATTATGTTAACGAAAAATTCCAATGACACCATCTGGAATCGAACCAACGACCTTCCGATTTGTAGCACAACACCATAACCACTGTGCTACCGCGGTCCCCATTGTTGTTTGTGGCTCTGTAAATTATGGTAAGGTGGTACAGTTTCGATCACTTTAGACAAAACATGCTTTAATGTGTAAAGTACATGAACACGATAAAATGACCGTGCTGAAACATGTTCTGTGTAGCTTGGTGAATATGTCAGACTTTTTTCATATGAAAGTGTTTAATATTGGAGTTATAAAAAAATATAAATCTCGTTACAATTGATCGAAATTGTACCTCCGTATTCACAGTTCCGATCACTTGGTCGTACGAATCTGATCAGTGACATTAACCACAAATAAACACCTCTTGCCTTTCGCACCAACGCACATTTCGTGGTAACAGACATTCTACTTCTGGCAACACACGCAGTCACTTTTTTCATAGATTTGGCAATGAAATAGTTAAAGAAGCAACAATCACACTTGTCATCTTTCGCTGGCGATTTTTGGTAACAGTGAATCTCTGTTCTATTCTTGTATCAATGAAATTACTTTCACCACTGGTTGTTCGTTTGGCGTTGTTGGAAAAATACTTTTTTATTTCGGGTTTCTTCTAGATTTTGATCTGCTGCAAGATGGTAAACCAAACTACAAAAAGTCACGTTGCGTAAAAATATTCTTATTAGATGTAAGAGTAAAGACTAGTGAAGCGTCGTATTCATGCCCGTTTGTGCCTTAATATAATACTATATTTCCAATAATGAAATAATAATAACAATAAATTGCCGCAAATGCAAGTATTGTTTATTCACGTCAATAGATATAGTGCCCTCATTTTCCCTAAAATACTAGGAACGTCGCAATTTTGAGTTTGACTTGGAAAATTCCGGTCGAATGATCTCTTCCTCCCTGTGCAAGCGCCAGACTGTATTAAATTATGCGTTACGTGACTGGACCGTAGTTAGTAGTGCTGATTTGAATTTTGAGAAGCATTTTTCATCAGATCGCAAGTGTACCTACTGTACCGATCGAAATTGCGCCTGAGATCTAACAGAAGAAACAACCAATTAATACAAACAACCAGTTTATACCAAACTACCAGTTAATACCAAAAACCAGTTAATACAAACAACCAGTTAATACCAAACAGCCACTTTATACAAACAACCAGTTAATACCAAACAACAAATTAATACAAACAACCAGTCAATAAAAACAACCAGTTAGTACCAAACAACCGGTTAATACCAAACAACCAGTTAATACCAAATAACCAGTTAATACCAAACAGTCACTTTATACAAACAACGAGTCAATACCAAACAACAACTTGATAAAACAACCAGTTAATACAAACAACCAGTTAATAGCAAACAGCCAGTTAATACCAAATTACTTTAAGAAATGGAAGTAACTGCCACACAAACCAGACACGAGGTGATGTCTAAAAGCGCGCGCATAGAAAGTTTCACTCTAATTTGACCTAATACCCTCAGGTACTAGAGAAGAACTAGACAGTCTTATACCATTGCAATAGCAAATTCTTTCACCCAAGAATAAATAATTGTAGGTCTGAAACGCAGAATGCTATGTGGATGAAATTAACACAGATATTTCTAAAAGCCATCCGAATCATGCCACCACAGTCAGAAAAATGTTACCAGCATTAACAAACGAGAAAAATTCGTTAAACCTTAGACTGATCAAAAGTGTACCTATATCGAAAATTTACTGCCTTCCCATAGGTGTATGTTTTCTATTACCCGTGCACTGCTCCCCAACGTTACCTGCTCTAATAGAAATTAGATTGTATTGGCTAAATCGCAGCGTATCACAAATTAATGGCGCGAAATCTTGTGAACACGGCAACGAACATCCAGCCCACATAATATGGACGTAATTCATTCATTGGCTGCAAGTCCAGTAGCTTCTCAAAAATCTTCTGTCTTCTATGGACTTCTTGAATTGGATGAGCGATTCTATATAGGAATGACAGTGACATTTGATCAAATCACCTTAAATGGTGAGGTAATTTCTTGGAACTCACAGAACGTATGCTCTACAGGTGTGCACTCAAATAACTTCCTGTCCGTGAACGAAAGGAACCAGCTTCACATTCAAGAACACGACAACTCCAACTACCCAGAGGAGATACTCTTCTTTGTCGAAGATCTGGATAGTGTCGACCTGTTCATAAACTCTTAAATAGAGGCGCATTTCTTTCACATCAGAATAGAAATTTTACACGAGAAGAATTTCAAGAACTGTAATGAAATTACAAGTGAAATGTGTAATTGTAAATGTAGAAACAGGCGTTAGTAACTGAATGTCTTAAGAAAATTCGGAGAGCAACTTCATTGCTCACATTAGTCTACATGTATGTGGTGAAATTCGACGCAGGGCTGCAGAACGTGCAAAGAAAACTGTACGTTTTCTAGGAATGTTTCATGAATACTGTATTGTACCTCATGTTATGTATTGTGAGTAAAACTACAGCTTCATTAAACGCACTGTATGTGCTACTCTTTATTTAATGTTATATTTTGTAGGTAAATCTCCAACACAGAGTTATTACGATGTATTATATTCATACACAACAAACACATTTCGAGGTCTGACTAAGACACGTGACATATGTGTTAATAAATTAACTTAATCTACAAGCGAATTTTCTATCTTCATGCTTTGTAACTGCACGGTCTTGAAATAACTTTGATTTATAGAAAATCCGGCCAAGAGACCTGCAGATATTCTATTAATACATTAACGTTGTGAAACACAATTAATTACTCATAGGTTTACTTAATTTAGAACTTATTGCACTGGTAAATTGAGAAAAATTCTAGTTTAAAACTTCTTCTGATACATGTTCAAAAATTGTTGGTACATTTATGTTTACGTGCGATAATTCTCATACCAATCGGCAACGGATTAACTGCACTGGGCAGAGCCTTTATAGGAAATCTCATGTTCAGGCAGGTTGGTTAATAAATTTCATTCACTTTATTAAACGCGGAGGATCATTATCAAAATAAGAGTAACCCGCTTTTGGATCTTATCCCGCATCTTTTAAATTCAATTCACACCAACACACTTCCTTTCTTCAAAATAACTTCCCTCATACCCCTATGTTCTTCATTTGTTTCATGACTTTCATTTCTCCGTACAAATTTCTCCACCTCAACAAGTGTGGTACACTTCCCATCCATCTCATACCCCTTACAAAATAAGCGACACGTTGTTTATTGTTGTCTGCCTTACGACATTGACAAATTCAGTGAATTGTGTTTCAGTTGTAATATTCATTCCATTACTAACAGCAACTAACACTTAACCAATACACATACGTAAAATTTCACATTAAAAAGCTCAAAATCGCTCCAACATGTTTCGATCCTAAGATCATCTTCAGGGAGCTACACCGTGCTGCCACAGCACCCTGTTAATATAAGGAAATTAATCAGTGAGTGTTTTTAAAAATGTGACTTTAGCAAGGAACGGTGTAGCTCCCTGAAGATGATCTTAGGATCGAAACATGTTGGAGCGATTTTGAGCTTTTTAATGTGAAATTTTACGTATGTGCATTGGTTGGTGTGCTGATTAAATGACTCTACGAAATGCACGGTGCAACGATAAAGATAGCACCTAACACTATTATGTAATACAAGTAACAACACACGGGACGGGTTGCGTGACAACAACATATTTCAGTGGCCAGACAAACATTCCCTTCACAGTTTCGCCAATAAGACGATAAAGAATATAAATTTTTAAAATTTTATCAGTTGGGGCCTGATTTAGACTGTAGAATAATGGAGAAAGCGATTTGCTACAAAGCTGTAACCTTTGTTACGACGCAACAGCCGCTTCTTTAATCTTTACTCCTATTATACATAAACTCATTTTATTTTTTCAGAGTAAAGGCTAAGACATTTGAGAGTGTGTTTTGAGGACAAGATAATATTACTGCGTAAAATTATTTCATGCAAATATTTTAACTATATTTGAATGTAATCTTGTTATTTATGTGGATATTTATTTAATTATTGTAGTATTTAACTTTTATTTAAGTAAATTGAAAAAAAATTTCTTTTCTATCCAAATTATGTTATGTAACAAATTGTTTGATACTAATTAGAGATATAATATATAAATATGAATAATTACATTCCAGTTACGTACCGTACTACAGATCCATGCTCCCCGAATTAATATCCAAATCAACAGGAGATCCTAGGTATTTTATATCTGCTTTACACAGTATAGTTGCAATAAACGCTGTATAAGGACTTTCTAAGCATTCATTCATTTATTCTTATCGATTCTTTGTTAAATCATGGTACTACAGCTGCAGGTCTGATACTTGGTTTTAAAGGAAATATGTGGGGTATCGTGCCCTGTCTTTCTTTCACAGAGGACTACAGTTTTATGACAAGATTTCCAGAGCATTGTGGGAGATCATCAGCAAAATGTGAGAGCTGTGGCTCTAACGACAGCAGTTAGGACTAGTTGTAGACTCTAGAATGTGACACCGTGTAGGTTGCCAGATGTTAGTAAGTAATATTTTTGTAACATAAAAATGGGGGCAGCTTCCTCATGGAGTCAAAATCCAGAAGTACAAGAACTTTGGAGCAACAATTTGAACGGATTCCTATGATTCTTAATATGGAAAAATGGAAGGTCATACACACAACGTAAAGTTCCGTGCGTCACAGAATCTATTTATCTGTGTTGGTACTGTTGAGGATAGCGGTATATGGAAAGTCGATAGAAGGATACGTCACACTGTGAGAGAGGTCACATAAATGTACACAAATAAAAGAGTACACTGTGAGTTCTAATCCGGCACAGGAAGGTCCAACAATTTGTATGCAGAAACAGTAAATTATGGTAATGAAATTCACACACTAACTTCAAATTTAACACGTGTTACAATAAATAATATACAAATAAATTTAATGCAAAAGTAATGTTAACAGCGTGAGCTTTATCTTAAATTATTATAATAAATACAAAACAAAGTCACAATTACGCAACAGTTACATTGTTCAGTTTTAATAACAGTTCAACATAACAGGTATATTAATTTAAATTAAAATATGATCCCCTAACATACAGTCTGAAGAATCAGAAATTTAGTTTAAGTGTCTCTCAGTGCATAAGTCTACAAACTACGCAGGTAGCTGGACATGCTTCAGAGCAACATTTGCTAGCAATTTTAAATCCAGATCCTATAACGAATTTGTACTCGTAAAATAGTATGTTAATCCTCACAGAAAATTTGTGCTAACACTGAAATTTTTCACTTTTTAAACCAATCGCGCAGCGACGTTAAACGGTATCTATTATCTGAGCTATCTACTTCAGTTCTGAAAATTTTCTATTCACTGTTCAAAACTGTAGCTCAAAAGGTTGGATTGTCCGCTGGTGCAGGTTCAAGTGTAGAGTTTCTTCGTTCCTAGGCACAACGTAGGCGTAAAGTGAGTTCCGTTAACAAGAAAGGAACTCTCGTGAAAAATTAAATTCATCTAGAGCAATCCTGATCTATATGTGAACCTTTTCTAGTTTATGGTCGAGTTCTCATTATCCAGACTATCAAGCATGAAGAGAATTTCGTCTGGATAGACGCCTCCATTGTACTCCTGCACCACTGGCTCATTCGTTGGGCTTAGAGAGAGGAAGTATTTAGCCCTGGAAGCTAGAGAATAACATTGCTATTAGTTCTTGGTTTTCTGCATATTTACAAATAATCAAATTATTCATTCCTTAGAAATGCTAACTAAAAGTACTATTTCAGAAGACATTTAACTGCTAGTAAACTACTTTAAAACATCATGTTACACTTCAACACAAGTTTTAAAAGTTCTCTTACAGTATTTGAAGTTTATACTCGTAGAATATTTTACTCGACTTAGGAGAAATTATATCGCTGACTGAAATGTCAGTCTGTTTCTTCTTTTCCTTATGATTGGAGGCGTTTTTGATAGCACCACTGTAGTGCCAGCGAATTCAGAACCATTATATGAAATACGACTTCTGCTATTTTTGTTTTTTCTGCGATTGTCTCAGGTTTTCTGGTTGTATGTAGGAGTAATTTTCACAGTTTATACTTCATATTGACATTTTTATATATCAACTCACCATTTAAGTAGGACTTAACTTCCAGCTTCCATTAAGGCATAAGTGTCAATGGTGTCCAATAATTTTAATCCAAATTTTATGAAAGATTAAAATGCCTAATGTTGGTCTTTGTTTTGACATTGATTTTGAAGTACTTTGATAAAGGGTATTATTTGTGTCTGTATTTATATGAAATTAAAATAAATTGGAATATTTTATTAAGGGTGTGAATCCAAAATTTTTTTGATTGCTCATAAACACGGTCTGTCACTCACTAAATTTATAATTGGATAATTTTCGCTATTTGCATCAGATAGGTCGTAACTGAAACGAAAACCTCGTACACAAAAGGGATTTTCAGTAACAGATCTGTATTCCGGGTTGTCATGCTATGAAACTGAAATACATTTTCTGCCATGTTATTACTACAAACAAAAACAGAGTTCTATCGAATTCATATACTCACTTCCATTGTGCATGGCTTCAAATGCAACATTGCTGCCCAACGCCTTGAGATAGAAAAATCTCTCGTCTGCCTTCGTGAACGTCCGTGGATTTTCTGACGAGTTCAGATTGTTGGTTTTGAGGGTCTCGTCGTGCAGCGGCTGCAAAGAATAACACTTTACACTTTCAGCTCCAGAATTACAGTAATTATTTATTCTCCTCCTCCTCATTACTGCGATAATCATTATCATTATGGACACCAAAGTCATCATCAACATCAACATCGTCATCTTATTGTGTAAGAGATCTAATCTGAAATTTGAAATTTTCATGTCGGTGACAATAAAGATTGTTTCCTTTGATGTGATGCCGTGCAGTCTGGTTGGAGTGTACGGAAGTTTCAGAGGATCCTGATGAGTCGTTCATCAGGGCAAATAAGCCTAATCCACACGGGTGAAGGATGTAGGCGCATCCCCAAAAATTCGTCAACTTATATCAGAATACACGGTGTCACATCTCGGAAGACAGGAAACTTCATATCTTCACAACTGTACTGAACTTGAAACCACGAGGTCTTTGTCAGTGAAGCAAAAGTTAAGCTCGCCCTATTAATGAAACAAGCAGACCAAATGTAATAAAAAAAATAAAATAAAATAAAACCACGTTTTCTCGACCTATGAAAAAGCAAAAACTGAAGATGTTCTAGTACAAGATGCTGATAAAACAAAGAAGATTGAAATAAGATAAAAATGCTTAACGTTTATAAAAAGGAGCTTCGAATTTGTATTCGTCACCAAATATTACTAGGCTGACCATGTGAAGGGAGATAGGGTGCGCGGGATGTCTAGCGAGTCGAGGGGGAGGGGGGATTAAAACACATGCAGAATGTTAAGAGAAATATCTGAAAGGAATAGAACCTTGGGATCCTTAGGCTTCACTGGAAGGATAATATTAAAGTGCTTGAACATGTGACCTTGGATCACCTGTCGCCGGACAGTGTCTAATGACGAGCTCTTGTGAACCAGATAGTGAACACAAAGGTCTTAAAAAGGCTGGAGTAGCTGGGTGACCGTCAGCTTCTCCAGAAGGATTCTACTCCGCGAAGTGAAATTGGTTTTGCCAGTGTGTGTCAAACAGTGGTAATGGGTTGAGAGGAAAGATGAAGTAACCTGGCGGACACAGAACCAGTAACACTGTTACTTATATCTAAATGACAGGGGCACAACAGGAAAGCTTACCACGATCTGGAGTTGTTTATCGGCCGTCACTCTGAGGCATGTGTTGGTGTAGCTGTGAACAGGAAGCACAACTTTCGTTTCCGTCGGATTGGCCCCAGTGTAGTAGTACAGCCAGAAATCGACTGGTGGAAAAACCAAAGTTACGCCTTACTTTTATTCTTTTTGAGACAATAACTATGAAATAACCTAACTGATCTCATGAAATGTATTTAATATGTGGTGTATGGAAGAAAAAAAATTAATAATAAAATAATTTCATCATCATTATCATCATCATCTTCTTCTTCTTCTTCTTGGTTTTTTTGTTCTTCTTCGGGCAAGGGCTGGGGCCTTAAGACCTGTTCCGAAGTAATTTCCATCTACTGTGTGGTCTACCTCTGTCTCTTCTGCGTGTATGTTTGGACAACAACTTTCGGGTGTATGCAGTGTGTATATTTGTTCGCCCTGTCTTTATCATTCTATTCCACACGTACCGTACGGCCGGTATGATGTACCGTAGGCCGGTATGATGTACCGTACGGCCGGTATGATGTACCGAACGGCCGGTATGATGTACCGAACGGCCGGTATGATGTACCGAACGGCCGGTATGATGTACCGTACGGCCGGTATGATGTACCCTACTGATTATGTCCAGTGTACTGTACTTTCATTAATTTTCATGAAGCGCCCTCTTATCGACGCCACCCTGCGACATCTTTAGTATACACCAGTTTTCCAGTTGGTGCATAATAGTAAACACAAAAGATTACGAATGGTAATTTCGAAACGCTTATGTTACTCATAAGTTCGTGAAAGTGCAGGACAGTGGACCAAAACAATAATGTACGTCTTATTCATCTCTAATTTTACCCAAACCTGAGAACATATTTAAATCGTGCCGCATATTTTTGTTTCATATGTGAACATGCGAGGCACATCTCTTGAATTCTGTAGACATTATGTGACTTTTTTTCCTTCTTAAAGGAACATGTTTCCCTCTCGTGGATGAACACCAGTAAAGTAATAACTCTACAATAATGAAGCTGTATCAGTCAACATGTCAACCAACAAATGCA
>Ga0123355_10014466_pt1 | contig 12345 bp, 9 predicted proteins | sample TergutEmb28metaG_3_FD_89872 | JGI IMG/M metagenome (GOLD analysis project Ga0123355, IMG submission 89872) | Embiratermes neotenicus P1 segment gut microbial communities from Petit-Saut dam, French Guiana - Emb289 P1 | ecosystem: Host-associated > Arthropoda: Insects > Digestive system > Gut ...
ATCGCCCTGTTTTGCCATATCAATAAACTCTCGGTAATCCAGTGACGAAAATGAAACGCTTCCATTTAAAATGACTGAAATTGCATGAACATTATTTTTTATATTCTTTGGGGTTGTGCCGTGGCGACGTTTATCTGGGGATTGATTGAAATTTCCGCTTCGGCCATATCTGACCGCCCCCTTTACGCACCGCGCAAGCAAATAGAGCATATTTTCGGCTGTTTGCTCGCCACTGTTAAATCGTTCGCGGATATGGTAAAAGTGTTCAATATGTCCACCACTATAAGAGAATTGCGCAGACCAAATAGTAGAATATTTTTCGATTAAGGTATCGGGGGATTCTATGGCCGTTTGCAAAATCCGTATAATGGGTTCATTAATGTCGTTCATACAATATTTATTTGCGCGTTTTTCTTTTGCTGTGGCAATTGTAACGGCGGCCATGCCAGAAAAAGGCTCAAAAAGGCGATTGAACTTGCGTGGCATGTATTGAAGAATTTGCGGCGCAAGCAATCTTTTTGAGCCTTGGTACTGTACTATGTGCGGGGTTTTTCCGTTCATGTTTTCACTCACTTTTTAGTTTTTTCAATGCTGGGAAATTGCCTCGCAATTTCAACTGTCGGTAGCAGAAACACGCAAAGCGCGTTTTGTTCCACTGTAACACGAATTGAAAATAGTATCAATTAATTTTCCACTTCATAGTGAAGCTTGATATACAAAAAAGTCGCCTGCAAAATCGCGGCGACTTTTTTGCGTGGTTTTACAAACCCTAATGCACAATTATAGCAGGTTGCATCTGCCTACCGTCCAAAGCATCTTCGGTTGCTTTTACCAAAAGCGAAAGGTCTGCTGTCATGCTTGTTGGCTTTTTCGTTGGATTATCTTGCCCAAAAGGCACAAAGAAAATATTCTTGGTGTTGTACAACTTCATAATATTTATCCCATTCATGCCCAGCGCATCGTTTGAAAATAATGCAAGCAAAAGCGGCTTGCAATTACGCAATGTTGCCTTTGTGGCCATGGTAACAGGCCCGTCAGAAATACCGTGCGCAAGCTTGGCGATTGTATTGCCCGTTGCGGGGGCAATTATCATAATATCCATGTGGTTGTCGGGGCCAAATGTTTCTGCTTGGGCTATTGTGCTGATTACATCGCGCCCGCAAATTTCTGATATTTTTTGTATATATGAATCCCTGTCATGGAATCGGGAGCTTAAATTATTCACATTATCCGATACCACAGGGTAAACATCTGCCCCAAGGTCTATGAGTGCTTGCAATGGCTCTAATATTTGCAAAGACGTGCAAAAAGATGCGGTTATTCCAAAACCGATTTTTTTGCCGTCTAGTTTAGTTTCGTTATTCACTTGGTTGTTCATTTGATTGTTCTCCCTTTTTTGCTTAATTCTGCTTTTCACTATAGTAGACATGTTCGGCATCGTGAAGTTACAAGACAGGTCTAGTACATCACTACGATTTTACAGCGGATGAGCTTCCAATTTCAAAACATAGTCGATGTATTCACCTAAAATTCCACCCGCTGTTTGCGCGGCGCATTTGCCTGGTATGCCCGCCAATAACGCGGATTTGTTGTTTAGCTTCTTTACAATCTCCATATTGAAGCCATAGGGCGCAGATGCAATGTCAACCATAAGCGTGCCGCCCGTGCGCTCAATCATTTCATCCGTAAGCACGCTTTGCGGCACAGTGTTCACAATAGCGTCAAATTTAACTTTGCGGCAAACTCCAAAAATCGGCTCAGCATGGTTTTCGGAGTTTGCTTTGCTTAACTCATTCAAATAAATAGGCGTAACTGCATCGGCGTATGCGGCGCACTCTTTCTCTCGGTTTCTTACGAGGGCATAAACATTTGCGCCAAGGGCGTTAAGCCTAACAGCTAAATCCCTTCCGCAAACACCGTAACCGATTACCAGAATGCTGGAATTTGCGATTGTGCAGTCTAAATTGTGTACAAGGTAGGCAATTACGCCTTCCGATGTTGGCACGGCGTTTTTAATTTTAATGCCTGCATCATCCATCATTATGTGATATTTGATGCCATGCTCGGCGCATTTTTCCAATAAATAAGTGCTTCTTATACCCGAAAAAATAATGGCACTTTTCTTCAAATTCGCAAAAAATTTGTCATCATATATGGCTTCGTCCACTTTTTGCATAAACGGAAAAATTGCAAAATCTAAATCGCTCGGCGTGGCATGAGAATTAAAAACATAACCTTTGTCGCACAAATAAGTTTCTGTATACTGGTATCTCTTGTCGTCTATCAAAATAATTCCTTGTTGGTTCATACATTGAAGACTAACTTGCAGTCCTGCGGACGGCAGCATTTGTTGGTTCGTATATTGAAGACTAACTTGCACTATGCGTTCAGCTCCAATCCTTGCATAAATATGTTTTATACTATGCCGACAAGCTATGGCATGTTCCCGTAGGAACATTTTAAGATGCAGAAACTAATATAATAAATAACCACCATTTTTGTGAGGGATAGCTATGACACGACATATGTTTGCAGGAGGATACACCCCCCTAGGTTTTGTTGATTTTTTTGATTACATTATGCCTTTGGAAACGGCTCAAAAAAGATATTTTTTAAAGGGCGCGTCTGGCTCGGGAAAAAGTACGTTTATTAAAAAGATAGCAAAAAAATTTGAAGCCGCGTCAGTGGGCATCGATATTTTCCACTGTGCCAATGATGCCACCAGCCTAGACGGCATAGCCGTGAAGGATTTTGGCTTTGCCATAATGGATGCAACTGCGCCACATTCGCACGACCCCGTTATTCCTGCGGCAATAGATGAAATTATTGACTTTGCCAACTTTTTGGACGCAGAAAAAGTGCGCAAGCACGCAAATGAAATAAAAAACCTTCTTGATTCCAAAAAGAATATGTATGAAAAAGCACGAAAATTCCTACAAGCCGCAGGAAATATTTGCACCGCGAACAGAGAAGCCCATGAGGCTACCTTAATTAGGCCACGGATTCAAGATTTGGCACGTATGTGTTTGAGCGGTTTTGTGAATAAATCAATGAATATCGCCACCCGCAGAACCATCCACCAACCTGCGTTGCCTAAACTAACAAATGCCGCCGCCCGCGAAGCCACAGACCGCAAGCTGTTTTTATGCGCAATTACGCCCGCCGGCATTGTCAGTTTCGCAAAAAACACCTTGGGCAACTACAAAGTTTACGGCATTTGCACAGAAACAGGGGCTGATGCCCTTCTCACGGAAATTAAAAATTTAGCAAACTCTTGCGGCATAAGTACAGAAAGCTTCTTCTCACCCCTAGAGCCAAACAAACGCGAATGTGTGATTCTTCCAGCAGAAAAGCTTGCATTTGCTTCAACCAAAGGCATTTTTGCATATACAGGAAAAGTAGTTGAAGAAGTTGCAGAGCAATTTCCTACAATTCCAAAAAAGCTTTTAACTTCAAAAGCTGATACATTGAGAAACAATAAAATTATAAAAAATCTACTGGATGCCGCAATTGCTTCAATGAAAAATGCCGTGGCGGTCCACAGCAAAATAGAAAATATGTATATCGACAAAATGGATTTTGCCAAAGTTGATGATTTAACCGAGAAAATATTGCAGGACTGCACCTTAGCCTTCGGTGTCTGAACTGGCTTCGAGACGGCTCTTCAAAAGTTATCGTATGTAAACGGCGTTGCCGTCCGCAGGACTGCCCGAAGCCGGACTCGAACCGGCACGAATTTGCATTCGAGGGATTTTAAGTCCCTTGCGTCTACCAATTCCGCCATTCGGGCAAGATTCTGCTATGTATGGGATTTTATCAAAGCCCCGCGAAAATTGCAAGAAAATTCTTAGGAAAAAATTTGCGAGAGATTTGCAGGCATTTTTTAACTTGCAAGAATACTACCGCTGTTTAAGCTCAAACAACAATAACGTCAAACAAAAATTTAGAATGCTTTCCGTAAGTCACTGTATATGTTTTGCCCTGTATCATCCCATGATAGCCGATAGCTGTGAGCATAAACAATTTCTTATCGCTTTTTTTGCATGATACATCAATGATAGACTCCTTAACCGCTATAGATTCGCGTTTGCCCCCTTGATATTGTATTTCACACGTTTCAAGGCTACTGCACCTTATATCACGCACTAATTTTAACCCCGACAAAAGCATTGGGGTAATAAATACAAATTTCAAAAATACCGCAAATGCAAGCGTTAAAATCGCCAATAAAATGACCCTAATTTCAAAAACAATACCTGCAACCACAATTACGCCTACAACAGGTGAGACAATATAATAAATAAATTCGATGCCTAAGCTTTTAAAGTACGGAACTCGCACTCTTTTTCTGAGAGCGGCACTGTCTTTCGATAATGATTTGTATTTGCGGTTTTTTCTCTGCTTTTTCCACCCAAGTATTTCGCTTTCCTTTAAAGCATAATTTTCAAACGGGATATCCAGCAATTCATCTCCGTCCTCGGATTTTATTGAAAATAAAACTTTTGAATACTTCCCGTAAATCACATTATATTTTCTGCCCGACACCATGCCATGGTATCGTGATGATGAAAGCTCAAGTTCTAAGCCACCAATACTCTTACAATATATTTGCAAATAGGATGCTACTCCTTGCTGAATCTTCTTGCTCCATATAAAGAACGGCTGTTTTACGGGAAATTCATGATAGTAGTCGGTAATGCTCGTTTGGTACACAATTTCACACTTGGTGTAATTCCAAAATGCTACATCATACAGCAACTTCAATCCTCGTGAAAAGTGAGGGGTCATTAGAGCAAGATATATAATAACACCCACGAAAAAAAGCAAGAGTAGCACCAACAAAACAACATTATAAAAAACAGTACCCTGCGAAACAATACCATGCCCATGCAACATTAGGCCAACAATAATGCCCACAGTTATAATGGGTAAGCAAACACACAGAAAAAAGTTAAGGGCTACTTTTATTAGAAAAAGTGACAACCTTTTCTTTATTCTGTTATTTCCAAGCGTTGGTGTCGATGTTTTCATACTGTCGCGATTTTATCAAAGCAGTGTGCAAATTGCAAGAAAATTCATAGGTATTCACAAAAAAACATGATATAGTAGATTCGCAGTATTCACCCCAAAGCATTGAAGCTTTGAAACGAAAACAACGGGAGGCATTTATGGAATACGTAGCATCGTTTTTTAACAACCTGCTTTTTGGCGAAGATTTCGCCTGGGAACTGGCACGCTTTTTTGCAAAAATTCTTATCACCCTGCTGATTGCAAAAACTTTTCGGGGAATATGGCGGCTGGTGTTTTCCGCCGTCACCATTCACTCTATGTTTATCAAAAATGTGCTTACCGCAATTATTTGGGTGGCAGGGGTGGCCTTCGCGCTATCGTCGTTTTCGCAGTTTCAAGATATTGCGGTGGCGTTTTTCGCAGGCTCGGGTATAGCCGCCCTCACAATCGGCCTTGCCGCGCAAGAATCATTAGGCAACGCCTTTAACGGCCTGTTCATTTCCATCTTTAAGCCCTTTGAAGTAGGCGACCGTGTACACCTTGTAAACGCCAATATCACAGGCTTCATAGAGGATTTATCACTGCGCCACACCGTCATTCGCACATTTATGAACAGCCGCATAATTATCCCAAACTCCGTGATTAACAAAGAGCTGATTGAAAACTCCAACTTCTGCAATGCCCAAGCGTCGTCCTTTATAGACATAATTATCACATACGAATCCCCCGTACCCCTCGCCTGCGAAATTGTTGCACAAACAATCGGCAACCACCCTGGCTTCGTAGATACCCGCACCCCAGAAGCCCTTAAAGATGATGCGCCAAAAGTCCCCGTTTTCGTGCGTGCATTGGGCTTGCATGGCGTGGAAATTCGCGCATCCATGTGGACAGAAACAATCGCAACCAACTTCGCCGCCTGCTCCGATGTACGCAAAGCCCTGCTGGAAAAATTCCGCGAAAACGGCATAGAAATCGCAGAGTTTAAGTTGCCTATGTAAAAAAAGAAGTCACCGACAGCCGAATTTGCAGAGCAAACAACCGAAACTAAGGAGCAATTTCCGAACATTTAAAAACGTCGCAAAATGCGACGTTTTTTTTCGCTTACTGTGCGACCTTCATATCTTCCACAGCGTATTCATTTAAAGTCACAGTAGATTTTGCTTCTCTTATTACTTCTCGACCTTTGCTTACATCACCTTTTTCATAGTCAATGGCTTCCTGCAAAGATTTTAATGCTTCGTCAAAAATATTCATTGCGCACCTTCTCTTTTAGCTCTTCTACCAATGATAACAGCTTAGGGCGTTGGTGCGGCTACGTTAATTACTACCGTTACAGTTAACATTTTAAAACTTATGCTTTATACCCGCCTGTTTCATGATGCCATTTGCAGAATGTCGAGATTTTATTTTGCCGTCTACAGGAAATTTCGAGTCTGTTAATGGACTATACCATATATCATGGTACCCCTTTCCTCTACGCACAAAATGGCACTTATTTTCATGCAAAATGCTACGCACTCTTTTCTCATAATCAGCCATTTGCGACAAGTCTTTCAGATAAAAAGCGCAAACGTAATGGCTTGAAGGGCTTAGAGTTCATCTCTAAAATCTCTGGGGCGGCTATCTTTACCCTTTCAATCAGTGCATCATAAGAGCCGCCTTCAAGCGAAAGGGGAATATCGTCAGCAACAGCCACCCACACATGGGCATCGTCATCCCAAATCATTTTTACAATACATTCCATTTTGTTACCCTCCACACCTGCACTTAGCAATCATCATTTAGCTATACCCACATTTTTTTATCGTCTAATTGACATCGCGACTTAATGCCTAAATTTACACACAGCAAATATGAGCTTATGATAGTGGCAAATACAGGCATAAAACGTGCAAGAAGGCAAAAATAAAAACGTCGCAAAATGCGACGAATTTATTTGGGCTTTTGCCTGCATCTGTTGATGATGAAGTTGCAAAAAACAAAAAAAACAACCGCAAACCCTTTCGGGCTTGCGGCTGTTTTTTTGTTTAAATCTCTAACTGTTGATAACAGCTTAGGGAGTTGGTGCGGCTACGTTAATTGTTACCGATACAGTTGCTGGAAGAGAAATTGAACCAGGTGCAACTGTGCCGGGGAACGCTGTAACTGAGCCGACTGCAGTAAGTGTTTGCGCACCATTTCCTGCAACAAATAAAATTGTATCCAAATCCCAATCAACTACTGCTTGTGCAGTGTCTGCTGTACCACCATCGTCGGTAACAAGCGTTACGTTTGCTGGCAATGTCCAGTTTGCGGCTGTTGTAGCTGTTGATGCAGCTTCAAATGTGATGTCTATTGCGTCGGGAGGTGTAATGCTTTGTACCACTGGACGTGAATCGCCTGTGATATTGAATCTTGCAGGTGCAAGATACACAGGTGGGTCTCCAACTGGTACAGGCACGTTTGGTACAACAAACGGTGCATCTGCTACAAGTCTGCCTTCTGGTATCACAATTTGGATAGCCTCTGAGCTTGCTTCTGTAGCACGGCCTTGGATGGTTACAGTAATTTGAGAATTACCTGCACCCATAGCGGTAATGGTAGCTGTCAAACCTTCGGGAAGGTTCGGGAACCAGTTGTTGTCTGCTGGCGCAGTTGCTCCACCTACCACGTCGCCTCTTGCGGGTCTTGGGTTATCCACTAAGCCGTTAGATGTGTGGATAACTACGCGAGTACCAGTTCTGTACAGTGGTGAGCGTACACTTTGGTCGTTTTGTTCGCCAGTCACTAGAACGGGTACAATTCTGGCTGATGGGTTCAAGTTCGCGTTTGCTGCGTCCACTTCAAGACGAAGGAATCCAGGTGCAGATTGTACTCTGCCTGCTCTAAGGACACGAATCTCGAAATCCCGTACAGCAGTTGAATTTCCGCCAATCATCACGTTGTGTGAAGCAGGCAAGAAGCGTGTAATGTTGTTTGCTACGTCGGTATCGCGGGCAACAAACAAGCCAAGGAAAGCTGCTAATGGAATGCTACGGTCAAGTCGCTCCCAGTGTGTAACTGTGCCAGTGTAGTTTCCGCCATCATCGTAAACAGCGCGTGTACCTACGTTTACAAACATGTTTGCGTTTGTTCCGCTAATGAAGAATGGCGCACCGTTTCTACCTGGGGTCATTGTCATTCTGGCTACTGCTGGTGGCAATGGCGCGTTAGGGATTCTAAAGCGCACAAGTGCAGAACCAAAGTTACCTTCGCCAAGCACGATAGGCTCACCAGCGTCGCAATTTGGTACTATGGTGTTGCCATCATCGCGAATATAGTCTTCGCGAGCATATCTCGCAAGAATATCTCTTACAGCTACCATTTCGCCACCATACATTACGAAGTTATCTACATCGGTGGGTGCTATTCTGTAAGTGCCGCGTGAGCCTCTTGGTACACGGTCATGTGGCATTTCATGGGTTTCGCCAGGAGCAAGACGCTCTGTAGCAAGGAAACCTGCATTTGGGTTACGTCTGTCGTTGGCGATTCTTACTTCAAGCGTTGCACCATCAACAAGTGGTTCTGGGTTTTGGAAATGCCCAGCTGTTGAAACTATATTGTCAGCTCCAAGCATAGGTGCTACATAAATATCTCTTCTATGCGCACGTATCGCTCTGTTTACAGGGCGACCACCTAGCGGGATAATTGCAATAAGCTCAAACGAGTTGTTGGGCAATTGTCTTCTTACACCCATGAAAGTGGGTCTGCGAAGGTGTCTTTGTAAATCTACGCGACCTGTTAAAGTGGAGTTGCCCCAGTTACCACGGGTGGGGTCAATTCTGTCTGCTCTTCTGTTAAATGAGAAGGAGAGGTCTCCACGAAGAACGCCTGTAATTGGGTTCTCAAGGAACTCGTAGGTTGGCATATTGTTGGCATCCATTATCAAGGTGCGGCGACCGCGTGCATCTGGCTCGCCAAATGCAGGAACTTGATAAACTGTGAAGTTGTTACCGAAGTCAATAGATTCATCTACGTAGTTTATTGCGTAGAAGAATATATCTCCATCGAAACGGGCAAGTGTGATAGTAGCTGATGATACAAAGGCAGACATATCACTAATCAAGATGTCGAAGCCCATTGTTCCCTGTGCTGTAGCATTACGTGAGAAACGCTCCATTTGGAAGTTGGGTGCGTTGTCTGCCATTGTAAAGCCATTGCCTGTAAGGGTTACGCGATAGAAACCTTCTTGTTGAACCGTGCCAGACAATGTAACGGATACTACACCATCATCGTCAAACACAGTAATGTTACCTATCGCGCTTACGCCCTGTACTGGACCAGCAGTAAGAACGGGGATGAATGCGATGTTTAAGCTAAGTCCAGAAACATCAAAGGTGGCAGGGGGGTCAAATGAAGTCATGAAGGTTCTGCCTGCGCCAGAGTTGGCAATCCAGCCGTCACCTGCGGTTACGCGGTAGGTTCTGCTGTCGATTTCTGTGCCGTTGTACAGCACTCTTACTCTGTACGCACCTGTTACGGTAGGTGTACCTGTTACATGGGTTGAAATTTGAACAACGTCTGGTAACACTCTTGCTGTACCTGCCGCATTAACGCCATTGTTGTTTGCACTGCCAATAGATACTGGAGGTGCTTCAATGTCGGCGGTAACTGTTACTGCAAGGCCAAGAGATGCTACGTCAACTGTTGCGCCGGTTTCAATAAACCATGTCATTGGCGCACGAGTTACTGCGCCTGCGGATTGCTGGAAGCTTCTAACGTCGCCTGCCAACTCTGCATTTACAGCAGTATTGGTTGAGGATAAGGTTACATTGTAGCGTCCTGCCTGTGTTGCTGTGCCGGAGAACGGTACTGTTACAGTTATTTGCCCAGTATCGGGGCTAAAGCTTGCTGTACCGCCTGCAGTTACTCCGTTAAGAGTACTGTTGGCCAGTGTAACGTTCGGGAAGAACTCGTGGTGAAGGTCAAGACCGCCTGTAATTACGTCAGCACGGGCTTGGTTTACCACAAAGCCAGGGCGTTGGATGTTGAAAACGCCATCCCTAGTAACAGCACCTGCGGTAACAGGTACAATCCACTCTATGCGCCTTGCATCCGCACCTGTAAGTGCGACTCTTTCTGCAGTGGCAGTGGTGGTATTGGTCAAAACTGTTTGACCTGAAACGTAATAGGTTGCAGGAATGCCAGATAGTGTTACTCTATGGTTGCCTGCTACGCCAGCTGTACCGCGCAAGGCTGCACGTACTGTGTATGCAGGAGCATTGAGCGAACCAGTAGCACTCATGTTTACGCCTACGTTTCTGGTGATTACTTCACCCAAGGCTGGGAAAGGCGCATATTCAATACGCAATACCGTAGCCGCAGGCTGTGACATATTAACTTCCCAGGTGGTTGACCTGTTAACCAAGTCGCCTACAGCAATTGCATATGTGTTTCTTGGCGGGTCTTGCTGACCAAAAGGACCAGACAGAATAATACCGTTTTGTCCACCAGAGGGGAAGCTGTCGCCAGTAGCACGAGCCTGTCTTCCGTTACCATACATTGCACCGTTTGTAGAAAACCACATGGTGTAGTTTCCAGCTTGGGTGGCCACACCTTCCAACCTGTATGATACTGTTGCAGAGGCTGGTGTAAGTCTTCTGTGTGCTGCTCTTACAGCAAGACCATTTACGCTCATAATATTGTTTCTAAAGCCGAAGAGGCCAGCACCGCCAGATACCATGAATCCTGGTATTGTAGCGTTATTTGCCATAGCTTCAATATTAACACCTGCGGCTGTACCAGCAACTGTCATTGTTAATGCAGCCCCAGCACCACTGCCAGTACCACCACTATTCGGGTTGTCTGATACTATACCCATATACAATCTTACTTGGCCATTTTCCAAAACATCCGCAAAACCCCAGTTGTTGCCAGCAACAGCGGGGAAGTGAGTGTTTCTAGCCCAGCTGTTTGCACCTGCGGCATGAGCAGGTTGGGTAAAAGTATCGGGGAAGCCAATAACTACATACGTATTTCCGCCAAAAACGACTGAACGTGGTGCCACTTCGGTGCCACCAAATCCGTTCCATGCAGCTGCATCATGCGCAGTAGTAACACTTCTGCCATTTCTTCCCAAGTTAGCGATAGAGGTCATAGGTCCTCTGTCTCTGACTTGTCTCATAGTACCAGCGTCGCCTGTTTGGCCTGTGGTACCTACATGTAAACCACCATTGTGCGCTCTTGCGTACACCAGTACGTTTGAACCAATAGGCAGTTCAGTTGTTACCCGTGTTACAGGGCGGCCATAGGCAGGGAGGTCGGGGTTTATTGTACCAGTAACATAACGGTACATAGTTCCGCTTACCCTAACAAGCATTTCTCTTGCGCCTACGTTGTTTACAGTAGCTGGCAAAGCAGCAACTGATGCTGCGGTATACCCAGCGCGTGTAACAAGTGCGCCACCAGTACCGCCGGGGTTCCATGCAACAACTTCGGCAGTGATGCCGTTCATTGTTACGCTTTCTCTGCCTGATGTCCACAAGCCCCAGCCTGTAGCGGCCAGTGCTTCCTCAGAAAAGGACGGCACAAACACTATCATGGGAACAGCCATGATAAATGCAAGCAGTAAGCTTAACGCTTTCTTTCCTACTTTTTTAAATTCCATTTTCTTCTTCCTCCTTTATTGTGGCAAGCTCTGTGGGGCTTGCCTAGTGTTATATATAGGAAGTTTTCCTATATTCACTTTGGGGTGCAGGTTGTTTTGATGCTACTCATGGTTTACTGACCTGCGCTCTCAGCTTTTCTATAAAGGCATCGAGCTGTGGTGCGTCGCCTTCTATTTCCTTCCTGGCATTTTCCAGGATGAAAAGCGTGTCAGCTAGGTGCTTGTTAAATTGTGAATCTGTCATACCATGTACAGCCATGCAATCACCACCCTTACAGCTTTTTGGTGCAATCCTGCAATCCCTTGGCGCAGGCTTACCTGCCCCCTAGATGTTGCTTAGTAATTACCCCCCCTCAGTAGTTACTATTCAGTTACACCTACTTCATATCTTTTTATCGTCTAATTGACATCGTAACTTAATGCCTAAATTTATGCGCGGCAAAAATGTTTGAAAAAACAGGGCGAAAATGGGCAAAAACAGGGCGAAAATAGAGTGAAAGCAGTTTGAAAAAAGGCAAAAAAAATTTGTCGCATTTTGCGACAAATTTATTCGGGGCTATTGTTTGCACTTGTTGATGATGAAAATTTTCACACTTTCACAGCTTTTTGGTGCAATCCTGTTTTAATCGTCATCTTCTTCGTCAACAGCTCTTTGACGTACGCTATTTCTTCTTTGGTCATACCCGCCTTTGCCTTACGAATAAGCGCAC
>Ga0123355_10014467_pt1 | contig 12345 bp, 9 predicted proteins | sample TergutEmb28metaG_3_FD_89872 | JGI IMG/M metagenome (GOLD analysis project Ga0123355, IMG submission 89872) | Embiratermes neotenicus P1 segment gut microbial communities from Petit-Saut dam, French Guiana - Emb289 P1 | ecosystem: Host-associated > Arthropoda: Insects > Digestive system > Gut ...
CAAGGCTCAAGCCGTGAGCATGCCGCTTTGGTTCCGCTATATTTGAACGTGAGGGCAATTCTCGCCAAGAGCTTTGCAAGGATACATAAGGCCAATCTAATAAACTCAGGCATAATCCCTCTGACATTTGAAAATGCCGAAGACTATGACAAATTTAGTCTGCTCGACGATGTGGTAATAGAAAATGCCGTTTCTCAGCTTAAAAATATGGGCACGGTAAATGTAAAGCACAAAAGTGGCGTCATAAAGACAAACCTTGATATCAGCCCCAAGGAGCTTGACATGCTCCTTGCCGGAGGCAAGATCAACATGATGAGAGGAGAAAATGCAAATGGATAAAATAGCTATAGCCACACAGAAATTTTCTTTACTTATAGAAGAACAACTTAGGCGTGTCGAAAGACTTCGTGCCGGGGAAGATTTTTTAAGTTATAAAGATTTGCCCGAAATCATCATCGGAACTGTAGGCGGTGACGGAATCGGTCCGGCTATAACTGATCAAGCAAGCCGTGCGATGGAATTTCTGCTTGCAGACGAAATCGCCGCAGGTAATGTCAAGATTTATGCAATAGAAGGACTAACCATCGAAAATCGCCTCAAAGTTTCCAAGGCTATCCCCGATGATGTACTGACTGAACTTAAAAAGTGCCACGTGATTATAAAAGGCCCGACCACGACACCGCAAGCAGGTGGTAATGTTGCCAATATCGAAAGTGCCAATGTTGCCATGAGACGTGAGCTTGACCTCTTTGCAAATGTGCGCCCTGTCAGAGTGCCTGAGCTTAATATCGACTGGACAATTTTCAGAGAAAACACAGAAGGCGCATATGTTCTTGGTAGCAAGGGCATCGAAGTAGACGAAGACCTTGCATTTGACTTCACTGTCGCCACCACACAAGGCACACACAGGATAGTCCGTGCGGCATTTGACTACGCTAAAGCCAACGGCAAAACACGAGTCACTGCCGTAACAAAGGCGAATGTAATAAAGACAACAGACGGCAAGTTTTTGAATATATTCAAAGAAATAGCCGCTGAATATCCCGAAATCGAGATTGACGACTGGTATATTGACATAATGACTGCCAAGCTTATTGACGAAAAACGCAGAACTGATTTTCAGGTCATGGTCATGCCGAACCTATATGGAGACATTCTCTCTGATGAGGCCGCAGAATTTCAAGGCGGCGTAGGCACAGCAGGCAGTGCCAATATCGGCAAGCGTTATGCCATGTTTGAAGCCATTCATGGTTCCGCGCCGCGAATGGTGGACGAAGGGCGTGCAGCATATGCCGACCCGTCAAGCATGTTGCGTGCCGTGCAGATGATGCTGATGCATATTGGCTACACTGATGCAGGCAATAAGCTTGAAAAAGCGCTCGACATCTGTATGATTACCGAGAAAAAAACCGCCATCACAGGCAGAAGTGACGGCGCAACAAATGCACAGTTTCTCGATTATGTAATGGAAACTATTGCTTCTTTATAACCATGTAACATTGCAATTAATTCAGCTACAATGTATACTGCATGCAGTTTCACCCTCTTTAGTAAAGAGGGTGTCGCCGCAGGCGACGGGTGTTTTGTATTTCAATTCGGTTTTTAGCCACTCGCTGCGCCCGTTACCATATGTATTTCGATTTAAGAGGAAATCACATTGAAAGAATTTATCGTAAGACAAAATGATGCAGGGCAACGGCTCGACAGATTCGTGTCAAAAGCTGCTCCCCTGCTTCCTGCATCCTTAGCACAGAAATACATTCGAATAAAGAGAATTAAAGTCGGTGGCAAAGGTGCCCCCCGAGACTATAAACTCACACAAGGCGACATTGTACAGATGTACATAAATGATGAATTCTTTGACACTCTCACCGAAGAAAATGCCTATCTCAAAATCACAAATCCAACACTCGAAATCGTATATGAAGACGACAATATAATTCTCATTAACAAGCCCGCAGGCATCTTATGTCAGCCCGACAGCACAACCGACCTGCACTGCGTAGTAAATACCCTAAAAGCATATCTGTACCTTAATGACAAGTGGCGTCCTCGTGACGAAAACTCATTTACCCCCGCCCTTTGCAACCGCATAGACCGCAACACCTCGGGAATTGTGATAGCTGCCAAAAATGCCGAATCGCTCAGAATCATCAACGATAAAATCAAGCATCACGAAATCGACAAATTTTATTTAGCAATAGTCCACGGCAAACCAAGCCCATCCGCCCAAAGGCTTGAAGGCTATATATTCAAAGACTCAGTTAAGAATCAAGTCTTTGTGTCTAAGACAAGCCGCCCGGGCTCCAAGTCCGCAATCATGGAATATAAAACACTGGCAAAACAAGATGAGCTTTCTCTCTTAGAGTGCAAACTCATAACAGGTCGAACCCATCAGATAAGAGCCCAACTGTCCGACATAGGTCACCCCTTGCTCGGCGACGGAAAATACGGCAGTGACAAATTAAATAAGCCCTATGGCGAGAAGCAACAAGCCCTATGCTCATACAAGCTGACCTTCAGCTTTAAGTCCGATGCAGGCATTCTGTCATACTTACACAGAAAAACCTTTAAAATCCCGAACATTCCTTTCGTACACAAATATTTTCCCCAAATTACTAAAACAGTGACAAATGTCACTATCACCCATTAGTCACCTCGTGCTAAACTAGCAACACCAAATACAATAAACTAGAAAAACAATTCAGAGGTGCAAAAATGTTAAGATTAGATGCATACAAACTCAAATGGCTTGCCATAATTGGCATGATTCTCAACCACATGGTTTTTGCATGGTGGGAAATTATCCCCATGTGGCTTGCATTTCCCATGTATATTGTCGGCGGCCTTACATTCCCGATTATGGCATTCTTCGTGGTCGAAGGCTACAAACACACATCAAACTTAAAAAAATACATATTGCGACTGTTTATATTCGGTCTTATCGCCATTCCCTTCCACATTCTGGTGTTTAGAGACGGCTTTGGCATAAACATAATGTTTACTATAATTCTAAGCCTCCTTGCATTAGTCATGTACGATAAGATAAAAAGCCGCATAGTATTCTGGATTCTATTTATCATTTTGCTCATCGTATCCATCATACTTGTAATGGACTGGTACATAATCGGCCCAATCGTCGTGCTTATGTACTATATCATAAAAAGCGAAAACAAAAGACGTCTTTTACCGGGTATTGTCTCAGGCATCTTTTGGACGGCGGTCTTAGGAATGGGCCTCTTAGGAGTAGTCGCCTTGCAGAGCGCAATTGAAGCCGGCGTTGACGTAAGTGGCATGTTTACAGGAGTTGCTATGGACTTCTTCTCTGTGGAATTTTTCACAGTAGCTCTAACATTCATAATAGGCTGTGTTGCCGCTGCATTTCTCATACGTGGATACAACGGAGAGAGAGGCAAGCAAATGAAATGGCTGTTTTACATCCTCTACCCACTACACCTAGCAGTGCTTGCCGCAGTCTCTCTCGCTTTAGGATTAGTAGATTTAAGCGTACTAGGCTTATGATGACTTAGCATACTCATCTATCTCTTGCATATGCTCCGCAACATCTAGGTGTTGCGGGCATTTTTCTGTACATTTCCCGCACTTTATGCAAGCCGATGCCTTTTCACTTTCCGAAAATGTACTGTACCCATTGTCAAATGGAATCCTATAACCCACCAGTCGAGCATGATTATACACAGCAAAAACACCGGGTATATTGACCCCCACCGGACAAGGAACACAATACCCGCAGCCCGTACACGCAATAGCTCCGGACTTCCTATATACCGCAGCCGTTTTATACAGAAGCTCCTTTTCCTGCTCGGTAACAGGCTTGAAGTTCTCTATAGTCGCTATATTATCTTCAATCTGCTTCATATCATTCATTCCGCTAAGAATCGTCACTATACCGGGTAGCGAAGCCACATAACGAATCCCCCAGCTTGCAAGACTCGCATCAGGAGCAACATCTCTAAGAATCTTAGCAGACTCCTCGCTGAGAGTCGCCAGTGCCCCCCCACGCAGAGGCTCCATAATGGTTATGGGAATATTACGTGAGTTAAGTATCTCATATTGAGCCGCAGCATCGGTGGCAGTCCAGTCTATATAATTTATCTGAAGCTGACCAAAATCCACCTCATACTTACTCGTAAACCTCTCAAGCAATGATAGCGTTCCGTGGAACGAAAATCCCAAAGCTCGAATCTTGCCTTGCGCTTTTTTCTTCATTAGCATATCATAGAAACCGATTTCTTCGAATTTTGCAAAATATTCTTCGTTTCCCGCTGCCCGCATACTCTCTTGAGCAAAGTTATGAATCAGATAAAAATCAAAATAATCCGTCTTGCACCGCCTTAACTGTTCTTCGAAAATGCGCTCAAAATCATCAGCATTTTTCACCTTCCAGGGTGGGCACTTAGTAGCAAGGCAATAACTTTCCCTTGGATATTTTGAAAGAGCCATCCCCGCAAATTCCTCGCTCCCGGCATAAGTATATGCAGTATCAAAATAATTTATACCATTTGCCATAGCATAATCTACAAGCTTTATAGATTCTTCATAATCAATATCAGTCGTCCCCGATATTTTAGGCAAGCGCATAAGCCCAAAACCTAATATAGAAACATCTTTGCCTAAAAATTTACTTTTTTTCATCACATATACACCCCTCTTTAGTTCAGAAACCGCACCTTATTTGCTATATTATACCACAGGCGCAGGCGCCGTTGTGGTATATAAATTTCAATTATGAATATTGACCGCTTGCGGTCATTATTCCACACTTATATCGAATTATCAAGATTAATACCTTTTAAGCGTTGACATTTAGACGGCATAATTATATTATTTCATCTGCTAAAGTCGGCATTTTGACTTAAATTTTCGACGCCGATTCCGGCGGCTTCATTCCGCAACAACCTGTGACAGGAGTACTCTCATGACAATTCCGAATATGCTTTTGGTTGGTTCGACAGCCAGAAATGCCGGCAAAACTTCATTCTGTTCCGCATTCATTGAAAAGTGGAAAGATAAGTACGACATTGTCGGACTTAAAGTTACCACAATGCCCGGTGATGAAAAGAAATGCCATCACGGAGACGGCGGCTGCGGAGCATGCACATCGTTTTCGGGCAGTTTTGAGATAGTTGAAGAAACATCAAACTCCGGTACGAAAGACACGAGTATGTTGCTTGCCGCAGGGGCAAAAAAAGTATACTGGATCAAGACAGAGCGAAACCACGCACAAACTGCCGTTAATTCCTTGCTGCCTACGCTCACATCCGATTGCATAATTGTATGCGAATCTAATGTATTATCTGAGTTTATAACTGCGGGCGTTTCGGTTCTTATTCACAGAGCCGGTGCGGAGAATCTAAAACCATCTGCGGAAAGTTTTAAAGAAAAAGCGGATTTTATATGTGATGTATTCATACCCGACAGTATTGACTTAATTTTGAGTAAAATATTCGTTTCCAAACAAGATGAACAAACTGCAATTTCTTGCAAAGAGTGATTTATATTGAGAACCCCTTAAAAATTTTTGCAATGCAATAATGGCCTGCATGATAACAAACTCAAGAATCCCCTCAGAATACCGACACATCGGATATCCTGAGGGGCTCTTTGTTGTTGCATCAAAACTTACCGGGATTATTGCTAAAATCCAAGTATAGTCTTTTCGGTAAGGTTTATTCTGGCAATTTTACCGGCATAACCATATAATTCATCCATTCTTATGATCGTCCCTATTCAAAGTATTCCGGGAACAAACGTTCAGGCATATTCTCGGGATCATGTGCAAAAATCAACTTATGCCCTCTGTTTTCCAGACTCCTTAACTTTTCAAGAGAACGTATCGCTTGCTGATTGTTGTTACATGTACCCGGCAGAAGATTGCGCTCAACAACCTCCCTAAACGGAGCTGCATCACAAACTAAAACCGCTTTTCCTGTCTCGGGCAGATTGACAATGACTGACTGATGACCGCGAGAATGACCGCGTGTATCAACAAGTACGATAGAACCGTCTCCGAAAACATCATACTCTTCATCGTCCGAAAGCTGAATATAATCATACCCTCTTGTTTTTTCGTATGTTGAAAATATATATCCGCCGCTATCATACACCTCGGGCCACCAAGCAGCTTTGAGTTCTTCTCTGCGCACTATGAAAGTGGAGTTCGGAAAATCGCACATATATCCGCAATGATCAAAGTGCAGGTGACTCATAACCACATATTTAATATCACTCGGTGAATACCCGAGTTCCGAAATCTTGTGAGTTATTGCATCGCTCTCTTCCAATATGGACCCTGCATCGCGCAGGTCATAGTGTTGACCCAGATCCACGAGGACAAGTCCTTGCGGGTGTTCAATAAGATAGGCAAATATCGGCATTTCTGTCGGCACATCTGCATTCTCACACCTCATGGCAATAAAACCGCGCGGGATTTTGAACGCACCAACTTGGATACAATAAAGTTTCATATTAAATAATTTTTCCTTTCATATAAGTTAAGGCGCATACGGCAACGGTGCATCACTCAGTCCCAAGCACCGCAACCCGCGCAGAGCGAATATTCGGCGGGATACTGCACAATATATCTTCCGAATTTGTTTAATGTAACATAATTAAACTGATTTAAACAGGGTACTATAACCGGCCCGGTCTGTCAACAGATTTTTCCGCCCTGCTCCTGCGGATAAAGTTGACAGGTTTGGCTTACTATGCTATCATTTTCGAGTAAAATATCGGCACTGCAAAACGGTAAACAACCGGTATAATAAAGGTGGTATATGAAGCCAAGTATTTATGATATAGCCTTAGTATTGAGGGAAAGCACATGACAGCAATAAATCAACTCGCAGTGCTCTTTATCCTTATAGGCTTAGGCTATGGAGCAAGCAAACTAAAAGCGCTTCCGCCTGAATCAGGCAAAATTTTAACCAAAGTCGTATTTACCATAACTCTGCCCTGTATGCTCTTAAGCTCTGCCATCAGTGGCGAGCTCACTGTCGGCGGTGCAGAAACTGCTATGTTCTTACTTTTGGTGTTTGCGACATATCTTATCTATCTTGTCATCGCCTTTCCAGTCGCTCGCCTTTTAGGCAAGGATAGAGGTATTCGTGGACTATATTCTTTTATGCTGATTTTCAGCAATGTCGCATTTATGGGCTTGCCGGTCGGCAACGCCATTTTCGGACCTGAGGCAGTGTTTTACATTGCGCTTTTTAACATTCCTTTTTGGATATGCAGTTTTACATTCGGAGTGATATTGGTCTCGGGCGAGAAAAAGCGTTTTGATTATAAGACCCTCATAACCCCGGTACTCATTTCCTCACTTTTGGTCATCCCTCTTTCACTAATGAACTTTAGAGCGCCTGATATAATTGTAGATGCCGTCAGGCTGACAGGAAGCATAACAACCCCTGCCTCAATGATCATCATCGGAATCACATTAGGGCAAGAGTCGATAAAAGATGTATTTACCAATTGGCGGCTCTATCCTTTAACACTTGTAAAGCTTATCGTTATACCCATCGTTGTCTATTTGGTAATGCGCCCGTTTGTAACCGATGACTTGGTGCTCGGCATCTTGGTTATTATCTCTGCCATGCCAACTGCAGCAATAGCCGCAATGTTTGCCATTGAGTACCGCAATAACGAAAGCACAGGATCAGGTGGCGTATTTCTCACCACACTATTTTCCGGCATTACGATACCGCTTATTGTGCATTTTTTGATTGGGTAGTAACTATAAAGAATTTTTCAAAAGAACAGGACAGGGTGCTCCCCCATCCTGTTCTTTTTCTAAGTCGAGGGGAATCGAAGGGAGTTATGTGACTCCCCTCAGTTTAGCTTATGCTATGGAAGCAATTCCAATACACCTTGGTTTACAAAGAATGTTCCTGCGCTCATTACATTGAGCGTAAAGTAAATCCGCTCGTCATTAAAGTAAACATAGTCCTTATTTTCATCAACAACCAGCACATCAGTTCCTCTTGTTACAGTCATCACCCCGGCAGATACAACTGAATCATCAATATCAACTGTTGCTCCCCTGCTCTCAAATACCGCCACTGCATCATTAAATAGTAGTGATGTTACTTCCGCAAGATCTAGGTTCCAAGCCGTTTCAACCATAAGTGCCATGTCGGCTAAAGAGAAAAGACCTACTATTCTTTGATCACCGGGCACAAAGCTATAAAATGTAACATCTCCACCCGTATGTCCGCCGGTCGTCCAACCGACATTAATGCGACGAGAGACAATCGGACCTACTGTTTCGCGCAGAGCGACATAGTTTGATGCAACTTCTACTACACTTGCTATTTCTTCTTCGGTCAAATCATCAATTCCCATCAAATCCGAAAACAGCTGCGGGATATTCGAACGATCTTCATTAGTAAGCAAGAAAATGCTTTCAAAGCTACCTGTTGCCCTTGCCAACAGACTAACAAAATGTGAAACCGGCAGTGAATGATAATTGGCATCTGTGCCAAAGTCACCGATTGTCAAGCCCCCCGTCCCATGATCAGCAGCTATAAGTAGCAGAGTTTCGCCACACGCTTTTGCAAAATCAAGAGCAACACCAACAGCATCGTCAAAAGCTAGTATTTCCGATACTGTAGCTATAGGCTCATTACCATGTGCCGCCCAGTCAACCTTTGACCCCTCTACCATAAGAATAAAGCCTTCTTCATGTTGGTCGAGTAGCTCAATAGCCTTCGCAGTCATTTCCGCCAATGACGGCTGCGTAGGTGCAAGATGCCTGTCAATCTCATTTAGAAGAAAATGTGGAGCAAATATACCCCAGAGTCTGCCACTTGTTACAGCATTCATTTCCTCACGAGTTGTAACAAATTGATATCCTCTTTCAACCAGGCTTTCTCTCATATCTTCTCCATCCTGCCTGAATGGAGGCATCATGAACTGAAGACCCGCACCCAACACCACATCGAAGTTTCCATAGACTTGCTGCTCACCTATGATGTCATATCTGTTACGCTCAATGTGATGAGCTGAAAATCCCGCCGGAGTTGCATGCTGAATATTTGATGTTGCTACTAATCCTGTCGCTCTGCCATCTAATCTTGCCGCCTGCATAACATTTGCAACCGGCACGCCATCAGGCAATACGCCAAGAAATCTGTTGTTTGTAAGGTGTCCGGAAGCCATTGTTGTAGCTGCAGGGGCTGAATCGGCAACAGGTCCAATAGACTCCCCATCTGTCCAATATGATCTCATCTTACCGCTCACAATTTCATCCATGTTCAGTCTGAAATTAAGATCAACTTCGCCGGTGGCAGTGTCATATGCTCCGACCCATCTTGCCAAAGTGACAGCACCCGACTCCATTCCATCAGGAATCATTATAATTATGTTTCTGATGTTGACATTTGCCAACTGCCCGATAGTTCCTACTGCCCCATCTGCTAAGGCTGTTCCCACCTGTCCGACAGCTCCTGTTGCTTCATCGGCTAATCTGTTAAAGTCCTGTAAGGCAATTAGAGCCCTTCCATCCTGTTGCTCTATTGGAAACTGCAACATCATACCCGTACCATTTCTGGTTGCATTGCGGCTGCTCATCCTAAAGTTCAGAGCATCTTCAACATGGTACACGACGATTGTGCCAGTTTCTGAGTCCCAGACAACTTCGGCACCGAGAAACTCGAATGCCTGCCTCAGCGGTATATATACTGCTGTACCCTCTGCGGCAAACACATTTATGCTACCACCAATGAGCATCAAGGTGACTAGAAGTAATATACATGATCTTTTGAATAATTTTTTCATAAATCCCATCTTCTCCTTATTTTTTGTTTTTAATTTTTTGTTTTTATGTTCAAACCATTGTTTATATGTCGATCAGTTACTCGCACTATCCGTCAACTTGCCTCACAAAATCCATACCTGTAATTGTAAAGCTTTGTACGTTCCCGTCTGCGCTAAGTACCACATTTGTTGCACCTGTCCACCAAATGCCATCCACATTGCGGATTGGGGTTCTGCCGGCAGCTCCCACGTTTTGGATATATGCAATGCCAAAATCATCCACAGCAAAATTAATATTAGCAGCGGCGAAGTGTCCCTGAGGTGTCTGTGCAGCGAAAGTTCCCACAAATGGCATAAAATCGCCATCGGCTAAAAATCCATCAATATCTGTCATTATTCCCTCGACATGCCAGGGAATCGCACCGTGGCGCAAGACATGAACTTGCTCACCATCTTGCTCAACAGTTTCAAGCCTAAAGCGACCAAATTGTGAGTCAAAAGTACCATCAGACATAGGTGTCAGGAGTGCCCGCACACCGGGGTTCTCACTGCGAGAAATATAGAGATTGCCGTTTTGATAGCTAACCACACGGAAGCCCGTAAAGCCTAGATACATACCTACAAAGCCTTCCAGCTCGCTCATGTTCATATCGACAGGCTCGGCATCGGCATCAATTGCAGATGGGGCAAGATTCAAGGCAAATAGTCTGCCACTTTCAAATATGGCTGTTGTAATACCACCCAAAGTCGCCAATACAGCAGGACCATTTCCGGTTGAGCTGTTAGTTGTGACGAATACCCCTATCCCGCTTGCAAAGTTAAACGCTATGTGAGAATGATAGGGTGGTAGATCTCCACCATGACCCCACCAAGAAAACACACCGCCAAATGCCGCAAGGTACGTGGATATGTGATAAAGCCCAACACTGTAACGCCAGCCATTAAATGACAACGAAAAATCGAAATCGTGCGTGCTTGTCAGAAGCTCAACCGACTCCTCGGAAAGTATGCGAACTCCGTTTAGCTCACCACCGTTTAGTAGCATCTGCATAAGCAGAGCCATATCGTGAGCTGAGCTAAATACCCCTGCCGTGGGAAGTCCATTAAAGAATCTGCGTTGGATTGGCGTTTGTGCATTTGCATAAGGATACGCCATCAAGTGCTCGTGTTCAGCACCCATGTAAAACGTGGTGTTTAACATGCCCAACGGCGCAAAAATATTTTCATCTGCGAAACTGATAAAATCGTCGAAGAAATTATCTTCACCGGTAAGAGATGCAACCAGGATGCCAAGCACGTTGAAAGCGTGGTTGTTGTAGTGAAACACAGTGTTTTCCACGGCTTGCATTGGATAATTTGACAGCGTGTCCAGCAGATTGTTAAACCACTGCGAATCATATCCATCAATCCGGGATGTGCCATGACCTCTAAAGTCGGCTACCATACCGGATGTGTGACTCATCAGCATACGGGCAGTAATATTTCTGTAATCGCCACCAAATGGACCGGGCAGAAGGCTAAACTGAGGCAGATATGTCACAATCGGCTCATCAAGGTCTAAAATGCCCTGTTCATACAACTGCAAAATCGCAATAGAGGTGATAGGCTTGGAGATTGAGGCTAGATTAAACATAGTGTGTTCATCAACAATGCGACCCGATTGAGTGTCAGCAAAGCCAAAACCATGAGTCCAAGTAAAGCCGGTGTTGACATCCACTACTGCAACGGAAACACCCGTCACCGCCGGCAAAAAGCCATAAACCTGATTAACAATCGATGCAATAGTATTAGAGAAGTCATTATCGCCATCATCAAACAAAAATGCTACATCTAAATAAGATATTAAGGTTCTATTCTCAGACATGATTACCGGAAATGAGGTATTAAAGGCCACTCCGTTTTTGGTAGCATTGTTAGTGCCTACAGCAAAAACCAATTCATCATCGCCAAGCTCAACAATGACTTGACGATATTGTGCATCCCAGTAAACCTCAGCACCTGCAGATTCAAATACAGGTCGCAGGGGCAGATACATTGGGTTCGGCGGTGCTTCGTCGGCGAAGGCTGTCTGTGCTCCGGCTAGTACCATCAGGCAGACCAGTAGCATCGCTATTGTTTTTCTCAATATTGCTTTCAAATCTTTCACCCCTTAATTATTTTAATCGAGCAATCGCAGAGCGCACAAATGGCAGCTCCCTCGAATGCATGTTTCTGCGGGGCATCGAAAGACGATGCCCCGCTTGTACGATAGTTATACTGCTGTCATATTCCAGAATACCGCAGTGTTAACCATAATTATGATTGTGAATAGTATAGTATTAACAAATGATGCAAGGTATACATTGTTGGTCTTTTGGTAGAGCTTGTAAGCATACACAGCCGCAATTCCCAGGCATGGCACTAGCGCAAACAGCAGAATCGCATTGAGAGCCATCGTTGGATACCAGGCAACGCCTGTTGAAAATAGCATAGCGTACTGGATTATCAGCCAAAGTGCCAGACCACCCACATTAAGCAAGATTGAAATCAAGATACCCAGCTTGCCGTGACCACGGGCGTTAGAGTTGA
>Ga0123355_10014468_pt1 | contig 12345 bp, 13 predicted proteins | sample TergutEmb28metaG_3_FD_89872 | JGI IMG/M metagenome (GOLD analysis project Ga0123355, IMG submission 89872) | Embiratermes neotenicus P1 segment gut microbial communities from Petit-Saut dam, French Guiana - Emb289 P1 | ecosystem: Host-associated > Arthropoda: Insects > Digestive system > Gut ...
TGGTAATTCAACAGAATAGTCGCAAGCTCCTGATGATGGATATATTACTGTCCGAAACATGTTGAGCACATAAGAAGTGAAATAAAATAGCAAGTGACATCAAGTTGGTCTTTTATTCTTCAAATAATAAACTTAAATCAGAACTTCTCACTACTACTAACTGTTACCACCTATAGCAGGCAAAGACTTTTATCAATACAGCAGGGTCACTTAGCAACTTGCCATTCTATCACGCACGAATGTACGCCTTTCTCTTTCCAGGATATTTCGGTTACTGACGTCATGCGTTGTCGCAGCGATTCCCTTCCCTTGTGCCGAAATTATTTTCTTATTAGATTCTATGTTCCAACCTGAATAATGTTATCGACAACCGCAACCATTTGCAGGTGAAAAATATCAACAGGTTTTATGTCAGCAAAGCCAGCGAATGTCTGCCGTTGCTGTTTGCCCTCAGAAAGACTTTACTGCGATACCGCGAGTTACTACAGCGGTGAGTATAAACATTGCGTCTGCTGCAATGCAACGCCGTGAAGATTTGTAGCAGAGCTTCACAGAAACGTAAATATTCGCTGTAAAAGACAGTGATAACGGAACAATTTTACCCTGAATATGGCTGATAGTGGAAGCAGGCTCCTCACCATCAGTAGTGTATATCTACCAAACTACACGGCGTCAAATCCCGGCAGATACTTCCACACAACTCCGGCAGTTCATCTACTTGCGTTAAGGATAATAGAAAACAATTTTTTTCGCAAAAAGAAAGAGAGTTAAAGTTAAAGTTATCCGCCAGGAAGGTATGAGGGATAATGGGGGAGTGGAGATATATCTCCACTTCTTCTTAACCTCGACACTAGATGGAGGTCAGTACTTAACTTCACGACCCGACCGCTTGATCTCCAAAGGAAAGAACTCCGGCTGAATAAGAGGCTGGGTGGGTCCCAGAGTGGGTCTAAGAACTTCCTTCGACAAAATTAGATCTCTTAGCCCTGCCGGTTATCAAACTAAAATTCCTACTTGTTTAGCCCGTAGCCAAGTCACTATACCAACTGAGCTATCCGAGCACTCTCAATGTAGGCTTATATATTTTAATGTACACATACAATATATAGTTCAGTCCAACAAAATGCACTTACAGTTTTGCTACATTCCCATACATACTAGTATATTCTTCTACATGTTTCGGCCCTTTCTGGGCCATCGTCAGGGATATAATAGATAAATAAGATTACAGAGCGTTCGTTTATATCGTTAATAGACAATGCAGCTAGCACAGGCGTAAATTAGCTAATAATAAAGTTGTGCAGCAAATCAAAATACATTTTATTTTCAATTTTTTTTTTTTTTTTCGAAAATCGTGCCTTTTTGAGATAATGTGGAAAAATATGGTAGAGCCGGACAGGCCACAGATGGCATTTCAATATGGTGCATGCGCATTGCGTGCTAGATAAGTAAGGCTACAGACACACTATCAGAATATGTAATGCTGACTGCTTTTCCACGGCAAAAATGGTAAGGCGAACGCGCCTCTGTATTACGTTATATGTACATCTCCTCTCTTGTTTCTTCCAGAAAGGGAAGGAGATTCAAAACAATCCCACTCTGATTTGTCGATTAGACCCTGAACACACAAACGTAAAAATCAGGACATTTTTCACTTTTTCCCTACTTCAAAGCACAGACATTTGAAATCCTAACCGCAACAAATTTGTTGAGACCGCTTACAAAAGTAGTTCGTCAACTGTTCATCTCTGCAACACGAAAATGCCACAAGAAAAATAGGCAAGACACTTCATGTATTCATGCTTGTCAGAAGATAAACAGCAGATTTCAGTATGTTTTCACCACCACTGGGTAACTTATACCCAACAGCAACTGACAAGCGTTTCCGTTGCGGTAAGCGGGGGGAGGGGGCGGCATTATCACTCATGGATGTCAGCAGAAGGGTCACGTAGTCCCGCATCGTAAAACTGATGATGCTGGGGTCATACGCGCTTTAAAACACCACAGTATGGGAAGTCCAGCGCAGTAAAAGAAGGCTGCCAGAGCCGCACTACGTGGCGTAGTGCTCAGACTTACAGCGCGTTCTGCAGCCTTCAGATGTCAGGCGGTTTTATGGCACAGTTGGCGAAGCAGTTTGCTTGACGCCTGTAAGAAAAGAATGGCCTTCCTTGGGCCAATTTTCACGAAATTAACATATACTCAACAGCATTACATGTTGCAATCTTACACCGAATTTTACGAACAAACGCACAAGAAACGCAGAATGAACCAACATAGTTTACACCCCTGCAAAAAATATGGCCTTCACTACGCCAATTCGACGCAACTGATAATCAGGTAATAACTTTTATAAGTAGTGAGCCGGGTAGCTCAGTCGGTATAGCGACTGACTAGGGCTGGACGGTCCGGGGTCGAATCCCGGTGGGGACGAGACTTTCCACCCGTCCAGACCGGCCCTGGGGCCCACCCAGCCTTCTGTAACATGAGTGCCGGGTCTTTCGCGGGGGTAAAGTGCGTCCGGGGCGTGCTGCTGACCACTCACCACCTTCCAGTGCCGCGGTCATGGAAGAGTAGAGCTATACTTCTACTCACCCTCTGGGCCACACCGGGCCTGTATCGGGAAAGCTTTACCTTTTTACTTTTATAAGCATGGGCTTATCCGAATCAAAAGGAACACCCTATACAATGCGGACGAAATTTTATGTACGCCCTTAAATAAATATAAAAACTATTGCATCGATATTCAAGACAGCAATGCTTGCTTCATACGATTTTTATGAAGACTTCTGCAACTAATTTAATGAAAATTCGGCAAAGCGGTTTTGTCGCTGATTCTACGTTACAGACGGACAAACATACGTGCGTCCGTGGTCCCCAAAGAAGGGTCTTTTTTTTTTTTACTTCCTAAAGGACAAATAAAATGACTCAGAAATTTTTTAATACACTAACAAATAGAATACAACATTCGCATTTGTGAAATATATGTTGAGGCTGTTGTGTATTGACACTCCGCACTTGTATGCCGGAGGTTTCCGGTTCGAATCTATGACACCGTCCTGCCTGCGATTTTGCTACAAAGTTCCCGTAATTATTTCATTGCAAATATCCCTCATACATGTAGCTCAATAAGAGAGGTTTCCATCAAAGCATCCACCCCCTTTTCAGCCGCACACTTAGCCCAGCAATGCCGCCACTGTTGGAAACATTTATGGAACTGTCGTTTAGGAATAATTTTCAGCATTGACATCACATTTTTTCTGGCTGTCTTCCATGTCCAAAAACCTTGGTCACTGCAGTGTGGACCTAATTTTGAAAGAGTCACAAGTAACTGGGTGCAAAATCACGTGACTAAGGAGTGAGGGGGTTTGATTCATGTCCAGCATCATACTGTGGCGCAATGAACTCACAGACAGTGCCCAGCGAGGTATAACTTTGCCACGATGGAGGAACAAAGCGCTGACCCCACTTTCATTCGCTTTCCTACCCACAGCCTCCCATACCCTCTCCAATATTTCTACACACAAGTCTGGTTGACTGTCTGTTCTTGTCTGAACAAACAAGCTTCTGATCTTTTTCAACATCTTCTTTGGATAGCTCGTTTAAGCAGCTACCCACGTTTTGCCGACGCTTCCTCAAATATTTATGCCACAAGCAAATATGCCATTTCTTGCAAACTCTGTGTCTTACACTCCAGAGAGCACTGCACACGCTACATTTGCAATCTTTCTTAACCCTTTAAAGACTAAAAGTAATCTGCTTTATGTAATAAATCAGTCCATACCGCGCAGTAAACACTTTCCATCACGGTTATAAAAACCAACCAATTCATTATCTATAAAGCAAATGTCGCTGTTTGTTCTGAGACCCGTACAAAACACTCAATGCAAAGCGAGCAGCATGTAGAATTTTTGAATTTATAACAGGCGGTATGTAAAGAAACCTCTAGGCCTTAAAAAGTTAAATCCACGCGACAGGCAATGCTACTTCTTTGCTTTCAATTTGCGTCACAGCTTTTTCGACGGCAGATGCCAGGACACGCCGCTTCTTGTGTCACAGCTTTCACATTGCTGACACTAAATTATTGAAATCGCAGACTAAGGAAGGCCAAACGGGCGCGAAGTTTTGTGGACTGGACCAAGTGACCAACTGCCATGCAACACGACAGCCTGCCCAATAAAAATATTCCTTGCAATTAGCAGCCACGTATAATATACAAAAGGTCAAACTTCACAATATATTTTTGTATGTTCGTGTGACCGTGCATCCTTAACGTGAAATGACGTGTGAGACCAACTAGATGCAAAAATTATGATTTATTAATAATCCATTAGTAATAAATCGCAATTGTTGCATCTAGTTGGTCTCACACGTCATCCCCATATATATTTAACATAAATACGTACACACACGTGTATGTGCACATAATTACATTTATACGACTTTTTACAATGCACGTTCTAGAAATGTTTACACCAATTGCCATAATTATAATCAGCATAACTGCACCCATTGTGCATGTGGGTACGAACAGGAGCGAGTTTATGAATATCGGATGGAGAAAGGACTGAGATACACAGAAAATGGTGTCATTGAAGGACGATAACATGCAGAGGTGGACACTAGAGTCGCGATATACATAGATGTATGCATACATACAGAAAACAAACATACATGCATGCATGCATAGAACATATATGCATGTACAAATACATATATACAAGCATGCATGCATGCATACATACATACATATATAAAGAGGTACGTACGTAGGTACATACATATACACATAAATACAGACATACACATGTTCATACATACATATGTAAGCACATACATCCGAACGGACATACCTATGTTCATACGTACGTACGTACGTACGTAAATACATACTACATAACTATGAGACATACATACATATACACATAAGATGGGTGCTGACAAGTCCTTAGCCCGACCAGAAAGGAAAAAAGCTACAGCGACCAAACTCGGGATTTATTCAACATACTCCCCACGAAGCTCAGTACACTTCTTAGTCCGTTGCTCTAACTTTTGCAAGCCACTCAAAAAAAATTCAGAAAGTTTTCCCTCCAACCAGGTCTCCGCGGAAGGAATGACCTCCACGTCGGACAAAAAATGGCAACCTTTCAAACGTTTTTTCAGTCCAGGGAACAGGTGGTAGTCCGACGGGGCCAGATCCGGAGAATAGGCTGCGTGAACAAGATATTGGAAGCCCAGGTAGGCCAGTTTCTTCTGGGTTGCAATTGTCCGGTGAGACGGGGCATTGTCGTGCAAGAACAAGACCCCCTTGGTGAGCTTCCCGCGGCGTTTTTCCTTCAAAATGTCCTTCAATTGCACCAGCAGTGATGAATAATACTACACGTTGATAGTTTCGCCCCTGGGAAGATAATCAATGAGGAGGATGCCGTCTTGATTCGAAAAAATCGAGACTAGAAATTACCCAGCGGATTTTTGCATTCGGAATTTGTTTTGGGGCGGGGTGAGTCGCCATGCCGCCACTCCATTGATTGTTGCTTTGTCTCCGGGTCATAGTGATACAACCAGGTTTCGTCCATCGTCACTAATCGCAACAGGAAATCATTTGGGTCGCGCCGAAAAAATTCCAAACGTTGCTCAGACGACTGGCACCGTTGACGTTTTTGATCCACGTTCAGGCATTTCGGGATCCACTTCATGAATGATGGACCCAACCCGCTCACGTGAGATTCTCTGTTGCTCAGCTATTGATTTAGCCGAAATCCAGTGGTCTTCCAAGATTAGCTCGTGAATTCCATCAATAATCTCCGGGGTGGTCACTGTTTTCAGCCGTCCAGGACGAGGCGCATCACAGGTGGAAAAATCACCACGTTTAAACTGGGCCACCCAGTTATTACCCGTGGCACACGATGGTGCACGTTCCCCTAATGTTTCTTTCCGAATGGCGTGAATTTTCTTCGGCGCGTTGCCTTGCAGAAAAATAAAAACTATATGACAGTTCGGGTCTCCATGTTGTTAAAATCGTGTGAGTCGCCTGACATGCTTCCTTTCAGCCTCTGTGACAAGAAACGATTTGCAATTCGTCACTTGTACAGACCCCTCTTTCCAACGACAATATCGATTCCGTCCTACGACATCGGGAAGTAGGTCAGGCTAAGAACTTATCAGCACCCCTCGTACATACATATATACGTACATACATATACATACATACATAATATACATACAGACAGACAGACATACATACATACATACATACATAATATATACATACATATACATACATACATGCATAATACATACATATTCATACATAATACGTGCGTACGTACATACATACATACACACATACATACATACATACATACACACATACATACGTACATAAATACATACATACGTATATAAATACATACTTACATACGTACATTCGTAAATACATACATTCGTACATACATACATTCGTACATACATACATACATTCGTACATACATACACACACACACATACGTACATAAATACATAGTATATAAATAAATACATACAAACATACATAGTGCACACACGCAAGTCATTTACATAACAAAGCTAAGTTTACTCCGTGCACTCCATGTCAGCATATGGCAGAATGGGGTTACAGCTCCACTCATTAAGCACGGGACCAGATGAAGGCAAGTGGTCAGTGTCGCGCTACAGCAGCTGTACACCCGCAGCCAGAACCCAGTCCACATCCTACGGTAGGGTAGCAAGGGCCCAGAGCCAACGTTGGTGCTTCGGAAGAAAACAAAATTTCTTGCCACTGCCGGAAATCGAACAGTGAATCCTCGGCTGCCTAACCCGTATCGTAGTCACTATACCGCCTAAGCTACCCTGCCTGCTGTACTGCACAGACATACGTCAAATACGCACATACGTACAGACGTACAGACGTACGAACGCTTAAACACAAAAATTCAATTTGCTCGCCTTAACCACACAACTAAGAAAGTATCAATTACGCAGAGGGTTCTTCAAGTAATGAACGTCTAAAGTATTCAAGGAATTCCTTGTTGTATTTGAACCAGAATTTTCACTACCAGCACATAAGGAGATGCAGACCGCAGTGGGATTGGAGTTCAGCAAAATTATGTCACGCTACTAATTGCAGTTCTGGTTTTTGTAGGTTTCTAGGTGGGAGAATTAATTTGTAGGTAACGCATGCAGGGATACGGTGAAACATGCCCCGGTAACGCGCCTTGCAAACTCGACATTTTTCCGTCAGTCTTCCCTAGACTGCAGACCAGTAACACAATGTTACCTTAAGACACTTTTACATGAAAAGAGTAAAATAAAAAAATAAACTGGAGAATAAACTGACAGTGCTTATTTCTTTACTGGTGTCACTGAAAACATACAGCGTGGGTGGTAGATGAATGAATGAGTGTGAGCATTGGTGGAATGATACTGACAGGGGAAACTGAAGTGCTGGGAGAAAAACATTATACAGCGTGGGTGGTAGATGAATGAATGAGAATGGAGCATTGGTGGAATGATACTGACAGGGGAAACTGAAGTGCTGGGAGAAAAACATTATACAGCGTGGGTGGTAGATGAATGAATGATTATGGGGCATTGGTGGAATGATACTGACAGGGGAAACTGAAGTGCGGGAGAAAAACATTATACAGCGAGGGTGGTAGATGGATGAATGAGTATGGGGCATTGGTGGAATGATACTGACAGGGGAAACTGAAGTACTGGGAGAAAAACATTATACAGCGAGGGTGGTAGATGAGTGAATGAGTATGGAGCATTGGTGGAATGATACTGACAGGGGAAACTGAAGTGCTGGGAGAAAAACATTATACAGCGTGGGTGGTAGATGAATGAATGATTATGGGGCATTAGTGGAATGATACTGACAGGGGAAACTGAAGTGCGGGAGAAAAACATTATACAGCGAGGGTGGTAGATGGATGAATGAGTACGGGGCATTGGTGTAATGATACTGACAAGGGAAACTGAAGTGTGGGAGAAAAACATTATACAGCGAGGGTGGTAGATGGATGAATGAGTATGGGGCATTGGTGTAATGATACTGACAGGGGAAACTGAAGTATTGGGAGAAAAACATTATACAGAGTCGGTGGTAGATGAGTGAATGAGTATGGAGCATTGGTGGAATGATACTGACAGGGGAAACTGGAGTACTGGGAGAAAAACATTATAGAGCGTGGGTGGTAGATGAATGAATGGGAATGGAGCATTGGTGGAATGATACTGACAGGGGAAACTGAAGTATTGGAAGAAAGACATTATACAGCGTCGGTGGTGGATGAATGATTGAGTATGGAGCATTGGAGGAATGATACTGACAGGGGAAACTGGAGTGCTGGGAGAAAAGCTTTATACAGCGTCTGTGGTAGATGAATGAATGAGTGTGGGGCATTGGTGGAATGATACTGACAGGGGAAACTGAAGTATTGGAAGAAAGACATTATACAGCGTCGGTGGTGGATGAATGATTGAGTATGGAGCATTGGTGGAATGATACTGACAGGGGAAACTGAAGTACTGGGAGAAAACATTATACAGCGTGGGTGGTAGATGAATGAATGAGTAGGGAGCATTGGTGGAATGATACTGACAGGGGAACCTGAAGTACTGGGTGAAAATCATTACAGAGTTTCGGTGGTAGATGAATGAATGAATATGTCAACAAAATACTTGTCCAAATGTAAATATCAGTTTAACGAGCAACCTCCAAATTTCACGTGCCGTCAACATACAAAACATTGCTCTTTCATCTGATATTTACATCTGGACATGTATTCTGTTGACCCCGCCCAAGAAATATATCAGTTTTCGCTCAGGATAACCCCGTAAATTTTGATACATATAAGAGTGTACCAGTTTGAATACATTGGTATTAACATACAATACTGCATTAGTCGGAATTTTTGTCATAAAATAGTGATATCAGAGCACGGATATGAACAAGATAAGGTCTCTTAATTTTGTTGTTGAGCTTCATGTACTGCGTAAAATCATACAATATACACGACGTTGCCACATGAAGCCAAAGATGTCCCCGTCCGTAATGTTGGTCACTGAGCTAGGCGCATCTCGCTGTCAACACACGAAATGTACTTATGTCTCTTGTAAAGTGGCCGATAATTTTGTCCCATTTTAGCAGAACTTGGATTTCCTCGACAGATTTTTAACAGAAATCTTCAGTATCAAATTTCATGAAAATCTGTCTAGTGTGAGCCACGATGATACATTCGTACGTACATACGAACGGATACACATGACGAAGCTAATAAGGCGTTTCGCGCGTCTTCGCAAACGCGCCTAAAACCCTGTAACACAGTGCTACTTTGCCTAACACAGGTTCCACATTGACTGCCCTTATATCGAACCCGTGACTCCGTTGCACGCGAACGCAACCCACCGCGCGTACCGTGACTGGTTCCATACGTTTCTGATCCGTACCTCTTTACTGCATCCCTCAATTTTTATTCAGAAAACTGCAGTAAAATTTCTGTACTACAGAATGTCCAATTTAATGTGTCCCTAATAACAGCAGCTGTCAGGGGATGTTCCGGTGGATAAAGGCTATATGATTAAGCATCCGTGCTCCGGGACACGATAAAAGGGACATTGAATAACACGACTTACTGCGTAATTCTATCTGTTTCTTTCACAGACATATACTTATGTCAGATCAGCCAGCATAGTGACCAGGCATTGCATCGGAAGAAGCCCAGTTCGAATCCTAACAGACGCACTAATCTGGCACTCGTGTTTTCAGATCAACTCTGAAGCCCACTCAGCTTCAAGTGTAAAGGGCTCCATACACTCTAAGTTAAACTACGGAGTTTAACTGTGTAAAAATCTGCACGAACAACTGAACTGAATTTTCTCTGGCACAGCATAGGTTTTCCATCAGGTGTGCCAGTTTTTTTTTGTCAGTTCTGTGTCTTCTTGTGCGTGTGACTATGGTGGATAAAAACAAGGCTGTCGTTTGCTGTTTGCTAGCCACGTCGGCCATAAATTTATCCGAAAAGAAGAAAAGAAAGCGTAAAATGTGGAGTAAGAAGTGGTATTTGAAAAAGGAATATGTATATCATGCGAAGCTCTTCTGCTGAATGAATTGCTAGAACGGATGTGCCATGAGATGATGCCATCGTGGTGTCGGCAGGTAAACTGAGGAAACTGTGGGATTCCATGAGTGAACTGCGCAGTACTCTGTGTGAAAGACGACTGGAAGGAACAGCTCTGATGCCTGCGCTATTGCCAGTCAAAACTGCGCAGTTTACTCAGTTTTCCGTTAGGTATGACGTCACACAGTAAAATCGCTCATTTTACCTGAGAGTGTATAGGGCGCTTAAGACATACTGTGGGCGAGGCGGCCTAGGCGAGAGGCTAACAGACTACCTTTGACTGGTAGAGAGTGAGAATATGTGGAGTCATACCTCAATTACCCCTACGTCTCCACGTTGTGGTGCAACTTTAGATTTATTTTAACTACGCGATGAAAACAAAGAGAATCTTTGTTAGCAGGTCTGAATAATTTAAAAGAATCAGAAAAGGCATGCTGCAAACATCTGCATGTGGGTTTGACGTGTTGAGTCTCAGACGCAAGAAACAAAGCTAGATATTTTTCTTGTCAACAAAACAGACATTTATTATTCCGCATTACAAAATTTTAAAGCTCTTTTCTGACAGAACATAAATCAAATGTGAAAAAAGATGAAAAATAATGTGCAGGTAATAAATGGGCACCAAAGTAACTCCAACAAACTGCTGTCTGTACACTGCATTACACGACAGCACATTCGCGGCACTACAACAAGTGCATGCATCTTGTCATAGTCAGACGATCAGGCACAAAGTGGCACTGGCACAGATTCTGCTTTGCGCCTTGCGGCTCTACACTGTCAGTATCACTCAAGCAATGCTCCATACTCCATTCGTTCATCCATTTATTCTTTCATTTGTTACCGTGCCTAAATAATCTTCAAAAATCGCAGCACTGTTGAACGAAGCACTTCACTCAAACTTTCTGTCCTTACATTACACACAAAGCACATACATACATACATACGTACATACTTCACACACATATATGCGCAGTACATACATACGAACATATACATACATATATGCATGCATACATACATACACACATAATAGGTACATACGTACGTACATACAAACATAGTAACATATATACGTACGTAACATACATACGTACATACATACATACGTATGTACAATCATACAAACATACATACATACATATGTACGTACATACATACAAACTTACATACGTACATACATACAAACACACACACATAAATGCATACACATACGTACATACATACATACTACGTACATACAAACATACATACATACACATACATACATACATACATACATACAAACATACACACACACACACATAACATTATATACATGCGTACATACATAGGTACACATCTGTGGGCCGGGATAGCTCAGTGGGTATAGCGACTCGCTACGGGTTGGACGATCCGGGGATCAAATCTCCTTGTGGGAGAGATTTTCCGCACCCGTCCAGATCGGTCCTGGGCACACCCAGCGTCCTATAGAAGGGGTACTGTGTCATTTCTTTGGGTCAAGCGACCGGGGCGTGGCGTTGAACACCCACCCCATCTAGAGCCGAGGTTAAAGAAAGACTAAAGCTATATGACTTGTCCACCTCTGGACCTTCATGGCCTGTTATAGGGTGGACTTTACGTTTTACCTTACACATATCCATACATGTATACATAATATTCAATATTACGTACATATATATACATATATACATACATCAATACACACCTCAATATATACATATTCTTCTTCTTCCATTGGCACTACAGCCCACTGTGGGCTTTGGCCTGTCGAACAATGTCATTCCATTTTTTCCTATCTGCCACCAACTCTTTCCATCTTCTCACTCCCAGCACTTGATCTCTTTCTACTTTCTCTTTCCAGTTCTTGAGTGAAGAGTTTTTTGGGCATCCTATCCTCCCCCATTCTCTCTAGGTGACCTAACCAGCTTATCCCTTGCCCTTTTATCCAATTTACTATATTTTCTCCTTTGCTCATCTCTTCTAGTTCTCGATTCGTCCGACTTTTCCATTCCCCGTTCAATATATGCATACCAATGTAATATTAAGTACGTACATATATAACATTTTATACATACATACATCAGTACACACCTACATATATACATACCAATGTAATGTTACGTACATACATATGCGAGCACACACACACACACAAACACGCACACACACACAAACACGCACACACACACAAACACGCACACACACA
>Ga0123355_10014469_pt1 | contig 12344 bp, 7 predicted proteins | sample TergutEmb28metaG_3_FD_89872 | JGI IMG/M metagenome (GOLD analysis project Ga0123355, IMG submission 89872) | Embiratermes neotenicus P1 segment gut microbial communities from Petit-Saut dam, French Guiana - Emb289 P1 | ecosystem: Host-associated > Arthropoda: Insects > Digestive system > Gut ...
TCATCAGGAGCATTGGATGTTGAGTTGCAGCATATGGTTTTCTGCACCGAGTTTCTGGATGGGTGGTAGTCTTGAGAGCCGCTTCGTAGGTCGTGTGTACGGTGCGGATGGTGCCGTTCAAGGCACCATCCGCACCGTACACACGACCTACGCAGCGGCTCTCAAGACTACCACCCATCCAGAAACTCGGTGCAGAAAACCATATGCTGCAACTCAACATCCAATGCTCCTGATGATGGGCGTATGTACCCGAAACATGTCGAGCTAAGAATACATTAATAAAATTACCTTGTTTCATCAAGTTGACATTTCAAGTTATTTCAAGGTAGTGTTTGTCGAAACGTCAGAAACCAACTACCCAGTTACGCAGCGTCACATGCCAGAAGAAGAGATACATCATCCACGATGATGATGAAACCTGAAACTACTAATAACATGCTGTAGTAATGTTCTGCTTTGTATGCATATTTATCATTATAAATTTGAGTTATCCTTTGGATTCGTTCTAGAAACATCCGCTGAAATTTGACCTAAATCCTGCGAAATATTTACTTCGTTTGGGATGCCAGTTATTGAACAGCCCAAAGAGTCATATACATTATATGTAAAGTGCAAAGTCATGTCCCCGTCATTGGTCACGTTGACATTGTGAAATGGCTTGCAGCAATAATGACTGCCAGTCATCATTCACTCTCTCGTGGTGCTGGGTCTAGTCACACTTTCTGGCACGAAGAAACCTTGTCGACACTGTGTTCGTCCATAACGTTTTGGTGTGCAGTGGGTGTACAAACTCCTGTTTAGAATTCAGGAGATGGTGATTCAGATCCCTACCAGACTGCAGACCAGAGGTGCCAGCAGTAAGTGATGCACATATGCCACACTTTCGTTTTGAAAGAATTTACTTTTCATGTTTAATAATTTATTAAATCGAAAAATAAAAATTCTACCCAAACACCACCATTTTAATTAAGTGAGAGCTGTGGTAGTATATTTTCTAGTAATGATCATTAAAATAATCTAGTCGCCTTTCATATAGGTAAATGCACCATCCAAGTCACACGCACCACCTTGCAAAAAAAAAAAAAAACTGCTGGCGCTGATGCTGTAAACTATTAACGCTTTAAAATTAAGTAAAATATATACTTAATATATTTGTAAATTTAATTTAATTTTTATTTTAATATTATACTTAAACACAACTACACTACTAAGATTATTAATGCTTTTCTTCACCTTCGCCAGAAGAATGCCTTAAAGTATCACGCAGCAATTCCCTAATTTTCATTTCAAATTCTTATTTTATTTAAACAAATAAATAAGTAAATAAATAAATTAGCCTGATGAATCCCACAGGGGCAGCGGCATCCTGTTGGTACCAAGGAAAGCTCGAGTCTCTTATCACAAGGTGAGCTATTCCTAAAGACTTCACATGGACACTTGGACATGTAACACAACTTTGCTACGGTCCGGCAGGTTGCCACTTGCATCACTAAATACACTGGTGCATCCACTTGCTGCTTGCGTCTTTACGAATGATGTGTGTATCTGCTCCATTCGCTCCAGTTTTTGGCTGATCGTGACCATTGTCCTGCGACTCAATTGAAGGCGTCTGCCCACAGGGTCTTCGGTTACCCATTTCTCCTGTTGCCTTTTCTTACGTCCCACATTGATGTAGCGTGTTTAATGTTCCCTTATACTGATATCGACATGTCAGTCTAATTGACAGTTCGTTACTGGACTAACGTATTTTAGAACATCTATTTTCTTGTAAGCTTTTCTGAAGACATAGATACACGAACTCTAATTTATTCGTTTCCACAATGTTCGGGCTTTCCTTCAGTGGTCAGTGACATTTATATACCTAATGAGTTAAACACAAGTAATATTAAAACGTATTAATCCCGTGCTATAAAACAAAAAAGTGTTACATGGATACCAAAGATACTTTCAGTTACTGTTGTTTGATGGTGAAACGAAGGTCAGGATGTGCAAACCCCTCGGAAGACCTGTTCTGACGTATACAGGCCAAACATGGACATTAATACAAGCAGCTGAATTAAGACTGTATACTTTTGAAAGGAAAATACTACAGAAAAGTTGCGGTCCAGCGCAAGAGAAAGGTGAAAGAAGAATAAGACACAGATTAGAATTGTAACCGTTCTGCCGGTCACCGCATACCGTCAGAATAATAAGGTTGGCAAGGCTACGAGGGGCGGGACTTTTCAAAGATTGGGTAATGAAATACCCAGCAGAATAATGGATTTGAGACTTCAATGAAGATGACAATTGGGAGACCTGAACTTAAGTGGATGGGTGATGTGGCGGAAGACTTGAGGAAGCTGGGGATAGAAAAATGGTGGATAGTCACCAGGGAGAGAGTCATGGAAGAAAGTTCCACAGCAAGCCGAGGTTCATGATGATGATTACGATGATGATGAATTTGGTACTTTGAAACAATGCATGGAGAATTTTATACATGTCAGTAACTGCGTATTTTTAGATGTCTGTGCGTGCAGATATCAATACTGTGTTATATTAACACGCTAAATTATAATACTAATGCATTATGTATGGCTGTGTAAATGTTTTTGGTAGCAACACTTCCGGATTTCTGAGGCCCACGGCCATTCAAACAAAATTCGTTACTTCCTATAATATTACACTCATGTAGTAGTGCGTTGTGTCCATTGAACAAAAAAATATTTTTTTTTTATTCAACCGAAATAACAATTCACTTGTCATAGCTCTCACATTTAGTATTCTGCTTCTGCCACGTTGTGTGCTTTTCCAGGTCCGTGTGTTTGTTTTTTGTGTTGTGATTTTATGATGATGAACTGTACTCCTCACCCAATATTGTTCGGGTGACCAAATCGAGAAGAATGAGATGGGCTTGTAGCTCGTATGGCGGGGGGGGGGGGAGCAAAGCAATATACAGGGTTTTGCTGGGGAAACCTGAAGGAAAGAGACCACTTTGGATACACAGGCGTAGATGGGAAGATAATATTAAGATGGATCTTCAGGAAGTGGGATGTGTAGGCATGGACTGGATTAATCTAACTCAGGATAGGGACAGGTGGCGGGCACTTGTGAATGCGGTAACGAACTTCGGGTTCCATAAAATGGGGGGAATTTCCTGACTAACTGAAAACGAGTTAGCTTCACAAGAAGGACACTGCTCCCTGGAGAAAGTAAGTAAGTAAGATTCTTCTATGTCTTTATGTCAAAAGCTTGTCAGCAGTGCTTACAGAGCTCATGACAATATCAACACATTGGAATGTTTTGAAAATAATAATAAAATTTGATTCAGAGGCATTTATGTGGTCAGAATGTAAAAACTCTTTTATTAATATCTTGTATCATAATTGTCTACAGTACTTATTATGAATTTTTATATTGCTGGCCTGAAGATGACCACTTTAGACTGCAACATATTGCCAAAATAACTAATATTATTTACACTGGCTAAGTTGGACAGCGAATAAATCCTTTAGTAAATATTAAATGTGTGTATTTTTAATAAATATATGATCCTTTTCCATTGTCTAAAATAATGCAGGGAATATTATAGTACTACTCACCAACAAACACTCTTTGCAAACTTCTGGAATCATAAAGAAATATAGGTGTGAATAAATGTGTGAGTATGGTTAGTTTGATTATTGTACGTGGTTCAGTCCACAGACAGTTGGAAATATTACTTAACAAATTCAAGGAAAAGTGTTATAAATATGAATCTGTGATTTTGCCTCACTAGGACTCTGTGACGAATTGTGATACTATTTAAGTTTATAAAAATATCTATCCAACAAGGAGCAATCCATCAAATATTGAACTTTTTCCTTGCACCTTAAGACTCTTGAATTTGAAGGTAATATGTTACTTTGAAAGTCAGCAACTGATTATCCCTGATGTGGTGTAACATTTCAGGTGGAGTCCTCAACCACACCACTCGTACATTGTAGGCTTTGGTCGTAACAGAGAAGCCGTTGAACTGGAAAAATCAATTCAAACCTACGTTAATTATGTGCCATTTTCATTTAATTATTGTTTTTAATTTTGTATTCACACATTTTATTTTCAGCCGCGTTACGAATGAGCGCAATGGCTCTGTATCTGAAGCTGAGAGTGAGGAAGAAAATGAAGAAGGTGATTACACTGTGTATGAATGTCCTGGACTGGCTTCAGTAAGTACTGTGATATAAGAAACCAATTTGGATTCAATTTTGAACAGATTTCAACAGACATTTGAATGTTCATTTTTGATTCAGTTCATTGCGTTACCACAGCATAGATTTAGGAGTCAGAACTTACAGCCTGCATTGTAGTTTTGTTTGGCCCTCTCCTGTCAAAAAGAAAATAATGCTTCGTCAGTTAATTCTTCTTGCAGCCTTGCAAAGATTTTGCATTCATAATGTTATTGTCCTTCATCAAATGCAGTTTTTCTCTGGAAACTCACTCACTAAAATGGCACCATATGTCACAAGCTTTTTCGTGGTATAAAATATTTGCCGCTAAAATTAATTACAGTTGAGGTGAAATGTCAACATTGTGAACTGGTTCATGTGCAGGTTGTTTTGAACTTCTGATTTTATAAGCTGTCTGTTTTTACTGATGTTACAATGCATCATTAAGAAAATACAGATAAATATATTTAGGTTTTTGTTGTTGTCATTGTGCAGTCAGATACAAAATCCTTGCATTTAGAAGTCTCCACACATGTTACAATTAATTCTACCTGATATTATTCATTTGCTGTTGTGTCAATTTTGCGTCAGTGAATGTCAGTACCAGCTCTACGTTTTCAGCCACCCCGAGCAAACAAATTTTTGTGCCCAGCCATCCCCCATCAATCTTGGATTTTACCCATATTATCTGCACTATGCACAAATAATTTGGACAGCTCAAAATTTGTAAAATTGAAACAGAATTTGTTGTTAGGATAATAAAATGTTGTCGGTGGATTGTTGTGAAAAACTGAGGGCTAAAATGTAGTCCCTGGAAATGTGCAACCACAAAGCACGTGATTGTTGTGCTGGTGGCTAGGGTTGGCACGTTTACTGTTCATCCATCGAGGGCCGGGTAGTGTAGTCGGTATAGCGATTCGCTACGGGCTGGACGGTCCGGGGATCGATTCCCGGTGAGGGGTAGATTTTCCTCAGCTGTGCAGACCAGCGCTGGGGCCCACCCAGCCTCCTATACAATGGGTACCGGGTCTTTCCCAGGGGTACAGCGGCCGGGGTGTGGCGTTGACCACCCACCCCCACTAGCGCCGAGGTTAAAGTAAGAGTAGAGCTGTACTTCTACTCCCCCTCTGGGCCTTTGTGGCCCGTTCTTGGGTGAACTTTACATTTACATTTTAATATTCATCCTTCAGTTTTTCTAAACATTCCGGAGATCTCTCTGATAGAATGTTCAAGAAAGAATAGAGAAATGAGACCATAATGTACTGTGATCTTGCTGCTGTATGTTAACTGTATAACCTATGTGTCCCATTGCTTTTCCGCTTCTTGATGATGTGGCCTGCTCTTACATAAAGTGTTCTGATCCAGTGTAGAGCATGGCTTTCTGTTTTTTCAGGTCACAAGAAACAGTTAGAGCTTAACCAAGTTCCATGCTAACACATGTGTAAACACTGAATATTGAGTCTACTAAATGTAGTTACTACTACGAAATGTTCCTTTTCCCACAGATTTCTGTTCAGACTTCCCATGTTAGTTCTTTTCTAAGATAATGTAGCAGTTTGTCTACATAGATGCTAGCTTATGGTAAAATCTCGAATTTTGGCCAATAAAGGTGATAGAGAACAACTGGTAAATTTTTTCTGGATATCCATGACAAAATAACAGTCAGAATAAAAATAAAAGTGAAGAAACCCATAATGTAATGATGTTTCCTCACATGAATGAAAGCTACAGTAAAATGTGCAAAATGGGAACCAACCCAAGCCAGGTAGTGCCAGTTGTAGCCACTGTGCCTTTTGAAACTGCAGGCAGTCAATACGAAACCACTGAAAGAATACTCAGAGTAACAAGGCACGTTGTTTTCTCCAGATATAGTTTTATTCTGGTTTACCAGTGCAACACTGAACTTAATAGACACAGGCATGAACATGAGTACATGTATGAGTATATATACATGCATACACAGCTTAGAGATCTATCAGATGATTTGTTATTGCAAAAGAAATTCAGGATATGAAAAATATTGATGTAAAAGAGAAAAAAATACATTGCATGAGCCATTCTTCCCCACCCACACCCCCAGTACACACACGCACACCCACAAATACACACACACACTCACTGATTCGCTCACTCACTCACACATTATATAGACATGTGATTTGTTGGTCCTTGCGAAAGGACATAAGACTAAAGAAATATAGGAATACTGAAACAGACATAAAAATGGATTTTGTGTAGCCCAGTCAGCCAGTCACACTCACTCTCTCTCTCTCTCTCTCTCTCTCTCTCTCTCTCTCTCTCTCTCTCTCTCACACACACACACACACACACACACACACACACATAAGCACGCATACACACATGCACACACACATACACATGCAAGCACATCATGCATTCAAAACCTGCACAGTACAAATGAGGCATTATTTCTGGCAATGAGTTTCTCACATCCCTCCGCATCAATCACCATTTGCATCACACATGCTGGTAGCATGAGTGGAGTAATACACACAGATGGAATAAGTGTTTGCATAAAAGTGACTTAGAAAGAGATATCAATTTTTGAGTACTTTTCAAATACTAATTTCTGTTATTATTGACTTCTCTTCAGTTTCAAAATGTATTTACTGTGTTTGAACGCATTGTTAAATGCTGTTGCTGCAGACTGGTGAAATGGAAGTGAAGAACCCACTGTTCCAAGATGACCCAACTCCAGCAACCCCAGCAGTTACAGCAGCACCAGCAGCAGCAAGCGGAGTATTGTCAGAGCAAGTCAGCGTCAGTTCTGTTGACAGCAAGAAGTAACCATTACTTTAATTTCTTCCCCTATTCCATCATAGTATCCCCAATATTTTAATGTGAGTGAATTCTGTTTTGTCATGTATATATAATAGAACTGGACTAACTATAATGAGTTCCATTGAAACTAGGGTTTTATTGATTTTACATGAAGATAGAATGCAGTTATAAGAGAAAACAGAAATTTAAGCCAAGTGGAAGTACTTTAAGGTGTAAAAATGATTCCATGAAAGTATTGCATAAAATAAATACTTTAAAAATGAATGTGAGAAGTAACTGCATTATAACGGCCAGAAATTCTGAGATGGGGTTTTATGACCTCTTTTTTTTTTTTGTTCATAATAGATATAGTAACATATCCTTGCAGGCCAGACCACCTGCAAAACCTTGCATAGTGATAAGACATTAAATTGGCATTTTGCTGGTGTTGGGCATGATTTATTTCATGAAACATCCTACTGGGGCTGGCAAAAGTCTACATACCAAACAGATAATGAGAAATGCTCTCACCAATCTGTTAAAAGCACAAAAACTTTCTCAAAACTCTATATGAAGATTAATAATACAAAATTTGTTGACACCATGATAAATCATATCATAATTCTTAAAACAGTCATTTATCCCGAGGCATTAGTGTCAATTCCTGGGAGGAGCAAGAGATTTTTCTCTCCTCAAAACATACAGACCTGCTGTGAGTCCCATCCAGTCTCCTATTTAAAGGATGTTTAGGGGCTATTTTGTCTGCAGTAAAGCTGCCAGGATGTGAAGTTTACCTTTTACGTTTACCCTTCACATCTATCCAGTGCCAAATTTAGGAATTCATGGAGTTATACTTCCACTTCTCAATTTGCCTTCATGTTGTGGTGCTTAATTGAACACAGGGACAATTTTACCTTTACCTTTGTGTGTGATACATCACAGTTAACACATATGTTTGCTTGGTTACATATTTTGATATATCTGTTATCAGCAGGCCTCTTAATATCTGGTTTCGAATTCAGCTGTATTCACTAGTTTCTCTTATTTGTAGTTTTGTTTTCAACTGAAATGTTTGATTGGAAATAAAATAAAAATACTAATCTGTTGAAATTGAAATATTTTTGCATTATATATGTAAATTTTTTATTTTTTGTTTATAAATATGTACGATGGTTATGGTAATACTTAATATTTGTAATAAATTACTAATTTCTTACATTCACTTCTTATTTAGTTGTTTTGAATGCTTTGAATTCATTATTATTATAACTTTTAATCATTATTTTATATAAGAGTGTTCTATATTTTGTTGGTTTCGTGCATGTTACACATTCCATAAGTATATTCAGAATTAGATGATTAAGAGGCTTGAACATTGCCGTAAAGTACAGAAACATGCACCCAAGGTGACAAATTTATTTTAAGTCAGATATGGTGTGTATACTGCATATGTCTTTTACACATTACAGGATGCAAATATATGAGTATGGGTGTCATTTTAAGTGACATTATTGCATAATACTGGTAATTAATGCTCATGCTAAATGAACAAAACAGCAGCAGAAAGTAATTTTTCATTCAACATAAAAGAAACCGAAATGAAAAGTTTGTAATACATGATGCCACATGTGGCCACTTAGTTTGCCTTAGCTGTTCCAGTCCAGCTTCCTATTTACATTCTATAGTCAGTCAGTCTCTCTGTTGTTAGCTCAGAAACAAATTCCGATTTTATTTCAGTTGCAAAATTATTGCAGAGTTCATTAAAGGATTAGTTTACCACATTTGAATTTGATAATTTACTAAATTCATGGGTAAGCCTTGTTGGATTACACAGGCAACACAGCATGAAATAATAGAGAACTGAAATGCATCTGCGCAAATATAAAAGTCTGTGCTTGGATATACAGCTCTGTTTTGTCATTGAGCCTATGAGTGACTTCTGTACAGTAACTATGATAATTTACATTATCCCACAAATAGGATTAGCTGCTTTTACTAAATACAGAGTTGATCATTAAATCTCTTTTTGTTGCCCCAGTTGGCAATGTAGTTACTTCTATATCCAGGCATTCAAACCATTGAAAACCTAGCAGTCTGGTTTGTGAATTGTAACAGTGACAGACATTTTATGCAATGTCTTATATGGAATAAGTTAAATTATTTTATAGCATAACACATGATTTCATTTTTCATCTAAAATGTAAACTAGATACAGTAAAGTTAAAGAAATATGCAAAAAATAAAATAATTTTCCAGAATCTTTTCAAGTGTTCCCTCATAAGTGGTATTATATTGAGGCATAAAATAAGATAAAATAATATAATCAAAATATGTTGTCTTTCCCTCACAATTACAGTAATGCCTGAATGCCAGTGACTCATGTAATGACCGTTTTTGTCCCTTTTCCTCCAGTTTTCTGTGCCAACACACTTCACAGTTGCTCTCAGTACTAGAAAATGAGCATTTTAACAGTGAAGAAGTTAAACTATCATAATGCTAATTAATTATAACAAGAAAGTAAACATTTATTGTGGGTGAAAGAATGAAGTCCAGGCTGTGAACTTCAGGTAATCTGAAAACCCAGACTCTACATTTCTAAACATCGAGGTTATATTGCAATTTCCAAGAATATCTAAAATCCATTTTGTCTTATGTTCTGAAGTAACAGGTTGAATACACTGTGGATCAGTATTCAGCAGGTCTGCATGTTAATGCACAAAATTTTATCATATCACAAACATAGTGAGTCGAAAAAATAGAAGTGATATGCAATATATAAACATTTGTGTAAAATATGCTTAGTTTTAATGCATATCAATGTCTTTCCAGCATTAAACATAAGAAGCATCAGGGATAAGTGTGAAGAAGTTCTCAGTTTGAGAAACACTGAATTAAAACAGCCAGATTTCATTCTGTTGAACAGTTCAACTGAAGTATGGTCCTTCAAGTCTAGATAGTTCTTAAACTTCTAACTGGTTGTAAATTTCGTACCCTATTTATATTTATCATATATGTTCACCTTGTATTTGATTGCATTGCTGTATAGATGTAGCAAATACAGTATCATTTTTACTGCAATATGTGATGAGTACCTTCTTAGAGTATATCTTATCCTGTTCTTCTGTAAAAATTGTATTAGTACAAAGGAGGCCAGAAACACAATATATGAAAAGAAACAGGATGTACTGCAACAACAGTTGCATATTAACTTGGTTGCTTCCATTCATGTATAACAATGCATAATGATAAGCTGACCTAATTGTTCCGTGATTCTGTTCTAGTTAGTCTTTGCATTAAATATGAGTGGTGTATACTTTGAGCAGAAGCCATTACAGGACCTCTTCAGCAGTGTTATAAAAGAGTCCCTACCATGATTGTTTCCTCATTGGCAGTACAAATGTAGTTCTTCTTCCTTTCTTGATAAATATCAGATGCTGTATGAATGTGTAAGAACAAACTTTCCTGCAACAATGGTGAATTACAATCTGAATTGCTGAAGTATTTGTGAATAGATGTAACCAGCACACATATACAATCAACACATAAATTAAAGTAAAATCTAATAGCCTTTCTAAATGATGATGGTGCAGATAACTGCAGAAAACATTCTACAGAAAGATGTGTTAATTATTACTTTAAAGTACAATGGTCAACATTGTAGGGAAATGTACGGACTGAATATTATATTCCAGAGGAGCTAAACAGAAATGTGTTTAACATTTAAATTTATAGGAGAATCGGAGACTTTTTTTATTCCAGTTCAGTGATTCTTGCAAGAGTTCTATCACTGTAGTGACAGACGCTGTCTCACAGTATAAATACAGACAAGGCTCTTTCTGTACAAAATGAAATAAATTTTATAGAATCAGTCTATATTAAATCGTGATTTTATGTAACAGTGTCAAAGGTCTGCAGTTAACAGTTTCCGGTATGCTCATACCCACTCCCTTCATGATGGAATGCTTCAGAGGGCCATAAGACAGAACTAAATAAAATGCTAAAAAGCTACATGCCTTTCCATGCCATGGCTTATCTGATTTGTATCTGACTTTATTATTGTTTTTTTAAATACTTGTTTCTTTCTTCTTCTTCTTTTTATTATTATTATCATCATCATCTTCTTCTTCTTCTTCTTCTTCTTCTTCTTCTTCTTCTTCTTCTTCTTCTTCTTCTTCTTCTTCTTCAACTTCACCACCACCACCAACACCACCACCATCACTGATGAAGATGATGATGATAATGATCACTATGACAATGACATGATGATGACAACAACAACAACAACAACAACAACAGTTACTATCACTGTCTGATTACATGATATTACCACCAACACAGTCATCACATCTTTAACCAGTGACTGACCATCAGTTTTAAGAATGGTTTTCTAGGGATTGCTAATCCTTATGTCTGATCTGGAAATATTAATCTTCACATTTGCCTTTAATTTATTTGTTTGGATGACTTTGCATGCTCAGTTGCTTTGAGTTACGCTTGTGAAAGTGGCATATATTTGCTATATGTTGGATGTATATCCTGTTTATTTGATATTTGCCCTTGTATCCAAATACTCTTCCAAGAGACTTAATTACATGTAGATTAAGTAGCCAGTATAGCTATTGTATAAGAACAGTGCTACATTTGTTACTGTTTCAGCACGGTCCAATTCCCTTAACATATTTAATTGCCTCTCTTTACAACTTAAGAGCTTTGATTTTGTTTTGCAAATCTCTTTCAAGTGGTCTGCTGTACACAGCAGAACTGGTACTGTAGTACTCCTAGAATCAGAACACGAAGGAAAGCGGTTGTTTAGATTCCGTATTCCTAACTTGCTTCTCTTTTGTTTCTTATTATGAAGTACCATCATATTCTTAACTATTCTCACACCTGAATATGACATAGGAAGGATTTTTCTTAACAATTAAATATGCCTTTGTTTCTTTTTACTATCATTCCAAAATATCAGTTTTGCGTTGCTACTGACATTCTTACAATAGTGAATTAAAAGTACCATTATTAATACTTTAAAGCATGAGGAGAGAGGGGGAGAGGGAGAGACAGAGGGGTGAGGGAGAAGAGGAAAGGGAGAGAGAGAGACTGTGAGGACGGCTGTGTGCATAGATATTACCCACATCCTAGGCAATGAGCTTCATGCAAATAATACACAGGCAACCCCTCTCCTCACATTATGTGAACCATACGTGTAATTTTCCATAAACCACATAAAAAATTTTTGAATTTTCATGTATGTTATGTCACACTTACAACATAAAGCCCACTTTTTTTTTTTTTTTTTTTTTTAATAAAATCATAACAAAAAATTTAAAATTAGTAAAAATTACCCCCCATTCCGGATTAAAAAAAAAAAAAATATAACCA
>Ga0123355_10014470_pt1 | contig 12343 bp, 6 predicted proteins | sample TergutEmb28metaG_3_FD_89872 | JGI IMG/M metagenome (GOLD analysis project Ga0123355, IMG submission 89872) | Embiratermes neotenicus P1 segment gut microbial communities from Petit-Saut dam, French Guiana - Emb289 P1 | ecosystem: Host-associated > Arthropoda: Insects > Digestive system > Gut ...
CAGTTGGACAAAAAACACTGGTATGAACATGTACCAAAATCAGTAGAACCAATTCAAGGAAGTAAGATAACCATATTATGGAATCAACGAGTACAAACTGACAGAACCATCCCCAGCAACAAAACAGACATCATAATTCGTGATAATGAAAAGGGAACATGTATGCTAATAGACATTGCAACCTCAGGAGACAGAAATGTGATTAAAAAGGAAGCCGAGAAGATTCTAAAATATAAAGACCTTACAATAGAAATACAACACATGTGGAATGTAAAAACAAAGGTGATACCAGTAATAATGGGGGCTAATGGGACTATTTCAAAGTCATTCAGAAAATACATGAGCAACATACCAGGAAAACATGAAGTCAAGGAACTCCAGAAAACAGCCACATTGGGTACTGCACACATACTTCAGAAAGTACTAATGTAAAAGTACAATAGATTCAGCACTGAAACTAATGATATAAGCACCATGAATTGTAACAACAGAATAGCTGCAACACTGTATTCCCTAGGGACATAGTTTGTCTCAGGAATATAAGTATAAATATCCTGCATAAAGGAGATGATGATGATAATAATAATACCACCACCACCAAGTTACACTTTAGCTCTGAGTGATAATTTCTTTTATATTACGTAACCATGGAGTTCCCTCTCAGTGGTCCAGATTTCTAGGTCATCCAGACCAACCTTAACCCTTGTAGTGTATATGACAAGAGGGAGCACTGTACGAGCACTGGAAAGTATGAATCGCCTTAATAATAAACACTAATTGTAGCATCATACGAGAATATATAATGTATATCACTACATCAGGAACAGTGAATTTGAAAATTACATTCACGTACACTTCCTACAGTTAAAAGACCTACAAGCAGTGGTATAGAAAATGCTTCTTCTAATAAAAAATGTAACATCTGTAAAATATGCAGTCACACCATGATTATTCACTGTTCATAACTAATGGGCTGAATTTTAACATGGATGGCCATGCATAAAAAACTTTTGTATTTGTAAAAAACTTTTACTGAATAATTTTATATTCAATCATTTTTTCAAAAATGTGTAAGGCAAAAATCATGTAGATATGTGATTTAAATTTAAAAAATAACAGCTGATTGTATATAACATACACTGTACAGCAATGGCTGTGAAAACAATGTAGGAAACTATATGCACTGCATTTACTATATTCTATACACAGCAATCTCTAATCATGTTAGGAGTTTATGCTCCAAAGAAACAACGGGAGTGGCAAAACTGATGCCTGAAAAGGAAGTGTGGGTTAGGGGAACCACAGTGCCAACACTCATCAAAGCAGTTTCCTATTCTGTTACTTCAGCAGTAAGTAAAAAAAAAAAATTTAAAAGAATACGTAAAAATAATGCCATTTACAATCCTGTTCCCTGCACGTGGATCTCTTAATGCTGAAGCCACTGATTTCCTGTGTGCACATTTCAATAAACTGTAAATAAATAATAAAGACAATTTTAGTTAACAGGGCTATCATTTATTATAAAAACAATATTTTCCTTTATAAAATGCTACATGTTTTGACACCTAAGGGTCACCATCAGGCATGAATTAATAAAAAGAAGGGCAGTCAAATATCCTAACCGTCATTCCTATGAAATAAATCTCTTTCTTACAAATTTATCTATTACAATAAAGTTGTAAAAAAGATGCCTCTGTCACAAGAATGACAATTTCAAGATATTTCACATCCTTCCTTATTATTTATTCATGCCTGATAATGACCCTTATGGCTCAAAACATGTAGCATTTTGTAAAGGCAAATATTGTTTTTATAGTAAAAGACAGGTGTGTTGAATAAATTGTCTTTTATAAAGAAACTGTAGATACTTGAAATTTATGGTTGATAGATTACTGTATATTCACATATCACAATTAGTTTTATAAAACTATATACACATATATACATATAATTCTACATATTCATATCATACTTCATATATATATCAAAAGTTTGCCTGTAATTTCTAACAAGGCCCCATATAGGTAGTGTCATCAATCACTCACAGGATTTCAAGAGCACTTTACAACCAATCATACATCAGCTTAATGTCCCATCATGGCTCAAGAAGCCACTGAAATATTTCAGTAACCATGCATAAGGTTAGCCTCACTTCCACAATGTGAGAAATGCACATGCAAAATGAACTTCAAGTCCAACAACTGAGTTTCAACAAACTAGAATGGTTTAACCCTTTCAATGCCAAAGCTAAGCAGCAAATAATGTCTGTTTAGGGCCAAGCAGTTTCTGGGAAATATATGGTGCACCAAAAAAAATGCACATATTTATGTTCTGGCCACTGGCACATTGACGAAAAGGAACTTGCTTGAACTCTGTAATCCTGCAGACATAACCTGCTGCATTTATTGGCTTTATATTAGAGTATGAGATGAATCATGAACAGTCTCTCTGGGATACTCCAGCAATTGCAGATTTTCTTAGCCATGTATGATGAAGATGTTGGCACTCAAAGGATTAAGTGCCATCTTGCATAAAAGAGATTAAAGGACATTTTCTATCACAGCACTGGATAAAATAAAAGAACTAATTATTCTAGGAATGAAATAAAAAATAAATTTCTGGAGTACTGAACTGATGTTACGGTTGTACGCTGGCTTCTCACTGCAGAGCCTCACTCAGGTTCAGTACCAGATGACCTTATGTGAAGAACGCAAGACAAGTATACTGTCTGTCTGTCTCAAAAATGGCAAGAGGAGAGTCTATCAGTGAGAGAAGTTACCAAACTTAACCAAATATAAGACAAGAATTTTTTTCTAAGCTGGACAGTCGGGAGGTTGCCTTGTAAGTTCATACAAAGCTAAATATATTCTGTATAGGCATTTTACTAATAACTGAACACAGTGCAGTGGGTAGTGGGGGCTTTATACAGGGTTGCATATATTTGGATAAATGTAGTATTTCAGCCCTTGCTTAAATGTTCAGTTCACACTCACAAAATATATTTGAATACGTTCCAAAGTTTAGTCACCCAGAGGGGTGCATAAATCCCATGTTGCAGTTCACCCGGGTGACTAATATTTATGGGTCCTCAGAATGGCTTGTGCTTCTTGTCACCTTCATGGTACCTAGAATTTTTAAATGGGTTGCAGGTTTTTGGAAATATGTGGGTTCCTGATCAGTAATGCTAGTTTTCAAAATTGTGTTAGGTCTGTGAGTACTGTAGTGGTCTTTCAGGAAACTAATGGCTGAGAAATAACTGGCAGTGCACTGCTGCCAAGTGGGTGAGACACCAGGTGCCTGTGCCTGTCCCAATGAGGGGGTCGTGATGGCATCTGGGCTGACCACATGTGACAAACCAATCTTCAGTCATTCTGTGCATTGGGTTCTGTATTGCAGATGTGTGTCAAAAATAAGATACAAATAAAACTGTACAAGCAGCACTCCTGTTCCAGAGAACTGTTTCAACGGTCAACAATTTCAATACATCACATATACAGCAGCATGATTCTGCACAGTATTCAGCACTAACAAACAAAATGGGACAAGTTTAATAATATAACATGCATGTACAGTGGCTGATATTAAATATTTCTGACTCAAATTTAAACATTGCCTTCTGCAAAATTATGCTCAAATGCACTACCATGTTAATGGGTCGACAAAGATGTATATACAGCTGTCCCTTCCTGACCATTTTCTAAAAATATATGAACTACAAGATAAGCTTTCTGAACTCCTACCAATTAGTATGAGAACCCCTGAAGCAGAAAACTGCCTTAAAGTGGTGAGTTATTCTGCATTTTGTCACCCTTTCGATAAAACTGACCTGCAGACCTTCTTGTGGCTACTGGTTATACAAGTGCCAATCAACCATTGTGAGATTGGAAATACAGACAGGCATGAATTATCCCATTTGGCAGTGACACAAATGAACAGTTTCTCTCCCCCCCCCCCCACACACACAAATGAAGTTGAGCCCACATCCGCTCATAGTTGTTGTAATCTAAATTATGGCAAAGTACTTTAGTTTGACTTTAACATTATAAAACATACAAACTTTTCAATATCAAATTATGGAAATTTATTCCAATATTTTGTTTATATAGCCATAACCCAAGATAATGTGAGTTTTATATTATGAATATTTTAAATATACTCAATTCCTTGACTGATACCAACTTCCCAATGTCCAGATCTGTTATTTCACTTCTCTTTTATTTTCCAAGAACTGTGATTTTTTATTACCTGATGATGTAACATATTTCCACTGTTATTTTATACTTGTACTATAATTTTAATGTAATGAGCATATTCTTATGATTTCATCATTAACAGTAAGGAACACAGATGTTCCCAGGTCTGCTGGATTTATACATGATATCAAATTGTCACATCCAGTTTCCCTTGACTGACATAATTCCAATCAATCTTTCACATTCTCTAAACCATGCATCGTGATACACATACATGAGAAAGACCAAAAATGCTCACTTTTCTTAATAATTTATTTCATTTAATTTATCCTTGACCTGTTTCAAACAAGCAATTGTTCATCATCAGGACATACTATTAGCATGCTAAAACAAATTAATAAAACCACCCTATTAATTCCATTTGAACAATTATACATTCTGAAGCCCAATCGGTGAACAATGGCCCCAGGAAATAGCACACGTCACAAACTTGACCCTAATATAATTACAATAGTATAATAGATATGTCATGCTAAATACATGGTATGAATCACAGCACAAATTGTGAGCCATCTGGGATCCCAAATGTGCGCAGCCACTTTGTAAAGAACTCCGTGGTTTTTTGCTTAGCCTGACGATGACTTTTTAAGTTGAAACATGTCACTTTAACTTAAGCTTTTATTATATAGTTGTGTTGACTGAAATGTATATTAATAAAGTGAATATATAGAGTTATACATCCACTCATACTACCACAACACACTACTCATAATGGAAAAAAACAAAGGTGAGTAAAACCCTATGTACCAACTGATCCTTGACCTACATATTACTTCACCACATGCCAAGCACACCAATCAATACTCTCACTTTACCATTGCCTAGACCCAGTATCATTCGTATTGTGTCGGCAACTAGACTCCTCTTAAGGTGGTGTGTACAACATCTTAATACATTACAAGATGCTATTGCATTTTCTGAAATCCTTTTTAATGTAATATCTTTTAAAAAAAATTTTAATGTAAGATTTTAAAACACTACATCAGGATCCAAAAACTTAAATACTTTTAATGACATTGTATGAACTTAATCTATATCTAGACAATTCATATAATTTTAATACAATTTCAGCATGGTGAAATACTGTAAGTTGCTTGCATAGAACTCCTCCTGATGATGAACAATTACTTGTTCAAAACATGTCAACGATAAATCAAGTTAAATAAATTATTAAGAAAAGTGTGCATCTTGTTGGTCTTTCTCACATATATCCCATAAATCCATCAGATCAGGTCCTTCTTTTAGAATGGATGGATACAGAACGAGCTTCAGCAATCAAAACAGTGAATAATAACTACAGTATAAAAGCTAACCTTTATCAAAAAATTCAAAATGAATTCTAAGAAAGTGCTTATTGGTACAGTCTTAATTTATGCAAGTACATTTTATCCTTGTCACCTGTATTATTAATATTTACACAGACTGACTTCACATTAAAAAAAAGCTCCTAGAAATTCAGTTTATCTACTTAGGCAACATGAACATTTACTGCATTTTTAAGACATGCTGCACAATTTCTGTTTTATTCTCCACAAAACACCCTTCATTTCATAACTTTATCCATTTCTGTTCAAATAATACTCAATTTTTTCATAAATAATGCGCTAAAATTCATATATCAACCTGATCATATATGGGTACAAGTACAAGGTTACTAGCCACTCACAGAATGTATGTATTTAAAAATAACTGCCATCACAAGAGCTCAGAATTTGAGATATTTGTCCTGTAGGCTTTGGATGAAAGGGGCTTGCTGCAAGTCATGAGCAGACTGATTTCTCCGGAACATAATGGGACAATCGAGAGAGATGCATTCAATGGCTTCAGGACGTCCACAACATGACTGGCACACCTGAGATTGAAATTGAAGGTCTCATTACAGAACAGAACACATTCACTCATATGTAGGCTACATGTATATTATTCCTTTCTCAGCAATTTTTATTCTGTACCTGACTGGATGGCTTCAGTGCCATAACAGTCCCCAACAATAATATGTGAAGATAAAATTGCTTTAATTAGAATATGCATTATATTGCTCACTATTACCTGATTACTTTATGATTATCATCATATAAATGTGCAGCAGTCAACAATTTTTAGATGGGTTTTGTGCACTGCAAATTAACAAAACACTTCTTAAAAAATCCCTCACTCCTAAACTAATTTAGCTATACATGCCTGATATAACTTGAGGACAGAAATACAGAGGAACATTCCGTATCATTTACACATAACCAACTTGTTACCACAAACATTATCAGACACTTTGAACTCATACGTCTTTGAGTAAAACAGTTTCCATTTTTCATGGCAGATGTTTAAATGATAGTTGTCTTTTGTGGTTTTACACCATGTACTGTTTTGTTGTGCTTGTTCCACTCTTTTGAAGGGACATACTGCCTCCATTCAGGGTGACTGAATTGCTCCAGGTGGATACTGTACTAAAGAGGTGGAAGGAAACGTGTCAATTACATAGGAAGGTTTCAGAGAATTTGGACAATGACAGCCAGAAGGGGGAATTTACAAATCCCACTGGCTCAAGGAATGTCATATTCCCTTTCCCTTTCCATATCTGTGATTAGATGAACTCCCTCAAACCCTCTGACATACCAGATGCATATTTTCCATCCCATCACTTTAAGATCCACCTGAACTAGTGTTACCATATATTCATCACAAGAAAAGAGGACATTTCCCATGTATCTGACACAAAAAAAACAGGACATATTAGGGGGGGAATAAAAGAAAAAAGATAGCATATCAACATTCACTATTATATAAAACTCCTCCACATTTCTCTGCTATAAGTTCTTTAAATTATGAAATTCTGAGTGAGATGTTCTTTAAGGGTTCTTTTCATAGAGTTTTAGGTTACTCAGAATTTCTCCACTGAAGTTTTCCGAGACAATCTGAAAGGTCAACAGCTGTTTTGTTAATCAGACATATTTCTTTAAAAATATAGAAATTTTTGGCACTTTCAGTACCATTAAACTATGAAAAAACTTCAAGAAATAACAAACAGTCAAAACCCAAGTATTCTAAAAATTAAAAAAACCTGATTTTCTGGAGTTTCCTTGATATACTGAACAATAGTCCCTGTTACTTAATTTGATTGTTGGTGCACTTCAATTAACTTTTAACCACCATTTTTCCAATCAAAATACTGGATTACAACAGGAAACACCTTCACAGCTGATTGCATCTGTGGCAAATCCACAGTATGACACTGTGTTATTTTTTAACACCTGCATTACGTTTTCAATAGCATGAGGTGCAATTCACAAGGTTGCTTCTGTCTTTGTTCACACAATTCAAAATTTGCAGGCTATTTCATAATCATGAAATAATGTTTTGAATAGAACCGAAGTGCAGCCCACTCTCTCGTAACTACTATGTCACATGGCATGAAATGAAAATGCACCTCTTGCAGCTAATACGGCATCATCTGATTTGCTTCCCAATGCAGTAAAAAATTTGTTACTTTTGCCAAAATCATTTTACCTCTTGCTTCCTGCATTCCATGTGGGCTTGAAAATCAAGAGGACCCCTGTTTGCCACAGACACATAAGTTCCTGGTTTACAAAACCAAATATTCAGCTTCCAACTTGTCGTGACCAATTCAGAAACACAAATACTTATTCTTTAGTTTGTCTGTGAATCTATGTTTTCTTTTCCTCACTGTAGGAACACAATAAAAAAGAAACATGAACCAAACATACAACATGACCTCCACTGCACTGCTGACAATTCAAAATGGACCAGAACTGGGCTGTGTGACTATCGACAAAGGCCAAACACCCAGACATTTTTGGAAAATTAAAAAATCCCCCTAGATGCAACTCTGAAGCCTGTAGAAGAGGACATGTCTGGGAAAACCTGGACATAAGATAACCCTAACCTGAACCAACTAGGTGAAGCTGAAGGGATGTCAAAACCCAAAAGACAACAATCATCAGTACATAGTTTCACTAACCCTGTCTTTCACCTACCAAAATATTCTTACCAATGCCTGTAGCACTGCTGACACACACTGATCATACTTACTACCATCCAGACCATAATAAATGCAAGTAATTCATTTGCTTCAATACAGAGAAAACCAATTCTTGCCCATTTTGTACCTGGTGTGATACAGCCTTAATTATGATATTTCTGCTCTTGCATTACCTCTACGTTGGTGACAATGACACTACTAACAGTCTGCTGCACCATCTGTTCCACTGATCAAGGGCAAACATAAAAATTTAAAAATAAAACCTAACATACACCATGAAGTGTTTTCATATTATTTGTTCCCTATATGTTGACAAATAAAAAATGTGTGGCTGTGTTAAACTCTTTGTATTAAGGCAACTAGGGTACAAGTCTGTTATGACAGTTTCTAAAACCATTGAGTGATGCTAATTGCAAGCAGTTTAAAAAGTGTGAAGGTGTATCTCGCCCCAGATATCAAACATAGGATATTGTGATTTCACAACTGCATCTGGTAAAACTGCAGGAGTTTGTTTAGTCATTCTGTATATTTAACCTGTGTGTGAATGTAAATCGTACTGTCACATATGAATCAGAACCACTGGGCAGGGGGGGGGCAGAAGTAATGGCAGTCTAATAATAGTGAATACTCTTTATTTACCTTCAGTATCATGCACATGATAGCAAGATCTGTATGTAATTACCTTCAGTATCATGCACACAACACAAGATCCTGTGTGTTCATCATCTTGAGTACCACAGACATGACAGCAAGATCTGTGCATAACCTTACCTCGAATATAACGCACATAACAGCAAGATCTGCGTATACATTACCTTGAGTATCACACACATGAAGTTCTGTGTGTACATTACCCTGAGTATCACACACAATTTATTGCTGATCACTAGTATTTCTGCATTTAGTTTATTCTCAATGGAGCATGGTTTCCTGAAAATTCTGTAATTTTTATTACTGATGATAACTTGTAAGTACTGAATTCTACATAATCACACTTCACTGTTATGGTCAAGTTTGCAAGTGCCAGCATATGCTTAATGTTAGGTACACTCAAAATTAAACCATAAAATAGTGCAATTAATGCAGGGTATTCAATATGGTTAAGACAGCTGAGAAGAAACAAATGATTTAAGTGACAGCTACAATCCACTACCACTTAACAGCCCAGCACTCTATGCTTCTGGCATACAAAGAAAAAAAGATACACACCATGGAGGAACATTGAGGGGGCCAAAGGCATAGCTCCACTCATTCTTTAATCTTTGCACTAGATGGAGGAGAGTGGTCAGGCTCATCTCTGCTGCTTTACCCCAAGCAAAGAACCTTGTACCCACTGAAAAGGATGATGGATGGGCCCCAGAAATGGTCTGGATGTATTGGAGAAGAGACAAATAGAGACTGTGTTGCAGGTGGTTTTGCCAATCAGCAGCCAATGGACTTCTTGATCTAAAACTCATGTTCTTCCCAGATGAGGCATATTTTATATCAAATAGGAGTACACAGCCAGCTTAACAGGTAACGGTGGTCCAACAAAATACCATGAAGTGAATGAAGCGGGCAACAGTGATACAAATTTGCTTTGTTACTTGTGGCATTTACAGAATTACTGCAGAAAAAAAAAATGTAGTTACTTCATAAGGGACAAAGCCATAGCCTACATAAGGAACTTCTCAATGGCTTATTAAGCGAAATGTTAACAATTCATGGAGTGTGGTCTCCTGGATTGCCAGATGTGAATCCATGCAATTACTATTTGTGGGGTGCATTCAAAGAAAAATTTATGACAAAAGTCCACATTCACTGCAAGTAATGAAAGACAGCATTCAAACAGAAGAATCTAACATTTCAAGAAACTAGCTCCATCATGTGCAGTATTAAGAAACAATTCCAGGGGGAACAAAGCCTTTTTAAAAGTGGGAGGTCAGCACTTAGACTCTTCTACGCAATACAGGAAGTTGAAAAACAGGGAAAAAACCAACTCTCATCTAAATTTACAGAATATGCAGACTTCCCGTGCCATAAAGCTGCTGCGATAGCAGTGGTGCCCAGAACACAATTAGAGGTACATTCTGTATTATTTTCACTAGAAATAAGATGGCGTGCCAACAGTGAAGTACTGCTGCTTAGTGAGAAGTTAAGGGGATGTCTGTAGATGTGGTTGAACACCCATGAACGGTCTTACAGGTTGGTGAATAGTGTACTTGCACCTGACATATTTTGTATATCCTGTGACATGATACATTATACACTGTGCCAGCAATACAGGAACAGTACCCTTATTACAATGTAATTGTATTGCAATGTTATACATAAAGAAAGTGATGCATAAAAATGCTTGCTAAAACAAACTTCTCATTGCAGGCCACACTCATTTTAATGGACATCCACTGTATGACGAATCTACATTAATAAAGCATTTACTTAGTACAACTCTGTCAAACAAACCTTTGTGATGTTAGAGTATATCCTCTCCCATGTTCGGATCTTGTTTGCTAAAACAACAGCCACTTGCTCAGGGTTCTCTTGACAGCTCAAGCAGACACCAGAATTTGTTAACAGGTTGCACACCACACAATTCATAGTGGCAAAATACTGTGAAATAGTACTCTTCTTGAGTCCACATGGCATTGCTGTAGGCAGGCTTGTTACAAATTTCCGTGGCATGTCAGCATACCTACAAATGCATGTTACTGTTTTAGTTAAAGGTTAAAATATTGAATTAATTAATAAAGAAAATATGGGTCTGCAATTCAAGTCTTGGACTGGGTTTAAAGAATGTCCGATGATAAACTGGTTGTCTGGTTATTAGCCAGCTTAAATGAAATTAAAATTGCACTATTCAAAGTGTGGTATGTGTGGAGGGGTTTGGCAGTTCAAACCTGTAACTGCTCTCCACATTTTAAGACATGAATGTCATTAGGATGAACAGATGTCTAACACACCTCACTTCCATTAAAAGCTTAAATCTCTTCCTTGTTATAGTGACAGGTGCCTGTACGCAGGTAAGTGTCTCTTTTAAGATATTTTAGGACAGGTTTGCTTGCAGGCTGGCTGTTTTCTCAACAAAGGGAGGGTCATTTCAGAATTTATGGCACTGTAATTTTTGGCTTCACTAAGAGAGGAGTAATGAAACAAGCATGGAATGGTGCAGTTTACATCCAAACAGCATTCATCTTAGTTGATCTTGGGGTTTCCACAAGTGTAGCTTGTTTATTTGAATTGTGAAAACAGTTTCAGGACTTTGTAAGTCAAGAAATAAAAACAAACTGTGTGACTGCATAAAATTATGATGATGACTATCAAGTGGTTTGATATCCCTCTCTATATTCCTTGGGATTGGTTCACGCTCACTGATGAGAATACACAGTACTGTCTGTGGGTCGGGCAGCTTAAAGCGGATGGTTACAACATATTAGATGCAGGACATATTTTGTAGGTGTGGAGGAAACAAGACTGTGAAACATGCTTCTATCTTCAAATGTTCTGCTTATGACCGTGAATGATATATATGAAGGAAAAAGGTACAAAAAACCTTCATAACCTAACAAATGCTTCACAAGGCCCCAAATGAAGGTTATTAGTATACAGGATGTCCCAGGAGGAAAGGACCTAACTTCGGGAGGGTGTTCCTTAGGTCAAACTATACTGATATAACCCAAAACACCTATATCCAAAGTTCAATGGTTATGGAGATATTGGCCAGAGAAAAGTGTGGACTTCTTTGGTGTCTGCGTACTCTACTCTGTCCGTGACGTCATTCGCTTGACCTCCAACGCGACAATCCTGCAGTAGCCTTCGAGTGTGTAAGGGAGTGAGTTCATTATGTTTGAGGTGCTAACATACGTTTTGTGTTTGTGATTGCAAGACAGTGATTTGGTTAACTTTGAGGAGATAAAATGCCTTTTCTGTTTTCCCACGTTGAATATTGCGATCTGAATTATGTTTACGGATATTGCTATGGTAATGCAAGTGCTGCTGTGAACGAATACCGACGCCGTTACCCCGAAAGGAGAATTCCGTCTAAACGCGTATTTACGCGTGTTGAGCAGGCATTGCGTGACAATGGTTGTCTTCCGAGCTTTGCTTTGCATTC
>Ga0123355_10014471_pt1 | contig 12342 bp, 9 predicted proteins | sample TergutEmb28metaG_3_FD_89872 | JGI IMG/M metagenome (GOLD analysis project Ga0123355, IMG submission 89872) | Embiratermes neotenicus P1 segment gut microbial communities from Petit-Saut dam, French Guiana - Emb289 P1 | ecosystem: Host-associated > Arthropoda: Insects > Digestive system > Gut ...
CCGTTCTCGGCCGTGCAGGCAGATCGCGGCACGCCCCAAGTCAACGCCGCCGCCGAAATCAGCATCTCCCGCGCCGTCGCCCCCGCTTTCCTCATCGGATCCCAAGTCGTCCGAACACTAGCGCTCCCTCCGGTCGCCTGATCCCCAAACAGGGTGCTAGCCCCGGCCTGCTCAATCTCGATCTGCTTCCAATCTGCCTCAAGTTCCTCGGCCAGAATCATCGGCAAGGCCGTCCGCACCCCTTGCCCCATTTCTGATCGCGCCACCACGATCGTGACTTTGTTGTCGGGAGCAATACGCAAATAAGCGTTCGGCGAAAACGTTGCACCCTCATGCGATCGGTGGTGCGGCAAATAAAATCCGATGACAAGCCCAGCCCCCGCCGCTGCTCCAGCAGCCACAAACTCCCGTCGCGACATCGGACTCATCTTCCACCTCCATCGCCCGACTCCCGCCGCAGTTCAGCAATTTCCCTCGCACTCCTGCCCGCATCCGCCGCCCGATGAATTGCCTTGCGAATCCGCTCATAGGTCCCGCACCGGCACAAATTCCCATTCATCGCCTTGGTGATCTGGTCGTCGGTGGGATGCGGGGACCTGGCCAGCAGCGCCGCTGCCGACATAATCTGTCCCGTCTGGCAATACCCGCACTGGGGCACCTCCTCCGCGATCCAAGCCGCCTGCAAAATGTGCAAGGGCAGCCCGTCGCTGGCAGCAAGTCCTTCAATGGTAGTTACGCTCTTGCCCGCAACCTGCGACACGAGAGTCGCACACGACCGCACCGCATTGCCATCGATGTGCACGGTGCAGGCCCCGCACAGGCCAGCCCCGCACCCAAACTTGGTGCCGGTCAGCTCGAGTGTGTCGCGCAGTACCCAAAGAAGAGGAGTTTCCGAAGAGACGCTGACTTTCTTTTCACTTCCGTTGACGCGAAAAGTGATCTCCGCCATGTGAGCCCGAGGATGTAGTTTGAAATCCGGACACCATGGTACTCAAGGAGGGGAAAAAGTGAAATGCCGTAGCATACGTGCGCGACCAAAGCAGGATGTCATCCTGAACGGTACTCATGGCGGCGAGGGACCCGCGCACGGCGAGGCGGCCCAGATACAGCAGCCAAGGCCTAGCAACTTTCTGCGGGCAAGAGAGTGATACTTTACGCGGCAGCCTTTCGCTGTTACTTCAACTCCGCCAGCTTCTGCGTAGCCAGCTGCCCTGCTTCATTCGCAGGATTCTCTTTCTTCACCTGCTCATAAATCCGTTTCGCATCGAGCGGCTGATTCGCAGTCTGATACAGCTCCGCCAGCTGCAGCTGCGCCGACACCTTGCTCACCGAGGTCGTAGGCTTGTTGATCAGTTCCTGATAAATCGCCGCTGCCTGCTTCGTCCGATTCGTCTGCCCATAGAGGGAAGCCAAAGCATTGTTCGCCACAGCCGCCAGTTCGCGATTCCCCCGCGAAGCCACTTCCTTGAAATCGCGCTCCGCCGTCCGGTTGTCGTTCAGCGTCTGCGCCGTCACTCCCAGAAAGTACTGCGCCATGTCGGCGGTCCGCGTATGGGGATACTTATCGACTATCGCCTGAAACTGTTTCTGCGCCGCCTTGGCCCGCTCCTCCGACGACGTAAACGTCGGAAAATCCGGCTGCTCTGGCGTCCCCGGCGCCCGCAGCGGCGTATCCATCGTCCGCAGCGCCACCGACAAATCTAGGCTCGCCTTCTCGTCCTGCCTGTTCAGGTAGTACCAGCCGCCGATCAGCGCCCCGGCCAGCACCACGGCAACAATCGCGGCAATCACAATCGTCGTCCGATGCTCCACTGTCCAATCGGCAGTCTTCTCGGCCGCCCCAATCGTTACACGGCTGAATGTGTCCTGTTTTAGTTGATGTCGGGTCTCTGCGCGCACAACATTCCCTTCTTCCCTCAGCGATGCCTGGCCAAACTAAAAGTCTATCAGGCCCAAAACAGCATCGTCAAAAAGCCGCCAGGCTCGGGTGGTGTCTTGAGTTTGAATTCTTGGGAATTTGTCAATTTGGTCAAATGGGCGGCATTGATAAATTCATGGCCGAGCGTCCTCAGCTCATGACGCTGTACAAGCCGGTAGGAACTGAAGCACGCGCCGCCAAACTGGCGCGTCATTTAAGGATGTCGAGGGCACGTCAGTCCCAAACAGCGAGCTCACCACCCAGGCAATTCAGCTCACGTCGATCGCCGGGACCGCAAGGAATGCAAAAGACACGGTCTTCAAAGACGGATTTCAAAAGCCCGAAGTCGTAAACCAGGGGCGGCCAAAAGAGAAGTGGGCCGAACTCGGAAAATAAATTCCTGCTTTGCTGGTCATTCCGAAGCGGCGAACGCCCGGTTCGGGTGAAGAGGCTGGCCGACGACAGCACCGATGCTGCTGGGCCGAATTCGCCGTTCCGCCCGCTGCTTCCTTTCATCTTTAAAACTGCCCAAACGTTCTGCTACTCTGCCCATTCCGTACTGGAGGGGAGTGACAATCATGTCATCGCACCAACGGTTGTTCTGGACGTTCGCCATTTTGCTCTGCTTCACGGTTTCACCCTTCGCCGCCGATAAGAAATCCAAAGACGCCAAACCCGACGACTCGGTCAGGCCCTCGTACGAGCTGCCGCAGCCCGCCGCGGAAACCGTTGACCTTACCATCTATCAGCGCATTCGCGATGAAGGCCTGCACCACTCGCACATCATGGAGTACGCTTCCGGCCTGATGGACGGCATTGGTCCCCGCCTCACCGGCTCTCCCAACCTGAAGAAGGCGAACGATTGGACTCGCGATCAGCTCGCCGCCATGGGATGCACAAATGCACACCTCGAAGATTGGGGCGAGTTCGGCATGGGTTGGCGCCAACTCAACACCTGGGTTCGCATGTCATCTCCCGACACTGCAGTCTTCATCGCACAAGCGTTGCCGTGGTCGGCGTCCAGCAATGGCCCGAAAACCGGACCGGCCATCTGGATTGACGCCAGGGACGAGAAGGATCTCGACAAGTACAAAGGCAAGCTCGCGGGAAAGATCGTCTTCTTCGGCGAGATGCGCGACGTCAAGCCCGTCGACAAGCCCTTGTGGGAGCGACGCGACGACGCCAACCTTAAGACCACCGAAGAATACCCCGTACGAATCGGTCCGCAGGAAGACTTCCGCCCGTCCTTCATCAAGCGCCTGGAGTTCCGCGAGAAGGCTGGAAAGTTCTTCGCCAGTGAAGGTGCAGTGGGCATTGTCGTCCCCAGCCGCGATGGCCGCAACAACGGAGGTTCGGGCGGAACCATCTTCGACGACGGGGGTGGGGGCATGGGCTGGTTCACCTACCAGCGCGCCCACGCCGAGCCGCTACCAATTGTGGTGGCGGCGATCGAGAACTACGGGCGCGTCTACCGCCTGCTGAAGGCCAACGTCCCCGTCACCGTCGAGATGGATGTAGAGACCGAATTCACTGGCGATCACGAGCATGGGTTCGACACCATCGCCGAAATTCCCGGGACCGATCCCAAGCTGAAGGATGAAGTCGTGATGGTCGGCGGACACCTTGACTCCTGGGCCTCCGCCACCGGCGCAACCGATAATGGAGCAGGCACTGTGGTCGCCATGGAGGTGATGCGCATCCTGAATACGCTCCAAGTGCAGCCTCGGCGGACGATTCGCGTCGCCTTGTGGACTGGCGAGGAAGAAGGCGAATTCGGATCGTATGGCTATGTGAGGCAGCACTTCGGATACGTGCCGCTTTCCGAAACCCCCGATCAGCTGAAGATCCCGGAATTTCTGCGCAAGGCCGCAGGACCACCCGTGATCAAGCCTGACCAGGCCAGGATTTCCGGATACTTCAACGTCGACAACGGCAGTGGGAAGATTCGCGGGATCTATCTGCAGCAGAATGCCGCCATCGCTTCGATCTTCCAGCAGTGGATTCAGCCGCTGAGCGATCTCGGAGTGACGGCGATCACGATGAGAGACACCGGAGGAACCGATCACGAGGCATTTGATTCGGTCGGGATTCCTGGCTTCCAGTTCGTCCAGGATCAGCTCGACTACGGCTCACGCACCCATCACTCCAACATGGATACGTACGAGCGGCTGCAGCCCGACGATCTGGCGCAGGCAGCCACGGTCGAGGCGATCTTCGTCTACAACACGGCTATGCGCGATCAGATGCTGCCGCGAAAGCCATTGCCGCATCCCGAACTGAATGAGCAGGAGAACGCTCCGCTGAAAAACACGATGCCAGGCGCGCAGCAGGTGGACGAAAAGAAGCCCGGCGTTTAAGCGACCCCGGTTGTCATCCGGAGCGCTTTTTGGGGGAGCGCGAAGCGCCGGCGCACTCTGCACGCCAACAGCGGCGCTGCCAGCCACTGCGCAGCTGCTTCGCTTCAGGAAGAAGACACTCCGGAGGTGATGAAGGTATCGCTAGTCGGCGAAGGAGTGGAACGTGACTCGACTGCGCCGAAGTGTGGCCGAGAACAGATCGGGAGTTAACCCTGGGGAAGCTGTCTGGGGAAGCTTTCTTCAGCCATCAGGCAAAAAAGCGATTGCCGGCGAAAACCTTGTGGGTTTAGCCTCGTCTAACAAAGCATCTCTTGCTGGAGTCTCGCCTATGGCTGCATATCAGTTGGTGATCAATGGCAGTCCGCACGAGGTTGACGCTTCTCCCGACACTCCGCTGTTGTGGGTCTTGCGCGACAGACTGAATCTGACCGGTACGAAGTACGGCTGCGGGAGAGGGCTGTGTGGGGCGTGCACCGTGCATCTCGATGGTGAGGCGGTGCGCTCTTGCCAGACCGCCGTTTCGTCGGTGGGATCAAAGAAGATCACAACCATCGAGGGGCTGTCGGCGGATAACTCGCATCCGGTGCAGGCCGCCTGGATCGCCGAACAGGTGCCGCAGTGCGGCTATTGCCAGCCCGGGCAGATCATGTCGGCAGCCGCGCTGCTGGCCAAGACGCCCAAGCCCACCGACGATCAGATTGAGGCAGCGATGATGGGGAATTTGTGCCGCTGCGGAATGTATCAGCGGATTCGGCGCGCGATTCATCGCGCGGCCGGAGAAGGAGCTTAGCCATGGCGACGTCGACTACTCCCATCAGCCGGAGACGGTTCCTGGTGCGCGGAGCCGTGGCCGGAACCGGGCTTCTGATCGGCGTGCATTTTCCCGCAGCGTCGCTTGCGGCGCAGGAGAACCAGAGGGCGAAGAAGAAGCGGGGGCCGAGTCCATTTGACGCCTACATTCATGTGAAGCCTGACGGGACGATTTCGCTGATCGTTGCGAAATCGGAAATGGGACAGGGAATCAAGACCGGGCTGGCCATGCTTCTGGCCGAAGAGGCCGAGGTGGACTTCAAGTCGGTGAGCGTGGAGCAGGCAGAGACCCGGCCGGAGGTTTATCCCCACCTGGGGACGGGCGGCAGCGGCAGCACGCAGGAGAACTTTACGCCGCTGCGGCGCGCGGGGGCGACGGTGCGCGAGTTGATGATTACGGCCGCGGCCGAGAAGTGGAATGTTCCGAAGAAAGAGTGCAAGGCCAGGAAGGGAAGCGTGCTGCACGAGAAATCGTCGCGGCGGGCAAGCTACGGCGAACTGGTCGAAGCGGCGCGCAGGCTGCCGCTTCCGGATGAGGAGCAAGTCGAACTGAAGGATGAGAGCGACTTTGAGTTGATCGGTCACGCTACGCCGCGCGTGGACATTCCGTCGAAGGTGAACGGCAGTGCGGTGTTTGGGCTGGATGTGCGGGTGCCGGAGATGCTGTTCGCGGTGGTAGCCCGGTGTCCGACGTTTGGCGGGAAGCAGGCGCATTACGATGCGGCGAAGGCGAAAGCGGTGCCGGGAGTGAAGGATGTTTTTGAGATACCGGCCTTGGGCCGCGACATGTTTACCGCGGGCGGAGTTGTGGTCGTCGCCGATTCAACCTGGGCGGCAATGAAGGGACGCGAAGCGCTTGAGATCACCTGGGAGCACGGCGCGGCAGTGTCGGAGTCGACCGGCACGTTGCACACCGCGCTGCACACGGCAGCTGCCAAGCCGGGTAAGCGTATTCGCAATGAGGGCAACGTTGACACCGTTCTGCCCGCCGCGGCGAAGAAAGTGGATGCGACGTACGAGTTTCCGTTTCTGGCGCATGCGACGATGGAGCCGATGAATATTACCGTCCACGCGCGTCCGGGTGAGGCCGAGGTGTGGGCGCCGACCCAGTCCCCAGACTGGGTGCAGCAGACGGTGGCGAAAATTCTCTCATTACCGCAGCAGAAAGTGATCGTGCATACCACCTTCCTGGGCGGAGGATTTGGTCGGCGCTATACGGCGGATTATCCGGCGGAAGCGGCGCAGATCGCGAAAGTGGTGAGGAAGCCGGTGCAGCTTGTCTGGTCGCGCGAAGACGATATGACGCACGATTTTTATCGTCCAGCGGCGTGTCATCAGATGCATGGAGCGCTGGATGCGAACGGCCGTCCGATGGCATGGTCGCACACCATTGCTTCGACCTCCATTCACGCCTATTGGGGTCCTCCCCACAACTCGAAACCGGAAGAGTCGGAAGTGGGGGGCGCGGAGCAGATGCCATATGCCATCCCCAATGTTCGGCTGGAGTACAACGCAGTGGCCAGCAAGGTACCGCCGCTGTGGTGGCGGTCGGTAGAGCATTCGTTCAACGGATTTGCAGTGGAATGCTTCATCGATGAACTGGCGGCGGCTGCGGGGAAGGATCCCGTCGAGTTTCGCCGCGGGTTGCTGGCGAAGCCGGCGGATTGGAGGCCGAAGAGTGATGAAGATCCAGATCCGGCACGGCTGCGCGCGGTGATGGAGCTGGCGGCTGAAAAAGCGGGATGGAACAAGCCGCTGCCCGAGGGGAAAGGACGCGGGATTGCGACGTATCATTCCTTCGGCAGCTACATTGCCGAAGTCGCCGAGGTGAGCGTCGCGGGCCGCAACTTGAAGGTTGATCGCATGGTTGCGGCGATCGATTGCGGGCAGATTGTGAATCCGGAGGCGGTGAGAGCGCAGGCGGAGAGCGCGATTATTTACGGCTTGAGCGCCGCCCTGAAGAATGAGATCACGGTGAAAGACGGTGCCATCGTCGAAACGAATTTTGACGCCTATGATCCGATCCGGATGAACGAGGCTCCGCCGATCGAAGTGTATTTAACCGAGAGCAAGGATGATCCGGGAGGGATGGGGGAGCCAGCGTTGCCGCCGGCGGCGCCCGCGGTGGCCAACGCTATTTTTGCGGCTTGCGGCCAGCGGGTACGGAAGTTGCCGTTTTCGTTGAAGGTGTAGAGCGGATCGGGGGACAAAGTCAAAATCCCCAATCTAACCCGGCAGAGTGGCGAGGTTAGAGGGGGCATCCACGTGTCGCATTTGCCTGCTTACCACAGTTACCTGCGCCAGCAAAACATGTGCGCCGCCCGGGATCTTCGGCGGGGTTTTTCTTACGAAAAAATCTTACCGCGGCGCTTCTTCAAGCAGGCCCTGCTCAAGTTTTTCTTGGCACTCGATGCAATGGCGCGTCCAGGGGACGGCTTCGAGGCGCTTGGCGTTGATCTCTTTGCCGCAGTGGATGCATTCGCCGAAGCTGCCTTCGCGGATACGGGCGAGCGCACCGTCGACCATCATGAGGAGGTGGCGGTCGTTGTTGCTCTGGCTGAAAAGAAATTCCTTGTTGTAGGAACTGGCGGCACGATCGGCGATATCGGCCGCGGCGGTGTCCTCATCCGCTACACGGCCATCAGCCTGATTGCGACTCACGGTACGGCGCAGCTCCTGCTGCCTCGTCTCCAGACGTTTCTTAAAGGCTTCGATCTTCTTCTTGTCCATAAGTCACTTTACGTTCAGGTCCCGGCAATCCAAAACGCCGTATGAAAGTTTAGGACGCCCCATTGCGGGGGCGTCCTTGGTCAATAAGGCCAAACGCAAATAATAAGCGCGACAATTAAGATGCGTCAACCACCGGAATGGCTGCAGTGGGAACTTGGACCGCAAATGGCTGCGGGGGAAGACAATGCGCTAGCCGGCGAGGTCGCCCTCCCGATGCCTCCATGGGTTGGGCGTTTCTCCTTCAGCGGTGAGGACCAGCGGGGGCCAATCTGAGCCCAGGTTTCGATCACGAACTCGTCTCTGTCCCAGCGCGGCCCCGCTCGTGGTTGCCTTCCCTGTTGGGCTGATTCGGTTCCGTGGGCGGCGATGCTGGGGGAGCCTCGCTCCGGACGAAATCGGTTCGGGGGGTTAGCGTGGCAGAGGATTCTTCATGTTGGTTAACGCGTAGGCCATGACTGCCACCGCGGCCGCGTTTTCGCGCAGCTCACTGGGGACGATCTTGTCTAGCGTGTCGGCGGCGCTGTGATGGTAGTTGAAGTAACTGCGGCCATCTTGGTCGAGGCCTAGTGCGGGGACTCCGGCTTCCGACATCGCGGCGATGTCGGCTCCGGGGGGATAGCTGATTGGCTCGAGGGCTGTGGCTCCGAAACGTTCGAGGACTTTCATGACCGGGAGGAGCAGATCGATGGCGGCCGCGCTCATGCGGACACTGAAGCCGAGGGGATGCGCCGCGCCGGAGTCGCTTTCGATGGCAGCTATGTGCCGGGGGAAATCGTTCAGGTGCTCTTTGGCGTAGGTCTGGCTGCCGGCGCCTCCGCTTTCTTCGTCCATCCAGGCGATGACGCGGAGCGTGCGCTTGGGGCGGAGATGGAGCCGCTCGAGAATTTCGGCGGCTTCCATGGCGACGACTACTCCGGCTCCGTCGTCGATGGCTCCGGTGCCGAGGTCCCAGGAGTCGAGGTGTCCGGAGACGATGACGATTTGTTCGGGATGCTCGCTGCCTTTGAGATCGGCGATGACGTTGTAGCTGGTGACGTCGGGAAGTCTTTGCGGGGTGAGTGTCAGGTGCATGCGGACTTTGCCTTGCGAAGCCAGGTCGGCGATGAGGATGGCGTCTTCGGCGGTGACCGCTCCGGCAGGGATGCCGGCGGACGCGCTGTATCCGGTGTGGGGGAGGCGATAGTCGGCGTTGCCGACGGAGCGGACCAGCGCGGCTACTGCTCCGAGGTCGGCGGCGGCTTTGGGTCCGGCGCCGCGATAGCGAACGGCTTCGGTGTAGGCGATGAAGGCGAGTCCGGCGGCGGCTTTTTGTTGGTCGAAGATTTCGTTGAAGAGGACGATTTTGCCGGCGACTTTTTCGCGGCCGAGGGAATTGAGTTCGTCGAAATCGTTGACGACAACTAGGTCGGCGGTGAGGCCTTCGGCCGGTGTGGAGCAGCTACCGCCTAGCGCGGTGAGGACAATTTTCTGCTTGGAGCCCGGGGCTTGACCGGCGTATTCGACTAGTTCGGCGGTTTCGGCTCCCCGCACCCAGTGCGGGACTTTCACTTCTTCCAATTCGACATCGAGGCCGAGTTGCTTGAGTTCGGTGGCGACGTAGTCGACGGCGGCTTTCGCTTGCGGCGATCCGCTGGGGCGCGGACCGATGTTTTCGGTGAGGTGTTGCACCTGGTGGTAGGCATAGTTGTCGGCCAGGGCGGTGGAGTTGATGGTCTCGAGTTCCGCGAGTAATCGGGGAGGGAAGTTTTCTTGCTGCGCTTCCGACATTTGGGCCTGCGCGGTAACGGAGGGCGTCGAGGCACTGGGCCGCCATTGCGATGGGGATTTAGCAATCAGGAACGGAGTTAGGAGCAGGAGGGCGTTGAGAGCGGCGCGTGGCTTGGGCATGGTGGAGATTTAGTGTATCGGAGGGTGGCGGGAATGAGAACTTGCGGCAGGGTGCAGGTGCGCGGGCCAGACGCCCACGCGCCAGCCGGCAGGATGCCGGCACTCAAGTGCGGGCTACGAGCCTGACAAAAGCCCGTGCCCCACAAACTCGACAGGGTGGGGCAACCGGCTCTTCACCCTTACTCTACGCCAGCTGTCGGATTCCTTCGGCTGTGGCTCCGGGACTCGCGGATTTCTTTCGCAGGATGGCGGCGGAGAGGAGGCTGATTCCCAGGAAGACGGGAAACACTTCCAGGAATGTCATCCCGACGTTGTACACCGGGTTGTGGTATTTGCGGGCGAATTGTTCGGCTTCGCGGGTGATCTGGGCGATTTTTTCCGGGCTGGCGCCGGTGGACTTGGCGTGCTCAATCATCTGGGCGGCGTAGCTTTCGGCGAAGTTGGGCATCAGCTTGTAGTAGATGAATTCCCACGTCGCCACATAGAAGAAGTTCGAGAGCAGCGAGATCAGAAGTCCGACAGCGAGTGCGCGCGCAAACGTCAGCTTCCCACCGGAGAGATTTTCGCGGTAGGAGCGGATTCCGAAGAAGACCAGGAGACCGGCGAGCACCATGGTGGTGTAACCGATGATCAATCCTTTGTCGTTGCCCAGTTTGTGCATGAAGGGAAGGGTCGCCAGCATGGTCACGGCGGAGATGAGGCCCGAGATCACTCCGAAGGTCAACACGGTTTTTTTCATGGCAGTTCCTCTCATGGAAATTTGTTGTCCCACTCGGGCGGATTGTGCAGCTGGGCTGCGCCTCTGTCGTCATACCTTCGGGTGATTTCAGCATTGGCGAGCGGAAAACTTACTTTTGGGGGATTCATCAGGGGATCAGGCGGGCCTGTTTACCGAATTGGACGGCCTGGGTGCGACGCTTGGCGCCGAGTTTGTCGAACAGGCGGCTGGAATGGGTCTTAACCGTGTTCTGGCTGACGAATGGACGGTCGGCGATTTCGCGGTTGCTCATTCCGGCGGCGATGAGGTTGAGAATTTCGAGTTCGCGGGGTGTGATGCCCAGTTCGCTCAGGCGCTGGGCGTCGGGGATGAAGGGAGTATTCTGTTGTGCTGGCTGGACGATGACCTGTACCTGTTTACGGTTGAACGTGAGGCCGAGCCATATGCCCAGGGCGGCGAACAGGGCGGCGATCAGGCCGGCGTAGATTTCTACGGCGTGCTCGACGACCAGGAAGCGGTATTCGCTGAGTTTCAGGATCGTGATCAGGACTCCGCCGGCCAGGCTGTAGAGGAGCACGTCGCGGATGGTTCGGCGACGGGATTTGGCGACGGAGGTCATGGCGCGTCATCATAACTCGAAACGTTTATTGAGCGAACTGGTCTGAGCACGAGTGATCGTTTCATTCCCGCTGAAGACCTGCTTCCTTTGGGAGTGCCGTTGGGACCAAATCCTGAATCGGCTGCGTCGGCGAGGCCTTCAGCGAATCGACAGGACTTCGTCGGCGCTGGTAAAAAAATGGCCCCTTTCGGGGCCACGTTTCAAGAGGCGACGAATGGTGGGTTGATGTCAGGAAAGGCGATACAAGATGCCGTTCCGCCAGCCGGAGCGGCCTTTTAGGAAGTGACGCTCATCGAAGAAGAGAGTGTAGGACATGCTACTTGAGTTTGCGGCCTCTTAGTTAGTTCTGGAAGAAGCATTTGCTGCGCCAAAGCGCCGAAGCCACGCGGCCCCAAGCGCCGAGTTGGGTAACTAAATGTGCGTCAAAGGGTTAAAGCAGGTAAATGGGGGCGTGGCAGGGCAGGCGTCCGATACCGCGGAGAACCCGAAGTGCAGAACAATGCATATTCGGTGCACGGGGATGCCAAACGAAAAGCCGCGCTGAAATTTGCTCGAGCGGGATACGTCAGAAAGTCAAAATCTCTATCCCAAACGTCCGAAAACACAGGTCTGCGAATTGCACCCGTGTATTTATGGGATAAAAATTTAGCGCCGGGCGTTCGCCCGGCGCTCGTCATCTTCAAGATTTCAGAATAGCGAAGCTTAACTGTTGCCCGCGACCGTCCGGAGCTTGCCGGGGAGAAAATGGTACGGGGGCCAAGGGCCGCTAACGGAGACTTCGCAGTTCTTCAATTGCTTGGCCGCCGTGTTGTACCGGTTCTGGTATTTTTCCACGCTCTTGTTGTCGATGAGGTGGGCGATGTCGATGAGCATGCCCTCGGGAGCGACTTTCTTGCAACTGACCTCTTCTTCGAGCGGGTTGAACAGCTTGTGAACCTGGACCGATAGCGCGCGAGCCTTGGTCTGGCGCTCGCGTTCGCGTGACGCCTTGACGCGCAGCTTCGAGAGGTAGTCGCCGCCGACCGTGTCGGGTAGTTCGACGTCGATCATGGCCTCGCGCAGGGATCCGTCACGCACGACCAGCTTGATGTGCATTTCGGATTTGCCCCGGAGCTTGGCGACGCTTTGTCCGAAGGCGCGGCGGTTGACCCGGACGGCCTGGCGGAGGGCGTCATCGCTCTCGAAAATAGTGCCGAATTTAAAGGGAAGAACTGTGGAATTGCGAAAACAGTTACTAACTACGCGGGCATGTTCGATTGCAGCTTTCTGGTCAAGCTCCGCGGCTGTGTGGTCATATTCGCTC
>Ga0123355_10014472_pt1 | contig 12342 bp, 6 predicted proteins | sample TergutEmb28metaG_3_FD_89872 | JGI IMG/M metagenome (GOLD analysis project Ga0123355, IMG submission 89872) | Embiratermes neotenicus P1 segment gut microbial communities from Petit-Saut dam, French Guiana - Emb289 P1 | ecosystem: Host-associated > Arthropoda: Insects > Digestive system > Gut ...
AACCATGTAGAAGTATTACAGAAACTGTGGGTCTGGGCTGAAGAAGCACAACCGAACTCAAATGAGTTAAAAATTAAACTGTTACTAGCCAAAGATAAGTATGGAATCAGCGCCTGGCACCGAACAGCACAAAGTGGTAATTTAGAGACTTTAGAGATATTATGGAGTTGGGCTAAGGAAGCGGAACTAAACCTAGATGAATTGATGCTAGCCCAAACTAGGAGAGGACAAACTGCCTTTCACATGGTTCCAAATGGATTTTATCCAGTTGGAAACCATGTAGAATTATTACAAAAACTCTGGGCCTGGGCCGAAGAAGCACAACCGAATTCAAATGAGTTAAAGAATAAATTGTTACTAGCTAAAGATAAGTATGGATACACCGCGTGGTACGGAGCAGCAGCAAGTGGTAATTTAGAGGCTTTAAAGATATTATGGGGTTGGGCTAAGGAAGTGGAACTAAACCCAGAGAAACTGTTGCTAGCCCAAAATAATAGAGGGGAAACTGCCTGGTACATCGCAGCAAAGGAAAACCATTCAGATGTTTTACAGAAACTGTGGGTCTGGGCCGAAGAAGCACAACTGAATCCCAATGAGTGGCACCGAGCAAAAAGTTTTGGCCGTTTAAAGGCATTTTGGCGGAGGATAAGAAAGTGAAAGTAAACCCTATGAACTGTTGCCAGCCCAAAATCAGGAAGGAGAAACTACGTTGCACAGGACAGATGAGCGAAGCCAAGTAGCAATATCAGTGTGAATGTTGGTCTGGTCCTATAACGCGCAGCTAAATACATACGAGTTTAGGAAAACATTTTTACATTTCTTAGAATGCTTCTGAGATACTGCCTGGTAGACATATGGAATGATTATATAATAAAGAATGTATGGTTTTACGCCATAAGGGCGTAAGTAACCCGATTTCAGTTAAATGTGATTTGTTATTTGTCCAAGATGAGGGTGGAAGAACTGAATGGCACTTGGTGGCAGTAAAAGAGCTCCGGTGTGTGGGAAGAACCAGAGGGTTTGGGAAAAAATCGCTATCAAATTGAGAGAAGTTAGAGAATAAATTATTTTCAGTCCCATCAACTATGAACATATCACTTTGACATGTCTGCAAAGAATGAAGCTAAGATAGATTAGCGAAGTGATTAAGTTGAAACCAGATCTGATGTGAAACAAATTACAGTCCGCCAATCACAAGCACGAATAATTTGCATGTCACATTACAGTACATTAAAGCAATGTAGTTGTCTTAAGGTAAGAGTTGTGTTGGTCTGAAGAGCCTATTTGGACCGAGGAAGGACGAGGTAAAGGGAGAAAGGAAGAGATTGCATAACGAGGAGTTAAATTATTTGTATTCTTACCCGATATTGTACGGGTGATAAAATCAAGAAGAATGAGATTGGCTTGGCATGTGGCGCCTATGGGTGAGGAAAAGGAGGTGTGTAGGCCCTTGGTGGGGAAACTGGAGGGAAGGAGACCACTGGGGGGACCTAGGCGTAGATGGGTGAATAATATTAGGATAGATCTCCAGGAGGTGGGATGTGGGTATATGGACTGGATTGGGCTGGTCCAGGATAGAGACAATTGGCGGATTCATGTGAGTGCGGTAATGAACCTTCGGGTTCCGTGAAATGCGGTGAATTCCTTGACTAGCTTCAAACCAGTTAGCTTCTCAAGAAGGACTCTGCACCATGGAGTGAGTGAGTTGCTCTGAAGAGGTGCAACCAAATAAGTCAGATGAATACAGCATTTAATGCTACTAGAACATTAGATTTGTTCATTAAAACAGTGTCGAATGCCACATGGAAATGGTACAGTTGAGAGCTTGGACTGAAGGAGTACTCATAAACACAGATGAGGTAAAATAACTTTCGCTAATACAATTCAGGATAGACAAACATCTTCGCAACTGGCAGCAGCAGAATGCAATGTGAGTGCATACAATAGACGCGGCTGTACAAATTTTTTTGTTTTATCGCTAGAATATTCACTTAGGATTTGACAATTTTATGTGCAACAGTGGCACTGTAACAGTACAATGTGGCTGCATGCTACATGATTTGTTGTTGCTAACACCGTCAGCTGAATGTGCACTAACCTGGCTGCAGTTCAGACAGCTGTCAGTTGGCAGTAAGGAAGGCAATTGTATGTGCAGCAGTGGCACTGTAACAGTACAATGTGGCTGCATGCTATATGACTTGTTGTTGCTAACACCGGCAGCTCAGTGTGCACTAACCTGGCTGCAGTTCAGACAGCTGTCAGTTGGCAGTAAGGAAGCGCAGCGAAGACTTTTTATTGTTTGTGTTGAAGTTAAATTCAACCAAATTTGTAATATTTACTGATGTTATATATGTATATATATATATATGCACTTTTTGTAAAACTTCGATGATTCGGGCTGTTTGTACCACCAGCACGCTACATTGCCAGTTACCTTATTTTACGGCATAAATTTGGAATGGGACATTTCAATTTTGAAATAATTCGAAGGGGCACACAGAGGGAAAAAGTTACTTACTTTCTCCATGGTGTAAAGTCCTTCTTGACAAGCCAACTGGTTTGCAGCTAGTCAAGAAATTCTCCGCATTTCGCGGAACCCGAAAGTTCATTACCGCTCTCAAAAGCGTCTCTCACCCGTCTCTAATCTAGGCCAGCCCAATCCAATCCATATAATCACCTCCTGGAATTCCATCTTAATATTACCCACCAATCTACGCCTAGGTCTCCCCAGTGGTCTCCTTCTCTCCGGTTTCCTTCCCAAGAACCTATACACCCCCTCTTTTTACCCATACGCACCACACACACAACCTTTCTCTTTCTTCTCGATTTTATGACACTCACAATATTGGGTAAAAGTCATTTAGCACTTTGTTCTGAAATTTCCTCCATTTCCCCGTTACCTCGTCTCTCCTAGGTCCAAATATTACAATCAACACTATGTTCTCAAATACCCTAAACTTCCTTTCCTCCCGCAATTACAGCGACCAAATTTCACCCCCAGTCAGATAACATTCAAAACATTATATGAAAGGAAATTTCGCACGAGAAGATGCTGAGTCTTTTAATGTTAAATTTGAGTTCAGACTAGTTTGACGAGAATAACAAAGAAATGTGAAGCAAAACAGAGGGAGGTAGAAGACATTGTTCTGGGGAGATGCAAGCACGACTGATCACAGCTGTTAAAGAACTAGCTAACTGTTTAATGTTTTGTGAAGGAAACTGGCGTAAGGCTTGCCCAAGATATGCATTTACCAAGTAGGGTTAATAATAGGAGCATGTCTGCTGTAAAAATGGCTTATCATTTGAAGGTCAGGAGTGATTTAGGTTTGTGAAATGCAGAATGTAGTGGAGAGTTGCTTTCTGGTGTTAAGGACAGCCTTCAGCATGGAGAAGTGAGATGTGCTGAAGAAGAGGTGACACAGATACACACACACACACACACAGATACAACACACACACAGATACACACACAAACACACACACACACACACCCACACTTACACACAGATACGCACACAATACAAACGTACATACACACACCACACACACACACACACACAAACACACACACACATACACACACACACACCACACACACATACACACAGACACACACACACAGATACACACACAGACACACACACACACACTGCCTACCAACAACCACTGATCATCACACAGCAGCAGTCCATAAGACAATGTCACAACTGTGTGACGGTATTCAGTGTAGACTGACTGCAGGAACAGCAGGAAGTTCTAAAGGTGAAATACTGGTTGTACAGTTGGGAAAGGGGCAAACAGACTGGGTGAAAAAGAGAAAGACATTTAATAAAATTGGGGAAAAAATAAGTTGCAAACTATCACTTAGAACAGGATACACTGTGTATAAACTGTGGGCAGTCATTGACTGATGACTGTCGTGATGACTCAGCAGTAAACGGTCGACCCACAAAAATTCTGATGAAATTGTAGGACCTGCTGACAGCTGTGTTGTTATTTGTGTTATTGTACAGTGTGAGCCGGTGATAATTTTAAATGGCAATATATTGTTTATTTTGCCTGGGGTTCACAGGTGAGATTAAAAAATATACAAAGAAAGTCAGTTCATATTTTGGTTTCCCCTGTAGAGGTATTCTAGAGCTATGGGGAAGGTCTGGGTAACTGACAGAACAAATCAGTGCGTACACCCTGTATATAAATACATACAGTTGTGATTGTTTTGAGTTTTGTTAAGTTAATTACAACATTAAAATACTTAAAAGAATTCAGAAATTGTTCCTGGGTGAGTGGGAATAAATGTTGAATAACAGTGGTGTAAATATATATATATATATAATTCACATACACAAAATTTATGTATGTTAATTCTGAAATATATAGCACTGAAAATATATGTTAGTATGTATGTGTGTGTATATATATAATTAGTAAAATTGTGACTTACAAGAAAGGCAATGTATTTACAATGTACCATTCAGACCAGCTAATGCAACCATTGTTGCCAAGGAAGGTAATAAGTATTACATATTCTGTGTATGTGTTTGTAGCCTTAGTTATCCAGCACGCAATGTACATGCGCCATACTGCCATCTGTGACCTGTCTGACTGCACAACATTTTGCCACATTATCTCATAAACAGCATGATTTGCAAAAGAAAGTTAAAAGAACATAAAAAGTGTGTTTTAATTTTCTCTAAAATGTTTGCAACATTTTTCATTTTAAGAAGAAATAAGTGAGATATGATCATAAATGTATATTTGTCTTCATGTAAAGTACCCATAATTTATTACATTTTAAAGAAAATTCAATTTTCTCTGCACACTAAAAAAAAAGATCAAATCTCAAATTTCATGAAAATTCGTCTAGTGGGAGCCAAGCTGTTTAATGTGGATGCATGGACAGACAGACATGACACAGCTAGTATTTTTCCCCCAATGCCTCACATGTCCTTGTGGACTTTGTGGTCTTCCCTCCTGGGCATGGCAGAAGTGTAACCGACTTCTGAGTTTGAGACGCCCATGGGGCGCGGTTGCGTTATCCCGATGATATGAGTGGTGAAATAGGAGGATGTATTGCCAGGAGGGCCCTTAAACCTAAATTCTACTAACCTACCCAGACCATGGTCACCGTGGGAATCCTCCCTTTCAGAGAAAATTCCCACGTTAGAGCCGGAAATCGAAAACCGGGACCTCATGATTAGTAGGCAGAGACTCTGACCACTAGACCACGAGGCTGGCTAATAGTCAGTTTTCACAATTTTGCAAAAGTCCCTAAAAATGAACATGTAATATTTTTGTATTCAAGCACTTTATATTAGAAATGTAAAATAATGTGATTTACATGGACACAATTAAGGAGTCCATTCCAAATAAAAACGTGAAATATATTATGAAAATTAGAGTGTATAGCATAGAAAGGGTGACGTAGATTGTAGTAAAAATATTTGTGTCTGTGTACTGACACTACGTGTGGTCAGACAGGAGAGGATATAGTGATAAAATTGTGTAGATTTTAGTAATAATATTTGTGTTTGTATACTCACTGTGTATGTGGTCAGACAGTACAAGATATAGTGCTAAAATTGTGTAGATTGTAGTAATAATATTTGTGTTTTTATACTGATTGGGTGTGTGGTTAGACAGGACAAGGTATAGTGATAAAATTGTGTAGATTTTAGTAATAATATTTGTGTTTGTGTACTCACTGTGTATGTGTTCAGACAGGACAAGATATAGTGCTAAAATTGTGTAGATTGTAGCAATAATATTTGTGTTTTTATACTGATTGTGTGTGTGATCAGACAGGACAAGGTATAGTGATAAAATTGTGTAGATTGTAGTAATAATATTTGTGTTTGTGTACTGAATGTGTGTGTGGTCAGACAGGACAAAACACGTTGATAAAATTGTGTAGATCGTAGTAATAATATTTGTGTTTGTGTACTGACTGTGTGTGGATAGACAATAGAAGATATTATGATAAAATCAATTGGAGTATTAGAAGAATTTCTGTGTTGTCAATGGACAATAAGTGGTTAAATTTGCATCAATTTTCCCTGTATTCAACAATTAATCTCATTTATTAGTTGGAAATTTGTAGATTACATAATAAAGATGAACTGTTGTTTGGAATTTCTTACTGTATGATAAACTTTTTATTTACATTGCAACATCCTGCCAGCAGTATACAGTAGCAGATGTGTACAGAACAGAATGTGTTGAAGATAGATATGGAAGTTGTTGTGTGTGATGTTGAGCAATGTACAGTGGAAATTTTATGGATGTCATTTATATGGCATGAAGAACAGGAAGGCATGTGTACTGGATACAGATATGGAACTGCCTGCTGTGATATCATACAAAGAACTGTGTAGATATTTAGACAGAAACTGTAGTGTTTGACATTTATCTATGCTATCTATATTTGGTATTTCTTTCATTAATAACAGTCATGTAACAAATCCGTGGCACAAATTAAGTCCCTACTTCATGGAGCAGTCCTTCTTGAGAAGCTAAATGGTTTTCAGCTAGTCAAGAAATTCCCCACATTTTATAGAACTCAAATGTTCATTACCACATTCATAAGCCTCCATGACAGAACAGCAAACATAAATTAAAACTAAACTGTGTATCAAAAATCTGCAACAGAAATACACTGGGTACTGATTAAAAAAGTTCATTAGCCCTGATATAATTGGTGGCTTCTCACTCAAAACAAAGCAGCATCTATCACAAAACACACTGTGCTGTCAAGCTTTTGGTGTACGCCACTGACTAGCGTAACTTTTCGCCACTGATGCTGTTCAGTATGGGAGGAATTTTACCTGGACAGCCAGGAGAGATGATCTATGGACCGGATGTCTACTATCTGAAAATCATGACCCATATCTATTTCGAAAGAGAAAACAGTTCACCGTGAGGCGTGGGACAGACTGGTAGGAAGCAAGTGACTGGCCTGCTGCCGAAATTTTATTAAAACATTGAAATAAAATAAAGTACGTGTGCTTTTGGAAATTTATATCTACAGTACCACAAATTCGACAACACTGATTCAATTCCAAATCAATCTGAAGCATGTGACAATTCTGTCACCAGTTTAGGCCTAGAATATTGTGGAAGAATTAGCTACTGCAGTACAGTAATTTACGTTCTCTTAGTTACTGCAGTACAATAATGTACCGTCTGTTAGCTACTGCAGTACAGTAATGTACCGTCTGTTAGCTACTACAGTACAGTAAGTGCCGTCTGTTAACAACTGCAGTACAGTAACGTACGGTCTGTTAGCTACTGTTGTACAATAATGTACAGTCTGTTAGCTACTGCAGTTCTGTAATGTGCCAACTGCTAGCTACTTAAGTACAGTAATATACCGTCTGTTAGCTACTGAAGTACCGTAATGTACCGTCTGATATCTACTGCAATACAGTAATGCACCGTCTGTTAGCTAGTGCAGTACAGTAACGTACCGTCTGTTAGCTACTGCAGTACAGTAAAGTACCGGGTCTTAGGTAAAGCAGTACAGTAATGTACCGTCTGTTATCTACTGCAGTACAGTAATAAACCGTCTGTTAGCTACTGCAGTACAGTAATGTACCGTCTGTTAGCTACTGCAGTACAGTAATAAACCGTCTGTTATCTACGGCAATTCAGTAATGTACAGTCTGTTAGCTACTGCAATAGAGTAACGTACCGTCTGTTATCTACAGCAATATAGTTAAGCACCGTCTGTTAGCTACTGCAGTACAATAATATACCGTCTGTTGGCTACTGTAGTACGGTAATGTACCGTCTGTTTGCTACTGCAGTACAGAAATGTACGAACTGTTAGCTACTGCAGTACAGTAATGTAAAGATTGTAAGCTACTGCAGTGCATTAATGCACCGTCTGTTAGCTACTGCAGTAGAGTAATGAACGGTGTGTTTGCTACTGCAGTACAGTAATGTACCGTCTGTTATGTACTGCAATACCGTAATGCACCTTCTGTTAGCTACTGCAGTACAGTAATGTACGGTCTGTTAGCTAATGCAGTACAGTAATGTACGGTTTGTTAGCTACTGCAGTACAGTAATGTACCGTCTGTTATATACTGCAAAACAGTAATGCACCGTCTGATAGTTACTGCAGAAGTGTAATGAACCGTCTGTTAGATACAGCAGTACAGTAATGTACGGTCTGTTAGCTACAACAGTACAATAATGTACCGTCTGTTATATACTGCAATACTGTATTGCACCGACCGTTAGCTACTGCAGTACTGTAATGAACCGTCTGTTAGATATAGCAGTACAGTAATGTACGGTCTGTTAGCTACAGCAGTACAGTAATGTACCGTCTGTTAGCTACTGCAGTACAATAATGTACCTTCTGTTAGCTACTGCAGTACAGTAATGTACCAACTGTTAGCTACTGCAATACAGTGATATATCGTCTGTTAGCTATTGCGAAATAGCATTGCTCCGTCTGTTAGCTACTGCCGTACAGTAACATACCGTCTGTGAGCTACTTAAATATAGTAAAGTACAATCTGTTAGCCACTGTAGTAGAGGAATATACATTCTTTTATCTACTTCAATACAGTAATGTAACGTCTGTTAGCTAGTTCAGTACATTAATATATCGTCTGTTAGCTATTGGAATAGAGTAATGTACGTTTTATTAACTACTGCTATACAATAATGTACTATCTGTTAGCTACTGTAGTACAGTATTGAACCGTCTTTTAGCTACTTCAGTATGGTAATGTACCTTCATTTAGCTACTGCAGTACAGTAACGTACCGTTTGATAGCTACTGCAGTACAGTAATGTTCCGTCTTTAACTACTGCAGAATGGTAATGTACCGTCTGTTAGCTACTGCAGTACTGTAATGTACCGTCTGTTAGCTACTGCAGTACACTAATGTACCGTCTGTTAGCTACTGCAGTACAGTAATCTACCGTCTTTTAGCTACTACATATGGTAATGTACCATCTGTTAGCTACTGCAGTACAGTGTTGTACCGTTTGTTAGCTACTGCAGTACAGTAATGTACCGTCTGTTATGTACTGCAATACCGTAATGCACCTTCTGTTAGCTACTGCAGTACAGTAAAGTACGGTCTGTTAGCTAATGCAGTAAAGTAATGAACCGTCTGTTTTGTACTGCAATACTGTAATGCACCGTCTGTTAGCTACTGCAGTACCGAAATGAACCGTCTGTTAGATACAGCAGTACAGTAATGTACGGTCTGTTAGCTACAGCAGTACAGTAATTTACCCTCTGTTCGCTACTGAATAAAGTGATGTACCGTCTGTTATTTACTGCAGTACAGTAACATACCGTCTGTGAGCTACTTCAGTATAGTAATGTACCGTCTGTTAGCCACTGTAGTACAGGAATATACGTTCTGTTATCTACTTCAATACAGTAATGTACCGTCTGTTAGCTAGTTCAGTACATTAATATATCTTCTGTTAGCTATTGCATAACAGTAATGTACGTTTTATTAATTATTGCTATACAATAATGTACCGTCTGTTAGCTACTGCAGTACAGTAATGAACCGTCTTTTAGCTACTGCAGTATGGTAATGTAACTTCTGTTAGCTACTGCATTACAGTAATGTACCTTCAGTTAGCTACTGCAGTAGAGTAATGTACCATCTTTTAGCTACTGCAGTATGGTAATGTACCGTCTGTTAGCAACTGCATTAGAGTAATGTACCATCTGTTAGCTAATGCAGTACACTAATGTACCTTCTGTTAGGTACTGCAGTACAGTAATGTACCGTCGGTTAGCTACTGCAGTACAGTAATGTACCGTCTTTTAGCTACTGCAGGATGGTCATATACCGTCTGTCAGCTACTACAGTACAGTGATGTACCGTCTTTTAGCTACTGCAGTATGGTAATGTACCGTCTGTTAGCTACTGCAGTACAGTAATGTACCGTCTGTTAGCTACTGCATTACAGTAATGTACCTTCTGTTTTCTACTGCAGTAGAGTAGTGTACCGTCTTTTAACTACTGCAGTATGGTAATGTACTATCTGTTAGCAACTGCAGTACCGTAATATACCGTCTGTTAGCTACTGCAGTACACTAATGTACCGTCTGTTAGGTACTGCAGTACAGTAATGTACCGTCTGTTAGCTACTGCAGTACAGTAATGTTCTTTGTGTTAGCTACTGCAGTACAGTAATGTACCGTCTTTTAACTACTGCAGTACAGTAATGTACCTTCTGTTATTTATTGCAGTACAGTAATATACCGTCTGTTAGCTACTGTAGTACAGGAATATAATTTCTGTTAGCTACTGCAGTACATTAATATACCATCTGCTAGCTATTGCAATACAGTAATGTACGTTTTATTTACTACTGCTATACAATAATTTACCGTCTGTGAGCTACTGCATTACAGTAATGTACCGTCTGTTATCTATTGCAGTACAGTAATGTACCTTCTGTTAGCTACTGCAGTACAGTAATGTACCGTCTGTTAGCTATTGCATACAGTAATGTACCGTCTGTTAGCTACTGCAGTACTGTAATGTACCGTCTCTAAGGTACTGCAGTACATTAATGTACCGTCTGTTAGCTTCTGCAGTACAGTACTTTTCCCTCTGTTAGCTATTGCATTACAGTAATATATGTTCTGTTATTTACTGCAGTACAGTTTTATACCGTTTGTTAGCTACTACTGTACAGTAATGTACCTTCTGTTAACTACTGCAGTACAGTAATGTGCAGCCGGTTAGCTACTGCAGTTCAGTAATGTACCGTCTGTTAGCTACTGCATTATAGTAATGTACAGTCTGTTAGATACTGCAGTACAGTAATATACCGTCTGTTGGCTACTGCACAACTGTAATCTACCGTTTGCTAGATACTGCAGTTCTGTAATGTACCGTCTGCAGGCTACTGCAATACAGTAATGTACCCTCTCTTAGCTATTGCAGTACAGTAATGTACATTCTGTTAGGTACTGCAATACAGTAATATACCGTCTGTTAGCTACTGCAGTACAGTAATTTACCTTCTGTTAACTTCTGCAATACAGTATCATACCGTCTCTTAGCTACTGCAGTAGAGTAATGTACCTTCTTTTAGCTACTGCAGTATGGTTATATACCGTCTGTTAGCTACTGCAGTTCAGTATTTACCCTCTGTTAACTACTGCAGTACAGTAATGTACCGTCTGTTAGTTACTGCAGTACAGTAATGCTGTATGCTGTGTTTAATTTTCTTTGTATCTTGTAATTTATGAAGTGCGCTTTCAATTATGTCACTGAAATGATCTAAATTTTTGGACAGTCGCGGTACAGATATGGTGAATGCGGGGTGGGGGGAGATGTCGTTGTGCCGACACTCAACGTGAACAATTTCGTATACATTCCAGTGGTCTTCCTGTGCTTCTTTACATTCTGTAATTACAATTTTATCCATATTAGCCTTTTCTCCAATACCACCCTCTCTTATACATTCAAATATAATGATGCAGAATGATTTCCTGCACGCTGACTGTGGTATATTTATCCATTCTACAACTTATAATTTTTTTTTACGCTTGATGCTTTGGAATTTCAAGGTTATCTTTTTTGATAGTGTGATAACGACAAATAAAATGAAGTGATATCAGCAGACCGCATTGTCTGTGGTATAAGCCAGTAAATTTCAATATTATCAGATACGATAAAGCGCAACTCAATTCCCCACCACTCGCTGCCCCCAGTCACGTAGCTGCATGATTGTTAGATTCCTATCAAACAACGTGTTACGTTCGGACTGCAGTCGGCCTTCAGCCCGTCTGTTACATAACATCGGCGAATACCCGTCTGTTGGATTTTCTTGAATTCCGCAAAGGCACCTTTTACGAAAAGCTCCCAAACAAGCGTCCATTTTATGAAAACCGTCTCAATTATTGTCACACATTTATCGTAACGCGATTCATTCTGTTGTCTTTTAAACATCAACCCAAGAAAACCAACCAACGAACACAACCAATGACAGCAGAAACACAAAACTTCAGAACTGCTAACAACAGTCACTGCAGTTCAGATCTCAGTCTTGTTACAGTTGCTTATATTGTAAAATAAAGGAATGTAATATTACAAGACAACGTAACACGGAGGCGCGTTAGCATAACCATTTTTGCAGTTGAATAGCTTCATGTACTGAACGTTATGAATGTGTGTGTCTGTATTCTTGCATTATTTATCCGGTAAATAGAGCGCATGCGCGTTATACTGCCATTTGTGGCCTGTCTGTGTGTACCATACTTTTACACATTATCCCATAAACGGCACGATTTCCGATGAAGAAACGAACGCAAAATTTGTGGTTTGATTTCCCGTACAACTTGGT
>Ga0123355_10014473_pt1:0-2500 | contig 12341 bp, 11 predicted proteins | sample TergutEmb28metaG_3_FD_89872 | JGI IMG/M metagenome (GOLD analysis project Ga0123355, IMG submission 89872) | Embiratermes neotenicus P1 segment gut microbial communities from Petit-Saut dam, French Guiana - Emb289 P1 | ecosystem: Host-associated > Arthropoda: Insects > Digestive system >...
AGGACAACGGGCAGGATTATAGTTCTATATATCTTGATCTTTAAATTTTTGGACAGCAACCTGGATGACAGAAGATTCTGCACCGAAAAATAACAAGCATTCCCCGACTTCATCCTGCTCTTAATTTCTTCCTGAATAGAATTTTGATTTGTTAACGTTGTTCCCAAATATTTGAACTCTTCCACCCTCTCAATAATCACCCCTTAACGTCATCACTAATTCCAAAAATACCTCGAAAACAGCGAAGGAAATGAAAATTATACGGTACTGATTGTCTAGGATTAACAGTGAGACTTGGAAAACGACGTAAAGCAGGAGCAAGCAATCTTTCATGTCAGAGAATCAAAAATACTCCGGACTTGGAACCGGTGAGATGAAGGAAATACTCGATATTTTACGACATGTTTTTCACAGCAAAAGTGATGCGGTTTTCACAAGGATGAGACACCAAACAAAAGGCCGGAAGACTCAAGATTTGTGTCATGGTAATCCGTCCTTTGAGAGATTGCCTCTGCCATGGCCATTGAGCTCGATCCGCCCAGGCGAAAAATGCACTGCAAATAGGGGCAGGTCTGACAGAAGAAAAACAAAAAATAATCTTACTTGTGCGTTCTGTGTGCAGAATATGTAACTCAATATTGCAAAACAGCTTCGGCACAGATCAGGCACCAACTTTGCGGATTTTGCGTTCTTACATACAAACTGGGACGACTTCGTATACTATTGGCTACGGACTGAAGGACAGAGGTTCGATTCCCAATAGAAATTTCTTCATTTTTCCATCGCGTTCAGACCGGCTCTTGGACCCGTCCAACCTATCTTACCAAAAGGTTTACAAGGGCTTCTTTTCCTAGCAGTAGCCCTAAAGCGACCGCAGCGGAAAGATCCAGCCAAAAAGTCGGAGGCAATAGGTTCCTCTTCACCGCTGGTACCTATATACAAAACTACATGGCGTCGTTAACATAATAACATATTCTTAATACCCACTGCCTGGAGAACATCAAATCTAAGAACCATCTAACAGATTTCCAGCCAGCGGTAGAATGCGACTGACACCCGCTAACTTTTTTACCAACTTGTGTATCTCGGCCAGTTCTTGTCTTGAAGCTGTCAATAGTGTGGCCTTTTATCGTCAAGACACAATATCGACAGTTCGTCTACAAAGGAGCTTGCTTTCTTGCCTACTCATTTAATTACTTTCTCCATGCAACAAAGTCCTTTAGAAGCTAACAGTCCATCAGCTAGTCAAGAAATTCCCCACATTTCATGGAACCAGAAGATAACTGAAGGTTGCAAAACAGGACAACGTTGCATGCGGTCTCCTGATCCGTTTCGTGATTCCTAGTAGACGTTTAATGCAAGGCTGTGAACACACCTCACGTGTTCTTACACCTACCGCCGAAATTCCAACAGGAACACCAATGGAGTAATCGTCACAGGTGCCAGAATCTCAGGCGCCAGGATTCCCGGGCAATTAAATTTTGTACTGTGACGTATAATATTTGTGTCCTTGGTAGGTAGGGGACCGTGGTAGCACAGTGGTTAAGGTGCTGTGCTACAAATAGGAAAGTCGCTGGTTCGATCCCAGCTAGTATCAGTGGATTTTTCATTGATATAAAATCCTTCCGATCGCACTATGGACCTGGGGTCGACTCAGCCTCTAACAGAAATGAGTACCAGGAGTATTTCCTGGGGGTAAAGGCGGCCGGTGCGTAAGGCTGACAACCTGCCACCATCCTGTGCCGTTGTCACGAAATCTGTGAACCTTAACTTCCTAAGAACCCTCTGGACCTGTCCAGGCCTGTAGTGGGACTGCTTTACCTTTAGCTTTAAATCGATAGGTAACTTGCTCCGTATCACCATTTAGGCGCCTATAATTTTGAAATGGCTCGCAGCTTTTTGAAAATTTGCTGTATCCTGGTAATCGTCATGTACTTAACGCCCACTTAAGTCGGTTAATAAGTTACAATTCTTCTGGAATGCCGCGGTAATTATACGTAGGCATAATAGCGGACATTTTACATACAATTTTGAAGCACGCTTTTTTAAGAAATCAAAAGACACGTGATAAAACGGCCTAGGGTATACAGTAGATATGCAAGTAAAGGAGTTAGTGTAGGACGCATATGACAGCTCGCTACCTACTTTAAAAACGTAATCATATTTCGGTTTAAAAATTCAGATACTCTGGTCGTAAACAAATTATATCGCACTAATGCAAATACCATTACATTATGTGGGAAAAGAGGGAGGCTGCAGGCTAACCATAAACACAACTGAATGTTATAGCCACAATAATTAATATTTACGCCTCAATATGTATTCAAAAATAGGATGCAATTTATTATTTATATGTATTCATTCACAACCGAATTTTAAAATAACGGACGTGTTTCATTTTTTGTCAACAAAATGTAACGTTTTTATGTTTTTTTTTTGACTGTGCATCCCTAGATAATCTTTTTAAATAAAGCCAACTTGTTGCGCAATTTTCCTTAGT
>Ga0123355_10014473_pt1:7500-12341 | contig 12341 bp, 11 predicted proteins | sample TergutEmb28metaG_3_FD_89872 | JGI IMG/M metagenome (GOLD analysis project Ga0123355, IMG submission 89872) | Embiratermes neotenicus P1 segment gut microbial communities from Petit-Saut dam, French Guiana - Emb289 P1 | ecosystem: Host-associated > Arthropoda: Insects > Digestive...
ATTTACGACTAGGTCTCCCCTGTGGTCTTCTTCCCTCCGGTTTCCCCACCAAGACCCTATACACCCCTCTCCTCACCCATACGTGCCACATGCCCAGCCCATCTCATTCTTCTCGGTTATATCACCCGCACAATATTGGGTGAAGAGTACAAGTCATTTAGCTCCTCGTTATGCAGTCTCCTCCACTCCTTCATTACCTCGTCCCTCCAAGGTCCAAATATTCTCCTCAACACCATGTTTTCAAACACCCTCTGCTTCCTTTCCTCCCGCAGTGTCAACGACCAAGTTTCACACCCATACAAAAAAAATGAAGTATAATTCCAATAATACCCACAGACTGCAACTGGCAGCTTTACACTGCTACGGACAATGACCTATCAATTCAAACACGTGGCAGAAGTATCATGTGTTCTGTAACAGTCCAGTCTCTACATCGACAGAACGCAAAGCTGTCTGTAGGCTTCACAACAGACAAAATGTCTTTCCCAAAAGTATGCTTTCAGATTCCGCATGCCTTACTGACCTCGATGTTAATCTGTTACAGGTGTCAAGCTATTACCTGTTGGCCAAATAATCACAATACGGACAGAAACCACATACAATCTTATACCACTGAATTTACTTACATAAAAGAAACTGTTTCAGATACAAGCATATGCGGCACATCCAGCCTGCTACTCTACGAGAACAGAGGGCTCTTTCGACGTTAGTAAAGCAACGGCAAAGAGTGAATCAGACGCAAGACTTAAGGTGAAGGGCAGTTCTATCACCACTCCGCTCCACACTCCACTATGCAGTGCTCAAGCTCATGGATAACTTAAAAGTAAAGTTCACCCTAGAACAGGCCACGACGAGGGTGAGTAGAGGTATAGACCTACTCTTTCCTTAACCTCGGCGCTAGATGGGATTGGGTGGTCAGCACCACGCCCCGGCCACATTACCCCCGGGAAAGACTCGATACCCATTGTACATGAGGTTGGGCGGGCCCCAGAGCCGGTCTGGACGGGTGCGGAAAATCTCGCCCTCACCGGGATTCGATCTCCGGACCGTCCAGCCCGTAGCGAGTCGCTATGCTGACTGAGCTATCCCGGCCCGTCGTTCCAGACTTTAGCACTTGTAAATTTATTCAGCATTATCACATAATGCATGTACAGTCTCTTGGCTTGGCACAAAACACAGAAGACACAGACAACTTAACTGACGTACATTTACAAAGACTGTAAGCTGTGCCATATGAAAGAGGTACTTAGGTTACAAGTTTGGTTCAAGCCGTTGATGCTGGCTAGAACAATCAAGCGCTCGGGTAGGCCCAGCTACGTGGAAGTTTAAAAAGTTTGAAACTAGTCTTCTTAGAAACATTATAAACTTCCGCAGGGATTAAACAAGTTAATAAACGCGAGGAAGGAATATATCCTGAGCTCCTTAATACAAGATGGCAATGAGGTACTCATGTTCACAAAAAGAAGTAACGCGTACTGTAATAACTGTTAAACTTTCGCTGCCTTTTGTCTGACCACTTCGAAAATCGTAAACACAAAGGTAAATTTCTCGATACGATGAAGAAATAGTATAATCTACCTTGAAACAAGCAGAGGCACACAAATCAACGACAAAAACACTGTTCTGAGGAACAGCATTTTCTATACACTAATACGAGTCCCGGTAGAGGGCTTAATCAATGTTACGCCACCCACCTTGAGAGTACCAACACACAGTTCCCTATTAGTTACGGTAAAGGTAAAGGTAAAGGTAAAGGTAAAGTTCACCCTATAACACGCCATGAAGGCCCAGAGGTGGAGCAGAGGTATAGCTCTACTCGTTCCTTAACCTCGGCGCTAGATGGTGGTGGCTAGTCAACGTCACACCCCGGCCGCTTTACCCCCGCGAAAGACCTGGTACTCATTGTGTAGGAGGCTGGGTGGGTCCCAGGGCCGGTCCGGACGGGTGCGGAAAATCTCGCCCCCAGCGGGAGTCGCTCCCCGGACCGTCCAGCCAGTAGCGAGTCGCTATAATAATAATAATAATAATAATAATAATATTTATTAACTGCAATTGGGTTGTCACCCGGTGGCAGTAGACTGAGTGGCAGTATACCGACTGAGCTATCCCGGCAAAACAACGTATGCCCTTATTTGATGTGACAACTATCGTTTGTCACTTCCCGTCGCTACTCCGACGAGCGTGAGGCGGCCGGCCGAGTGAGCTACGTTACTGCGATAAACGAGAGACGACGGCAAATGGTAACGAGTAGACGTCACATCAAGTAATGACCCTATACAAAATATAACCTAGGCACCGCGCGACGAGCAGTGGCGGCGTCTCCACTTCACACTCGGCTACGGCACACGGACATGCCCACCCATCCCAGCTCGCTCCACACACACAGCGAGAAGTCTGCCCCTTTGAAATCCATCACAATAGCTTGAATAGGAAGCGCGGTTACTCGACAGATCGAATTCCGGAAACTTTTATATCCTCCCACGTAATTCAATTGGCATTAAATAACTTCTGAATGTGATACACCGTCCTGAAATACACCACAAAAAAAATCAAAGATATTCCTACATAATTAGCATTATAACCTTTACACTTCATTAACATGACTTGAACGCGTTTATTTTGAAAGTTATGATACGGGTATTGGATCGTAAGACATAGGCAGTGACAGGAGGCTGGAGAAGATTGCGTGCTGAGAAGCTTCATGGTATGAATTTCTAAGCTACAGGTAAGAGACCATCTTGGATAACAAGCCATTGATGGGGAATAATACTAAAGGTAAAGGTAAAGTGATCCCGTTACAGGCCCGGTGTGGCCCAGAAGGTGGGTAGAGGTATAGCTCTACTCTTCCATGACCGCGTCACTAGAAGGGGGTGAGTGGTCAGCAGCACACCCCGGCCGTGCTTTACCCCCGGGAAAGACCCGGTACTCATTTTACAGGAGGTTGGGTGGGTCCCGGGACCGGTCTGGACGGGCGGAAAATCCCGTCCCCACCGGGATTCGATCCCGGACCGTCCAGTCCGTAGCCAGTCGCTATACCGACTGAGCTACCTGGTCCACAAGGAATAATATTAAAAGGTATCTTAATTATACAGAACGAAGACGTGGATGGGACAGATGTGCTGCATGTGAACAGGATGGGAAACATAGAAAGTAAAGGAAATTTCTGACTGCGCATCTACTAAGTTCTCCACAGAAGACAGCCGTAGGTTACCTTCTGTCCTACACAAACAGCTAGCAACGATACACAAAGTCAGTGCACCTTCATACAGGACTTCCTTTAGAATCTCCATTACGGAGATGATAGCATGAACGACCGATAAGAAATTTATATAGAAAAATTAACTTTGACTGCTCCACGGGACAAAAAAATGAGTAAAACTTTTTCGCTCACCTCCACGCCATTACAAATAAAGCGTTTTCTAACGAAAGCGTTCAAATGTACCTAACTAAACATTACACTGTTATACAGGGTAATTCAAAATGATTGTCGTGGTTTTAACATCTTGTCATACACAGTAAACTTGAGATAGGTGTATATGTGTTGTTTTATTTAATGGAATAACTCTCCAAGTTTTTGTTACGTACCTTATAGGTGCTCTTTGAGAATTTCTAGATCCATCGGTGCAACTACATACTCCTATGTCAAGTGTATCATACACAATACACTTGAGATAGGAGTATGTAGTTGCATTGATGGATCTAGAAATTCTCAAAGAGCATCTGTAAGGTATGTAACAAAAATTTGGAGTATTGTTCTATTAAATAAAACAACACATATACTCCTATCTCAAGTGCACTGTGTATGACAAGTTGTTAAAACTCCGACAATAATTTTGAATAACCTTGTATACATTTAACCCGATTCGTCTCCGCAAAATGTAAATGTGGTTTAGCAAGGCAGTTTGAAACAGGTTCTCTTGGCACATACACCACAGAAAAACGGGAAGAGATGAGAACCAATGACAAGCCCTACACAATAGGGCTTTTTTCCTAAATACGGAACACATAGAACTCGTGGGACTTTATTTTGCGGTTATTCACAAGGCAACGATTTCACGTTTTACTGTTACAAAAACCATACGCATGACGTTTGCCAATCCCTTTTATAAGCGAACAAAGCAAGGAAGAGACGAAAACAAGCCGTCTCCATTGTGGGCTGGGCTGTTGGCAATGCACTCACATGGCCTGCCAAAGTCCTACGCTGCACTCGGTGCTGTATTCAATACTGCTGTTTCAGAAGTGTTGCAACGCATATACCAAAAAAAAAAAAAAAAGCGTATCCTAAGGCTGTCAGATGAAACTGTGTGCCGTCTGTTGCCAGTTGTTTATACGTATGAACACGACGGACAGTTTTTAATGTGATGTTAGACTCCAGCTGAAATGTGATGCCACACGGTGACGCACGGGAGGGGAAGGGAAGGGGAAACTGGCGAATTGAGTGGGTAACCAGTACTCTTCACACTACCTCGGAACGTGGTGTATCCAGCATTACTACCGCTGATGCGCACACCTCGGCTGCCAGTAGTCGATTAAACTGACGCCTCCGCCAATTTAAATGGACTCGTCTTTTTCGCCGAAAGACTAAATCTGGTTTGTGCGCGTGCCATCACATTTCAACTGGCCTCTACATCGGTTGCTGGTCACAGACAGGGTAGAATCTGCTTTCGTCATAGCAAACAACTGCCAAGGTCAACTGCAGACCCCTCAGTCAGATTCAGTAGACTCCAGTTGAAATGTGATGGCATACGGTGACGCACGGGAGGGGAAGTGAAGGGGAAACTGGCGAATGGAGTGGGTAGCCAGTACCTTTCACACTACCTCGGAACATGGTGTATCCAGCA
>Ga0123355_10014474_pt1 | contig 12341 bp, 4 predicted proteins | sample TergutEmb28metaG_3_FD_89872 | JGI IMG/M metagenome (GOLD analysis project Ga0123355, IMG submission 89872) | Embiratermes neotenicus P1 segment gut microbial communities from Petit-Saut dam, French Guiana - Emb289 P1 | ecosystem: Host-associated > Arthropoda: Insects > Digestive system > Gut ...
GCGGTACGGACTGGGTCTTTATATATAATTCTACGTTCTGCCCACACAGTGTATTTATGTGTTTTGTGTGGATCTGAGAATAAACAGCGATTATTTCCCTATACAGCATTAACTGACTGGTTTTTATAACCGAGGCGGAGTGTTTACTGCGCGGTACGGACTGGAACTTTATATATAAGTCTACGTTCTGCCCACACAGTGTAATTATGTGTTTTGTGTGGATCTGAGAACAAACAACGATTATTTCCCTACACAGCACTGACCGGTTTTTTTTTTATAACCTAGACGGACTGTGTTTACTGCGCGGTAAAAACTAACTCTTGAAATACACTACAAGTAAAACTTGGTCTTTAATGGTTAAGCGATGGCTGATAAACCAGTAAAACACGTAATTAATTTGCCTGTTTCACCATGACACGCAACAAATCCTTTCCAACGGACAGCAGACAAATGCTGCGTGTGCTGTTCTCATACATGTTCCTATAATCAAGTCAACACCAGCTACAGCAACCTGCTCTGCCATCTATCGAGCGTCACTGTAAATCTCTACAGAGCGACCGGGCAAAGCCCTTGGGAGAGAAAGAGAGAAAATAAGTAGCACTCTGTTCTTCGAACGTCAGAAACTGGAGCGTCTTTTTAATTCAGACTTATCGATTTTAAAGCTATTTTGTGACGCTATTGTATATGTATGGATTATACAGGGTGATTCATAGCATGTCGGCCAGAATTCGTGGGTGCACTGGTTAAACTAACAACAATATTACTATTAGCATGGGTCCAAATAGACAGTTGTGGAATCATTGCAGTTCTGAAATAGGACGAACAAGTACCACAATTGGCGGTTTAACTTAAATGTAAAATAAACAGGTGTTATTTAATACCAGGAGCTGCGATAGCTCAGTCAATATAGGCACTTGATCTATTCCCAACGACGCAAAGACACTTTTTTTCTTTTCCAGTGTGTCCAGACCGACACCGAGACCTACCCAACCCCCTAATCAATGCGTACCGCGGGTTCTTTCCTAGGGGCTAAGGCGGCCGGGGCCTGAAGTCCTACTACAGCCGAGTGTCGCTAAACCCCTATTCACCCTAATACTATTATTTACAACAGTACACGGAATTCATCTTCTGAAATGGTCTTTTTTTTATAGCAAGCGTCATATAGCACAATGAACCAACCAAATAACCAACTCCACAAAATACTCTTCTTCTAGGGCAGCCATCAATTCCCTACATGTTATGAAACCTTGAAAGTTCCTGACCTTCTTCACAAAATCCTGCAGTCACTATCCCGAGCCATATTAATGCACGCCCTCTCAGCCTATTAAAGATCCATTTTAATATTATACCCCATATTCAACTAGGGTCTTCTAATAGTCTCTTTACTTCAGTGTTCCTCGCCAAAACACTGTACACATTTGTCTTCTCCCTCGTGAAATATATATATATATATATATATATATATATATACATATATATATATTCTCGAATTTTCAATTTGATAATCCCCCTTACAAATCTTACGGAAGCGCTATATAAAGAAGAGTGTAAACCAAATGAAGATATTTATAAAAAGAACGGTCGATGCGTCACAGCCAAAGAAAGCTATATTCGGCCCGACACTGCCTCGCGGTGACCAGCGACTTCCCAAAAAGCCAGAGAAGCCTACTACACAGTCCGTCTTTTTTCGCAGCAGATGTCGAAAGCAGTCACTGAAGCCACCGTGCACGGTCGGTAGTTACAGCGCGGTACTTCACTGGACTGTCTGCATGCACTGGAAATGCCACAAATGTCTGATGGGCAAGAAAAATAAGAAATTTCGTGATAGGCGACATCAGCTTTCAGATTCACTGCAATAACGGAACAGTTGATACCGTAGCCTGGCCCTCATTAGGGCCAAATTGCAACTGGCCTTTCAACGTATCCTAATATTCTCTCTCCTACTTCCCTTCCATTCCTGCCTTTAATTTTTGTCTCAATTCGTTTAATTTGCGCTTCTTCATTTATTTATGCACTCAATTATTCATTTTCACATCTCCCTCCCCCCCCCCCCTTACGTCCCTTCCCATTTATTTTTCTGTCTTACATTCAAGACTCCTTACGACGGCCAATGAACTGTACACCCCTGGTACATAATTTCCCTTCCCTGTATCGCCTACCACGCTTCCAATCTGGAACCAATCAGGTTTCCTTTATGTTAAGCTAGCCTCACATAGCTCAGTCGATATAGCGACTCGCTACGGGCTGAACGGTCCAGGATCGAATCCCTGTGGAGGCAAGATTTTCCACACCCGTCCAGACCGGCCCTGGGGCCCTCAAAGTGTCCTATACAATGGGTACCCGGTCTTTACTGGGGGTGAAGCGGCCGGGGCGTGGCGTTGGCCACCCACCCCATCTAGCGCCGGGATCAAAGAAAGAGTAGATATATACTACTCCACCTCTGGGCCTTCGTGGCCTACAATAAGGTGAACTTTACCTTTACCCTTACCTTTAAGCTATCCTTACACTTAACTTAGTCGAAACACATAGCGTAGTGAATTTTAATAAGCAACTATTATGTTAGACGGTTAAATACTGTTGTCTATTATAGTACAAACACAAAGCAATTAGCCACATTATCTCATTCTTCTATCCTAAAAAAGGTGGCCACACGTTCTTCCGTAACGTCGGTACGTATCTACCAAACCTCACGATGTCACGTTAATATTATTAGCCGCGAGACAAACAAAAGTCATTACGCGTTATTTCAGGCTCCCGCCGTGACGTAAATGTGACCTGCCATCTTCTGGGACGTTACACAGCTTAGATTCGCAGTTACCGACGCTTCGGGACAACCTGCCTGTCCCATCTGAGACGGTCAAGCAGTCGAAGAAGATATTCGTCTTCTTCTACTTGGACTGCCCCCCCCCTCCCCCCCGTCCCGCTGCCAAACACCGCAGAAGACCGCAGATCTACACATACGTCGCCTATTCTGATAAAGACCACGGAGTTAGGCCGGAAGCAGGTACTACATCAGGCTCAGTGTCTAGCGCCACCAGTCGTCATCGGGCAAGCTGCAGTGTCGCAGCCGCCTGTGGTCTCTACACAGCACGCAGGGTCACCCAGCTGTAATCACTACGTCCAATCATGGTGGCTTATCTGCCACAGCACAGTGGTTACTGTATGTACCGCCGGCACATGCAATGTACCCACACAGTGTGTCTGTCTGTCTGTGTCCTATCACTGTTATACCAAACAGCGATTGTTCCGCTGAACAACATTAACTGAATGCTGTTTGCAATCTGCACTCCGAGTGTTTACTGCGCGGTAGGAACCACATTTCTTTATTTTAATGTGTTCCATTTTCCGTGCAGTAATCAGATTAGTAATACTCAAACAACCAACAAAAACACTTTAATATTCCATTATACACTTTATTCACAATATTCTCACCAATATGTTTCGGCCGCTATGGCGGTCATCTACAGAGTGATGTTGTTGTTACAAGAATACAAAGGTACAAATGTGGCTAGTTGTGTCGCCGTCACTAAATAACAATTAAAAATTATTATAATTTCAGTTAAAATTATATAAGTAATATAAATACAGGTTAAAATGGGTAATGATTAAACTATGGGGATTTAAAGAAGTTTAGTCTGTGCAGAGTGACGCTTGATTCAGTGATGTGGTCAGTTTTAATGCAGCGAGTAGGTGATGTGTGGACGGTGTGGGATTACTGGTTGGAACTGGTTGTAGGTGATGTGTGGACGGTGTGGTATACTGGTTGGAACTGGTTGTAGGTGATGAGTGGACGGTGTGGTATACTGGTTGGAACTGGTTGTAGGTGATGTGTGGACGGTGTGGTACACTGGTTGGAACTGGTTGTAGGTGATGTGTGGACGGTGTGGTATACTGGTTGGAACTGGTTGTAGGTGATGTGTGGACGGTGTGGTATACTGGTTGGAACTGGTTGTAGCTGATGTGTGGACGGTGTGGTATACTGGTTGGAACTGGTTGTAGCTGATGTGTGGACGGTGTGGTATACTGGTTGTTATGTGGTACCGACGACACAACTAACCAAATTTATACTTTTATATTCTTGTAATAATATCACCCTGAAGATGGCCTCAACAGCGGCCGAAACACGTTACCGTGAGCACTGTCAATCAAATGCTTCAGTGCTTTGTGATGGTTATTCACACACTATACACTTTTGTATATTTAGTCCAGGGTCCGATTGGTTAAGAGACACGTGTAACCAGTTAACCAGTCCAATGATGAGATTTTCGTTCCCCTGGCAAGTTACGGTACATTGGTAGTTAAATATCGACGTTTCGGGAAAAACTATCGGTCCCATCTCCAATTGTCAAGCGTTCTAAGAAGAAGCGCATGTAACTAACTAGCAGTATACGATGCGTAACATCCCAGAAGAGCGAAGATATCGTTTACACAGAGGTGGAAGCTTGAAACTGGCCACAGTGCGGTAATGTCACACACCGCGTTCAAATAAGCGTCGCAGGTACAAACAAAACTTTGTAAACGGTAGGTAAATGCAAAAAAGGAGGGATGAATTTACGGCGTCGATATCCACCAATTGTGAAACAACGCCAGAAATCGTGCTAAGTTGAACTTCATTCGGGACCATCTTCTGACACATAAAACAAAATGGGACCATTGAAAGCACGACATAAGGACGCAAAACAATTCTCAGAATATTCCATGAAATTAAACGGGGTTGTCGGAATTTTAGAAAATCACGCCGCTTAGAAAGAGCAGGAATTCAACAAACACGAAAACATTCACATAAATGGAGATGTTAAGTCCTGAGTACAATCAGTACCAACGGATATGCTGTGTGTAACTTGGTACAGACACTCCACTTCAAGTTACGAACATTTTCACACTTAGACCTATACAATAATTTAAAACGGTAAGAATAGCATAATAAGTTTTTTTTTTATTAACGCGCACCGAATTTTTCCTTGCGGAGAATTGGGGGGTAGGGAGACACAGTGAGACAAAGGTAGCGGAAGAATACTGCTGGGCGATGGCACAGGCGGCGTGGCGGGTGTGCTGCAGCCGATGAGGTTCCATTGTGTTCCAGTCCGGATTGCAACTGGACTGCTTCTTACAAAATGTACCCTGTACGCATGCTCATTTCAGAGTTGCGTAAAAGTTGGCCTTGCGCCGGACCTTCCGGGCAGAGGGGCAGTGTATGTTGGTACGTGCTGACGTGTACGTAGGAGGAACTTTCTGCCTTCATCAATGCGCCTGCCTATTCTACAGCACTAGTGCAGGTTTTCTTCGGCAAAACATCACATCAGCAAGGTGTGTCAGCACAACTACAGCCCAGATTTGGCTCCCTGCGACTTTTGGTTTTTTTTCCCAAAGCGAAAATCGCCGTTGAAAGTGAAGAAATTTGTGAATGCGACGGTCACACAGTACGCAAGCTCAGTCGACGACGTCTCGCTGCCGACTGACTAGCCCCACGGGAGAGTGAGTGATCACGGATGCGCAGGAAGGTCTCCTCTGACTGGCTACCAAGTTACATTAAGACCACACGACCGGTTCTCGAGATATTCAGAATGGATGGAAATTTTTCCGGACAGCCCTCGTACGTTGGTACGTACTGACGTGTACGAGGGACTTTCTGCCTCCATCTTCAAGGCACAGAAAATTGACATATAAAGAAAAGGTAACTTTCAAGTCTCCACTGCGGTACTGGTCAGCTGGAGTATGCCTTAACATCTCCCCAACCACACACAGCCTTAAGCACCAATGATTGCACACGTCGCTCGAGTATAACTGCCCCCAAACGTCCCACGTTATGATTGCTTCAGTTACCTCAAAGCGATCACATTTAAACCCGTCAGACGCCTCACAAGGGAGAGAAATTTTCACACACGAATTGCGTGTTTCATACCAACCCAGGATTAGGATTACGATTTCAAGCCTCAAACCTGCACAGCGAACAAGAAAGCACAGCTCTGTGGGGTTCAGAGCCCCGCACACACCATGCCGTGTTAACAGAAACGCCCGATTATAACACGAGCGCTCGTGCTCTTAGCTGCATTGTGAAGCACCAAGCCTATAAGCAACATGAACTGGTGCACAAAATAAACACGCAACCAATCACAAACACCAAACGACATGTAGACTTCAGCTGAAATGTGATGGCACACGGTGAAGCACGGAGATGGAAGTGAAGGGGAAACTGGTGAATGGAGTGGGTAGCCAGTGTCCTTCACACTACCTCGGAACATGGTGTATTCAGCATTACTACCGCTGATGCGCACACCTCGGCTGCCAGTAGTCGACCGAACTGAAGACCCTGCCGATTTAAATGGACTCGTTCGTTTCTGCGCGTGTGCCATCACATTTCAATTGGCCTCTACCAACTTATTTAAGGAGAACACCCTCCTATCTTAACCCCCAGCCTGCATTTTTTGTTTCTTTTCCTCAAGCACGTTATTTAAAGACGCTGTTGTGCGCTGAGATTATTTAACTTAGGTGATATAAGAGTGAATGAGCATGGAGCATTGGGGGAATGATACTGACGGGGGAAATCACAGAACTCGGAGTAAAACCTGTCCCAGTGAAAAACCGTCCACCATAAATCCCACATGGATTGACCTGGTATCGAATCCGGACCTCCGCGATGAGAAGGCCGGCGACCGACCGCATGTCCCATGGCACAGCCTGAATTTAACCTTTTGGCGCCGGAATTATTTTTGTAATTTCAGCACATCCTGTATATAAAATGTGAATAATACAGGAACCAAATACGTTAGATTTATGAAACAAACTGCATATTGAAGAGGAAAAAAACGGAGAGTATATACCGTGTTTAAAATATTCAGTACCTATATGTGTTGAATAAATATATAAAATGCAACGTTTAGAGGTTAGCGGTGCGGTACGACGCCTATAGTGGTCGTTAGGTGTCAAAAGGTTAATTTAGTAGGGTTCTCAGAACACAGGGTGTTCATGGCTACCGACAGAAACAACAAATTTTTCTTTGTAAAGTTAAGGGTGTGCTTTCTGTGATGCAGGAAATGAAACACCCGAAAGTACAGATATGACGTGTGAGCAAAACGCATAGTTTTTTTTTTTTTAAGTTGAAGCAAGTGGGAAGTGTAGTAGTCGGTAAAGCAGTCCTGTTACAGGCCTGGAGTGGCCCAGAGGGTTCCAGGAAGTTAAGGTTCCCAGATTTCGTGACAACGGCACAGGGTAGTGGTAAGGTTGTCAGCCTTACGCACCGGCCGCCTTTACCCCCAGAAAATGCTCCTGGTACTCATTTCTGTAAGAGGCTGTGTCGACCCCAGGGCCATACGGAAGGATTATGTCAATGAAAAATTCCAGTGACACCATCTGGAATCGAAGGAGCGACCTTCCGATTTGTAGCACAGCACCTTAACCTTTTGGCGCCGGAATTATTTTTTTAAATGTTAGCACACCCTGTATATAAAATGTGAATAATACAGGAACCAAATACGTTAGAATTATGAAACAAACTGCATTTGAAGAGAAAAAAAAACGGACAGTATATACCATGTTTAAAATATTCAGTAACCTGTATTTGTTGAATAAATATATAAAATGCAACGTTTAGAGGTTAGCGGTGCGGTATGACCACTATAGGGGTCTTTAGGCGTCAAAGGGTTAACCACTGTGCTACCGCGGTCCCTGGTAAGTGTAGTAACCACCTGACTTCATGGCAGTTTTTGTCTTGGCTACCACGACACGTGTCACACTAGCTAACGCGTCGAAGGCAGAACAGTGAATTTAGCCAAACGGGTGAGGGGAGGGCACCAAGCGGTCAGCTAGGGAACTGAAAACAAATACAAATCAAAGATTCGTAAAGCAATTACACCCCTACATCAGCCATGCAAGCTAATTCTCAGATGTTTGCTTACAGCACGTGACAGAGGGAGATTAACCCTTTGACGCCTACCGACCACTATAGTGGTCGTGCCGCACCGCTAACCTCTAAACGTTGCATTTTAAATATTTATTCAACAAATACATGTACTGAATATTTTAAACATGGTCTATTCTCTCCTTTTTTCTCTTCAAAATGCAGTTTGTTTCATAAATCTAACGTATTTGGTTCCTGTTTTATTCACATTTTATATACAGGATGTGCTAAAATTTATTAAATAATTCCGCCACCAAAAGGTTGAAAAGACTGCACAACTGAAATTTCTAGCAGCACCGGCTGGAATCAGGCTGTCCAATGAGAGTAACAGAAAAAAGACATAAGTTAAAAAATGCATAGGGGGTAGATGAAGAAAAGACAAAGAAACTGCACGCACGTACAAGGCGAATGGAGGGCAACAGAACTATGGAATTATTACAGAAAAACAAACTTCATAGAAAGAACAAGTTGAAAAAAAAAAGCACGATGACGCAACACGTCGCTTGGCGCCAATACCGTAAAAATAGAGATGAGTTAAATTTGGTGTTGAACTTAAGAAGGCCGAGCAGTATACAGACTTCAGCGAGGCGTCTTTTACTTTAAAAGTGCCACGCCGTTTCACGGCACACCCTTAACAAAAGCACGTCCCTCCCTGCGCCGGATTGTCATGAAACTCGCCGACGCTCGACAGCATTACGCGCTGATCTCTCGCGCCGAATTTCACAAAAAAAAAATCGAAGAGCTAAAGTGGGAATATGTGGGCAGAAAATCACTTACGCGCCTAGATAAAGGAAGTACAGCTTTGATGTGAATAAAAAATCCAACAGATGCAACAGTATGCAGATATTTATTCGCTGCAAAACTACTCTACATGTTTCGGGCGTCACAGCACCCATCATCGGGAGTACTAAAAACTGTACCCGCAGCCTCCGGTACAAGTAGTATGACCTGTATCGGAGGCGGCGGGTACAGTTTTTAATAATCCTGATGATGGGTGCTGTGACACCCGAAACATGTAGAGTAGTTTTGCAGTGAATAGATGTCTGCATACTGTTGCATCTGTTCGATTTTTTATTCACATTTAATTATGATGCACGGAACCACGAGCTCAAAGTTTACAGCTCTGATGTACAGTGAATGTACAAACGCTGGTGGGCATCACCGAATTTCACCCAAAAACCGGGAAAAACAAGGTGGATATTAATTCGGACCATTAAGTGACGCCCGATTTGTCACTCAGACGATTTTCACCCACGCGGTTCGACAAATGTTTTGCAAAGAACTCCGGTAACCAAATTTCATGAAAATCAGTTTGAACCGTTTGGTCGTTGCGAGTAAGGCACATCCAGGCGGTCCGACAGAGAGACGGGCATGCGAAAGGGAAGGTCAGACATGGTGTCGACATGGGTTCTTCTTTTACCTCACACAGAACGCCTAACAACGATCAAGCAGAAAGGGGGCTAAGCCCCCCCCCCCCTCCCGGGAAGTGAGTCAGGTCACGGAACCAAGGGACAGGCGGTCTGGTGATTACGTAACAGCACAAATTGTCGCTATTTGCAGAACGTCCAAGTTATCAACTATTGATTTTTCAACGGCAACAAAATTACCAGCGACCTTCGAATTACACGCGGTCTATTTCCAGAACATAACAAATGAGGTACGAGCACGGTACCTTGGAGCGCACGCGCAGTGCCACACTTTACGGTACGGAAGTGATGGTGGCCAGAAGGAGCCCCACTGTAAGCGTTCTGTACGAAGAGAACAAAAAAAACCAAGACGGACAGTGTACGTGTAACGTAACCATGAGACCTGTCCGCGTAACGGACGTTACTGTGGAAATGCAATAAACGTAAATCAGTCCCATTACAGGCCCGAGGGCCCACAGGGTTCCAGGAAGTTAAGGTTCCCAGATCACGTGACAATGGTCCAGAATGGTGGTAAGGTTGTCAGCCTTACGCACCGGCCTTTTTTTACCCCCAGGAAATACTCCTGGTACTCATTTCTGTTAGAGGCTGAGTCGACCCCAGGGCCATAGTGTGATCGGAAGGATTATGTCAACGAAAAATTCTAATGACACCATCTGGAATCGAACCAGCGACCTTCCGATTTGTAGCGCAGCACCTTAACCATTGTGCTACCGAGATCCCCGTGGAAATTCAATAAACGTTACATATTCTGAGTGTGTGTTTTTAGCCTTAGGTATCTAGCGTGCAAAGCGCATGCGCCGTATTACATTGTCACCTGTAGTGTCACCTGTGGCCTCGTCTCTTAAACGGCGCGATTTTCGGGAGGAAAAAAAAACTAATGAACACAAAATATATGTGTTTTGATTTCGTCAGCAACTTTTATCTGAAATATTCATCATTCTCTGAAGAATTCTGTGAGATATTATCATAAATGAATTCAAGTCTCGCGTAAAGTACCCTCTAGTTTTGCGAGACTTTAACCAACCTCGAATTTTCTGGAAAGACACGCGAGAAAAAAAAAACGCTCAAATATGAAATTTCATGAAAATCCGTCCGGTGGGAGCAGAGTTGTTCCACGCGGACGGACGGACAGACATGACAAGGCTAACAGTCGCTTTTCTCAATTTTGCGAACGCGTCTAAAAGCGAACTCCTTGGATGTGGAATTTACGGCCGTCCGTCCGTCCGTCTGTAGCCTCGTATCTACGACTAAACCTCTTCAAGGATCTCACGAAATTCAGCAGACGTGATTCTATACAAATCGCTTCAATGACAGACGCGCTTTACCTATAGGCACAAATACATTTCCACCCGTGACTTCCATATCTATCCACCGATTTGGACGAAGGGCCGCATCTACCAGTGTAGTGAAACCGCATGCCACTCTAAACGTAAAGAGCGCCTGTTAATGTCTGTACCCTGCCTCACGGAGCGCACCGTCTGCAGTGTTACTACCAGACCCTCAATCCGAACTTAACCATTCGCGTTTAGATACCGAACATCTGACGTTTCGAAATGTGGCCCTACCAATCCTTAACCCTTTGACGCCTAACGACCCCTATAGTGGTCGTACCGCACCGCTAACCTCTAAACGTTGCATTTTATATATTTATTCAACAAATATAGGTACTTAATATTTTAAACATGTTATATGCTCTCTATTTTTTCAATTCAAAATGCAGTTTGTTTCATAATTCTAACATATTTGATTCCTGTTTCATTAACATTTTATATACAGAGTGTGCTAAAATTTAAGAAAATAATTCTGGCGCCAAAAGGTTAACGAGGTTTTCGAATGGATCTCAAATTCTGCAGTAAAGTGCAACTATAAAGCTGCAAATAACTCTGCCCTTACTTCTGCACAATGTGTAAATGTAGGTACGGCTCCAATTATTCTGAAAACACGTAACTACCTGTAGGTGAGTGATGAGGTGCACACCCCCGACGATTAGTCCTCAACAAAGGAGCCCCGCAACCCTCTGAAGAGGACCACTGGGTGCTTCGGGGGCGGAAACCCCTCTTGCACCCACCAAGAATCGAGCCCTGATTTGTAAGTCTTTGAGGCCACAGCGTAGTCACTACACCTCCTGAGCTATAGCAGTTACTTTTCTGCAGTGAGCCAGTGCCTTTGGTTAAGTGTATGGAGTACAGCCCTCATACACAAGCTAGCAGTTGCTCAGTTAGGCAACGTCTCCCATACCCCACGACGCTTTCGATGAGGCAGAAGCATTTACTGCCGCCTGAACGTCGCTGGAGTCTGTAGGCTTTCCATCTCGGTGCGTCACTACGCATGTCAGACGTCTTGTCATTACTTGTCACACTGGACAGGGCTCAGGCATGAATACAGCCCCCACCCCCCCCCCAAGCTGCTCTAATACCACAGATTTCACATATCTGACAAAATTCATTCAGTTCTTCCTGCACACTCTGTATAAGTCTGATCAATTTACAAAACGGTTCCAAGTAAAACACGAAATGATAAATAACGGTTTAAAAAGCCTTTTGAGTATCAATAAAGTTTAAAATAGTCCATCAATAATAAACACACACACACACCACACATCTGTAACCTCTGTTCCTAACTCATCCAAGTGCATTTCTTCTCTCTTTGCAACCATCGAACGCCCAGCATCTCACCACCACAGCAGTTTGCATTCCGACTTAATCATACTGCCTTCATTATAGAAGATGCGGCAGAAAGAACTCCCCTATTGAAGAAGAGAATAAATTCAAAACCAAATATACGGCAAATGTTTTTCTATTTCTGGAAAGCACACAAAATGCCGTTTTACATCAATGTGTTTTGAACAAATCATCACTCAAGTGGTGGCCTTGAATATTGATACACTGATGTAAAATCTCGGTAGGTGTCCATGACCTTGAGAAACATTTCAGGTGTAATGGCAGCAACTTCCTGTCGTATCGCCTCCTTCAGAGCTTCCAAAGTTTGTCCTGTTTGTCTAAAGTTTGATACCCAAC
>Ga0123355_10014475_pt1 | contig 12341 bp, 13 predicted proteins | sample TergutEmb28metaG_3_FD_89872 | JGI IMG/M metagenome (GOLD analysis project Ga0123355, IMG submission 89872) | Embiratermes neotenicus P1 segment gut microbial communities from Petit-Saut dam, French Guiana - Emb289 P1 | ecosystem: Host-associated > Arthropoda: Insects > Digestive system > Gut ...
CCACCGGCGGCACATACGGCAAAAGTGCAGGCAAAGGTGCCAACAACGCTTTAGCCAAAAACAGCAGCGATGTAAAAGCATTACCACCACCGAGTAAGAAGTAGGGGGGTAGAATATTATACTTAATAGTTGTAATAAATACATAAAACTACTTGCTAGCGGAATAAAATCTGCTAGCAAGTAGTTTTTGTATTATTTGTGTGGTGTTTCGCTTGCAGTCTGTAAATCTATATGTTATAATGGTGGGGTAAACTAATTTTAGGAGTGATGGGTGTTTTTTTTATTATCAATCACTCCACTTAAAAAGAGGAAAAATATTAAAAATGAAAAACAAGAAAAGCATTCACGACGATTTCAAACAAGGAATGTGGTCAAGAAAAATTGATGTTAGGGATTTTATTCAAAAGAATTATACTCCCTACACTGGCGACGATAAGTTTTTATCGCCAATCTCGACTAAAACCGAAAAGTTAAGACAAAAGTATGTAAAACTACTGCTAGAAGAAAAAGAAAGAGGCGGTGTTCATGATATTGATGTCGAAAACATTTCATCTTTGACTGGTTTTAAGCCTGGATATATGGACAAACCTAATGAGGTGATTGTTGGTTTTCAAACTGATGCTCCGCTAAAAAGAATTGTAAATCCTTATGGTGGTATTCGTATGGCACGCCAAGCGTGTGCAGCATATGGTTTTAGCATGAGTCAAAACATAGAAAACATTTTTAAGCACAAAACTACTCATAACGATGGTGTGTTTAGAGTTTACACAAAAGAAATGCTGGCTTTAAGAAAAAGCGGTATTTTAACAGGCTTGCCTGATGCTTATGGTAGGGGTAGAATTATCGGCGACTACCGCAGAATTGCTCTTTATGGTGTTGATAGACTAATCGAAGAGAAAAGAAAAGATTATTATGAGCTTGAAAAAGGCGACATGGACGAAGATAAAATTCGTCTAAGAGAAGATGTTTATCGTCAAGCTGCAAACTTAGAAAAACTTAAACAAATGGCGGAATCTTACGGACACGATATTTCACAACCTGCAACTAATGCTCAAGAGGCTATTCAATGGACTTACTATGGTTATCTTGGTGCTATCAAGGAAGCAAATGGTGCTGCAATGAGTTTAGGTAGAGTTAGTACATTCCTTGACATTTATATCGAAAAAGATATTGCCGCAGGTAAGCTAACAGAAACTGCTGCTCAAGAGTTAATCGACCAATTTGTACTAAAGTTAAGAATGGCAAGACAGCTTCGTACACCAGATTATAATGAACTTTTTGCAGGCGATCCAACTTGGGTAACTGAGGCAATTGGTGGTATGGGTGTAGACGGAAGAACTTTAGTAACAAGAACTAGTTATAGATTCTTGCATACTTTGTATAATCTTAAACCAGCTCCTGAACCTAACATGACGGTTCTTTGGGCACAAAGTTTACCTCAAAATTTCAAAACTTATTGTGCTAAAGTTTCTGCCGAAACTAGCAGTGTTCAGTACGAAAACGACGACATTATGCGTCCTGATTTCAGCGACGACTACGGTATTTCTTGTTGCGTTTCTGCAATGAAATTAGGTCTACAAATGCAATTCTTTGGTGCTAGATGTAATTTGGCTAAATTGCTTTTAATGTGCATCAATGGCGGTAGAGATGAAATGACAGGCGATATTATTGGTTTAGAGACTGGTACGATGGATGGTGTTTTAGATTATGAAACTGTAATGAAGCGCTTCAAAAAATATATCGACTGGCTTGCAAAATGCTATGTAAACACAATGAACTGCATACATTATATGCACGACAAATATGCTTACGAAAAATTGATGCTAGCACTTCATAACACTAATATCGACAGGCTTATGGCATTTGGTATTGCAGGTTTAAGTGTTGTTGCAGACAGTTTATCAGCGATTAAATACGCAAAAGTTACTCCTGTTAAAGACGACACTGGTTTGATTGTTGATTATAAAACTGTAGGTGAGTTTCCAACATTTGGTAACGATGACGACAGAGTAGACAGCATTGCAGCAGAGCTAACAGAATATTTTTATAAAGCACTGTGTAAAACAAAAGCATATAGAGGTGCTATTCATACCTTGAGTATCCTAACAATTACATCTAATGTAATGTACGGATTAAAAACAGGTAGCACACCATGCGGTCGCCTAAAAGGTTCTGCGTTTGCACCAGGTGCTAACCCTATGCACAATCGTGAAAAGAAAGGGGCTTTAGCTAGTCTTAATTCTGTTTCTAAAATAGATTATAAATACTGTAAAGATGGTGTGTCTAACACATTTAGCGTTTCGCCTAGCACTCTAGGTAAAACAGCAGCAACAGCCCATAAAAATTTGGCATCTATTTTAGACGGTTATTTCAAAAACGGCGGACATCACCTAAATGTAAATGTCTTTAATCGTGACGAGCTTGTTAAGGCGCATAAAGAGCCCGAAAAATATCCTTTCCTTACAATTCGTGTTTCTGGTTATGCTGTTAAATTTGGTGTACTATCTAAAAAACATCGTGAAGAAGTTTTATCAAGAACTTTTTTTGCAAAATTATAATAAAAGCAATTAGACAAAAAACACGAATGGCAGCAATATTGTTTCGTGTTTTTTGTTTGATATATTGTTTTAATGCATAAAATCATTTGTAAAAACTTATATAAAAATAGTTGCTAACAAAGTTCTACAATGTTATACTATTTAAGTAAGCAAATTTATGGTGCGTTAGTGTGCCATTTTTTGTTTAGTGGGGATTATTCCGCTGACCGTAAACGCTAGGCCGTTAAAGTTTAACCAAGCCCCTTTTAATGCGTAAAAATTATAAACCGAGTTAAGAATTTTCCTATATATAAAAAGGTGTGTAATATGAACAACATCATAAAAGCAATTGAATCTGAATACATGAAAAAAGAGCCTCCTAAATTTGATGTAGGCGATACTGTAAAAGTTTGGGTTAAAGTTGTTGAGGGTAACCGTGAAAGGCTTCAAGCATATGAAGGTGCGGTTATCGCTAAAAGAAGTGGCGGTGTAAAAGAAACTTTCACTGTTAGAAGAGTTAGCTTTGGCGTAGGCATCGAAAGAATTTTTCCTATTCATTCGCCAAGAATTGACAGAGTAGAAATTGTCAGAAAAGGTAGAGTGCGTAGAGCTAAACTTTACTATTTGCGTAATCTGTCAGGTAAAGCAGCTAAAATAGAAGAAAAAATTGTTATTACAAAAAAAGAGAAAAAGCCAGCTAAAGCAAAGCTTGCAGCTGCACCTAAAGCTGAAACTGCACCAGTAGCAAAAAAAGAACCAGTTAAAAAAGCATAAATCTTGTGCGATATAAAATAAAAGGAAAAATATAAATCATGAAAAGAACATATCAACCTAAAAAACGCACAAGAAATAAAGTGCATGGTTTTAGAGAAAGAATGCGTACTAGCGGTGGACGACGAGTGCTAGCAGCAAGACGCAGAAAAGGTCGTAAAAATATTGCCGTTAGACCATTAGGTGGCAAATAACCTTTTTAAGACATAAGATGTACAGGAAAATTGTCTTTTGACTTCTTTAAGCTAATTATATAAAGTGCTAGCAAAAAAATACAGATTAACAAAACGAGGTTCGTTTACCTATGTATACAATAAGGGCGAAAAAAAGTTTGACAGTCTTGTGGGGCTAGTTTTTGTAAAAAGCAAAGCAAGGAAAATTGGTTTTTCTGTTCCTAATAAAATAGGAAAAGCTGTAGTTAGAAATAAATTGAAGCGCAGAATGCGTGCAATTATTAGAGAGAAATTGTCTAATATTATACCAGTGCAGGCAGTGTTTACGCTTAAGGAAGGTAGTGATAAACTAGAGTATAGGGATCTAAAAAAAGTAGTATGCAAGCTTCTTATAAGAGCGAAACTTCTTTTTGACTAATATCAAAAAAAAATCATGCTTAAAAATTTAGCATGATTTTTTTGTTAGCTTGCGATTTTAGTTTTCTTTAGGTTTTGTTTGTGTTGTGATTTTATGTTTTGTTTCGATTCGAGTTGTTTTTTTATTTGAGGAGCAATTTTGCTGGTTCTATAATTGCCTGTCATAGACTTTTGTTTGTTATTAAAATGGGTTAAATTGTTATTTTTTTCTTCTTTGTCTAAAGAATATAGAGGGTAATTGGTTGGTAGTTCAATAGTTTTCGTATACCTAGCTTTTGTAGTTCTGCAAGCTTCTACTAATCGATGTTTATTGCTGTATTCCGACAAATCAATATTAACTTTCTTAATGCCGTGTGGGATATTAAAGTTTTTTTGTGTGGTGTTTGTTTGGCACAAAATTTCTAGCATTTCTTTTGCGATTAATGTAGGTGTGCCGCCACCGCTTGATTTGATTAACGCGTTGTTGTCTTTAGAGCCTAACCACACTGCAACTAAATAATCAGGAGTGTAGGCGATACAATACGCATCGGTGTTGCCATTAGCATTGCCCACTGTGCCAGTCTTTGCGGCCACTTGTGATTTAGCATTGCAAGTGGATAAATTTTTGGCGGTGCCCTCGATGGCACATTTTTGTAACATTTGTGTAACAAAATAACTAGTTGTGTCAGACATAGCTCGCGTTTCTGTGTTTTTTTGTTTGTATAACAATTTCCCTTTATTGTCATATATGGCGCCAATACAGCTTGCTTTAATAAATTTGCCGTCGTTTGCAAGTGGTGTATAGCTATTTGCGAGTTCTTTTAGTGTAATGCCGTTGTGCATGGCACCAAGGGCTAAAGGTAGAGCGTTATCTTCTTTATCAAATTTTATTCCACATTTTCTTGCAAACGACTTAGAGTATTCAATTCCAGTTGATTGCAGTAATTTTATCGACACCACATTTGACGAATTGGCTAGTGCATTTTCTACATTTGTCCAGCCATCATATTTATCTCTGTAGTTAGAAGGTGAATAGTTGCCAAAATCAGTTTTTTTATCTAATATAGGAGTTGCAGGGAAGGCCATTTTTTTTTCAATGGCAGGTGCGTAGCTTATTATTGGTTTTAGGGTAGAGCCAGGTTGTCTTTTCATATTGTGCAAATTATAGTTGCTTTTTCCACCGGTATATAAAATTGCACCAGTGCTAGGGCATAGTGCAATTGCATAAGCGTTAATGTTTTTTTGATTGCTGCAAAAACTTGCCAAAACATTATCTAGCTTGTTAGATAAACCAACATTAGAATGTGTTTCTATAGTTACGCCTTTTTTGAATAATTCTTTGTGGCTACATCCTAAAATTTCACAACTTTCAAATAAAACGGCACTGTTGTAATGGTTTTTATTGATAATGTCAGACATAATTAGTATTTTTTCAGACATAGCTCGACTGTATTCATCTTCAGTTATTTTATTTTGATTAAACATTTGTAGTAGTACCAAGTCTCGTCTAGCCTTTGCATTGCCTATATTATGATAAGGACTATAATTTAATGGGCTATTTATGATGCCAGCAAGAAGAGCGCTTTGTGCTATGCTCAACTTGCTAGGATTTATTCCGAACATAATTTCTGACGCACAGCCTATGCCGTAAATGTTGTTGCCAAAATAAAGTATATTTAGATATTGTTCTAAAATTTCTTCTTTGGTGTGGCTTCTTTCTATTTTTTTAGCGATTCTTGCTTCTTGAATTTTCCGCTTGAATGTTTTTTCGTTAGATAAGTGGGTATTTTTCACTAATTGTTGTGTTATGGTAGAGCCACCTTCTTTCTTGCCACCTTTAAAGACATTATTTTTTGCCGCTCCAAAAATTCTTCTGTAGTCTAATCCTTTATGACTGTAAAATCTTTTATCCTCAATAGAAATAAAGGCATCTAAGGTATGTTGTTGTAGAGTTTCGATTGGGATGAATATTTTGTTTTCGCCGTAGAAGGAATTTATCTCTATTCCGTTGTCGTCTTTGTTTATTATGCTAACAATCTGACTTGTTGCAATCATATTATTGGCGTCGTAGTTTGCAAAACTGCCAATTCTAACTGATGGTTCCAACAATATGCCTGTCATAATTAGTGAAACAACAAATAAAACACCTAAACTCAAAAAAATTCCACCAAAGATTTTTCTTTTTCTCTTTCGCTTTTTTTTGTTGCTTCTTACAGAATGATTCTCTTTCAAGGAATGATTGTTTTTTTTATTTTCGTTGCTCATAAAAATAGTTTGTGTAAAATTTTTGCAAATACTCAAATTTTACTCTAAACTATTTGACCTATATAATGACAAATGATAAACTTGTATAAAAGATTAAAAAAGCAAACAAAAAGGTAAACAAAAAACATATGACTAATAAAAAAACTACAGCTAAAACAGCAGTGCAATCATTAAAAAGCTTTGATAAAGACCTTGCTAAAAAACTAAAGGGTGGTGTTATCATGGATGTAACGACTCCCGAGCAAGCTCTTATAGCGGAGGCGGCAGGAGCGGTTGCTGTTATGGCGCTAGAGAGAATACCGGCAGACATTAGAATGGCAGGTGGTGTTTCAAGAATGAGTGATCCTGCTATGGTAATAGCAATTAAAAAAACAGTTTCAATTCCTGTTATGGCAAAATGTAGAATAGGACATTTTGCAGAAGCTAGAATTTTAGAGGCTATCGGCATTGATATGATAGATGAATCAGAAGTTTTATCGCCAGCGGACGATACTTACCATGTAGACAAAAACGCTTTTAATGCGCCATTTGTTTGTGGTGCTAGAAACTTAGGTGAAGCTCTTAGACGCATTTCTGAAGGTGCTAGCATGATTCGCACAAAGGGCGAAGCGGGCACTGGCGATGTTGTTCAAGCGGTAAGGCATATGCGTAGTATTCAAAGTGGTGTAAGAAGACTAACCACTTTAAGTAAAGACGAACTTTATAACGAGGCTAAAGAATTGCAAGTTTGCTATAAGCTGTTATCAGAAGTGGCGAAAACAGGCAAATTACCAGTTGTAAACTTTTCTGCGGGTGGTGTTGCTACTCCTGCAGATGCGGCACTTATGATGATGTTAGGTGCTGAAGGTGTATTTGTAGGCAGTGGAATATTTAAGTCAGGCGACCCAGTTAAAAGAGCAAGTGCAATTGTAAAAGCTGTAGCGAATTATAAAGACGCAAAAATGCTTGCAGAGCTTAGTAAAAATCTAGGCGAGGCTATGGTAGGACTTAATGAGTCAGAAGTCCTGACTATTATGAGCGAACGAGGCATATAAAATGTTAGCTTCTGATTGGCGAGTTTTTTCTAACTCTGCCACGCATAGCTGGCAAAACATCTAATATGAATGATGGTAGCTTTATACGCAAGGGGTATAAGTTTGGGTTTGAAAACAAATAGTTCCCAATAGGTGGCGGTAAAGCAGATTATATTAACCATAGTACAAAAACAATCTTTAAGTTAAAACCCAACAATTTAGGGTCTATCCATAATGTCGAATTACTATCTAAAGAAAACAGAATTTAAGCTTAGTATAGCCGATATGGCAGGCTACCAAAAATTTGCTTTAGAAAACCCTGCAAGCGAGATTTGTGTTGTGGGGCGTTCTAATGTGGGTAAAAGTTCTTTTATAAATTTGATTGCGGGCAGAAACAAACTAGCAAAAACTAGTTCTACTCCTGGTAGAACACGGCTATTAAATATATTTGATTTTTGCGTTGGCGATAAAGAAAAATCTAATCTTAAAGATAACGGCGAGTTTTTACTTGTAGATTTGCCAGGGTATGGATACGCAAAAGCACCAAAAACCGAAATTGCAAAGTGGGGCGATTTGATAGGGCAATATTTTGCCACAACCGAGAAGTTACTTCATGTATTTAGCTTAGTTGATATCCGCCATGCACCAAGCGAGCTTGATAAAACAATGATAAAGTTTTTAAGTGCAAACGGAATACCTCTTACTATAATAGCAACAAAGGCTGATAAAATTGCCCCAAGTCAACTAGCAAGATTTGTGCAATCTTTAGCAAGCGGATTGGCAATTGGAGCCGCTAATATTATCCCGACTTCAATTTTAAGTGGCAAAGGCAAGCAAGAGAGCATAAATAGATTAGGACAGATATTTACAGTATAGAGGTGGCATGAAAATGAACGATAAAAAACGATTTGTAAAAAACTATAATTTATTAATTATGTACTGCATAATTTCTTTTTTAGTTTTTTTGATTGGGATTATCTTTTTTGCTATTTTTATTACAGAAACGGCTTATGTTGGTGCTTATCCAATCACAGCTAGTATAATTGGCGGTTCAACTATTATTATATTGTTAGGATTGTTTCTTTTATTTTATTTTGCTATTCCTGATACTTTTACACTGGTGATAGTTTCAAATAAAGGCTTAGAAGAGAGGAAAATAAAAAAATCAAGAGTGTTTTTAAGTTGGGACGAAATTAGTATAATTAAAGATGGTATAATTGACCACAATATAGGGCGGCGACCGCGATGGAATGACAGAAGATGGCAATCCCCAGAAGTTAAAGCTTATTTTGAGTCAAGCGACACTAGTAAACGACCAATTACATTTATAATGACAAAAAACAAAAAACAATTTCTATTGCATTTTAACCAAAATCCCAACATAAAAGAAAGTTTAGAAAATTTGCGTTATAGGCAACCCCATGTTGCTACTCTCTATATAGTACGAAGTGAAGAAGAGTTCGAGCAACTTAAGAATTCAAGAAAAGGAAAAAAATAAAAATGAACAACGACTTAAAACATTTATTTGATTGTGTGCTTGATGATAGCGAAGAAGTTATTATGACATACAAACCAGTTAAAAAGACTATTAGAAATACAATTTTCTTTTGGTTTTTTATATTACCTTTTTTGTGGCCAATGCTTATATTTTATTGGCCGATAGCATTCCCCATATACAAAGCGTGGTACAACAAAAGGGCATATGCTTGCACTGATAAACGCATAATTGTGCGTGGCGGCATAATAGGTGTTGATTATAAATTCCTTGATTATAAAGATGTAAAAGCATCTGTAGTAAAAGTAGGTTTTTTTGATAAGGTTTCAAAAACGAATACTGGTACAATAGAATTTGGTAGTATGGCAGCTCCGCTTGGTGCAACTAACGCACAAGGTACTAGAATAAACCCGTTTATCTTCATGCACATAACGGCCCCTCACGAAGACCATAAGGCTATTAAGAAACTTATAAATGCTACGCAAATAAACTCAACAGGCGAGTAAGGCATAGCATAAAGTAAAAAGATAATTAGGCACTCATTTTTATTCGAGTGTCTTTTTTTCTTGCCTAAATTAGTTTGCTTATTAGAAAAAATAGCAGTATAATAGAAAGGTAATTTTATAATAGAAGTGAAATTCATTCAATTTAAAAACTTCACTATTAGGAGAGATAAAACAAATTATGGTACATTTAGATGGTACGACGATTGTTGCGGTAAAAAGAGGCGGTAAAACCGTTATTGCTGGCGACGGTCAAGTTACGCAAAGTCAGTCTATGATTTTGAAAGGTAACGCAATTAAAGTGCGCAGACTTTTTAATGATAAGGTTGTGGCGGGTTTTGCGGGTAGCGTTGCAGATGCGTTTACGCTGTGTGGTAGGTTCGAGGATATGCTGAATAAATATGGTGGCAACCTTGTTAGAAGTGCAGTAGAGCTAGCGCAGTTGTGGCGAAGTGATAAAATGCTAAGGCAGCTAGAGGCTATGCTTATTGTCGCAGATAAAGATGACCTTTTGATAGTGTCGGGTTTAGGCGATGTAATAGAGCCAGAAAACGGCATTTGTGCAATAGGTTCTGGTGGCTCTTATGCTTTAAGTGCAGCTAGAGCTTTAGCCGAAAATACAAAACTAACAGCAAAAGAAATTGCTAAAAAAGCGATGAAAATTGCTGCTGACATTTGTGTGTTTACAAATGGTAATTTTGTAGTGGAGGAGGTATAGTATAATGGATTTAACACCAAAACAAATTGTTGCAGAACTAGATAAATATATTATTGGACAACCCGAGGCTAAAAAAGCTGTTGCGGTTGCGCTTAGAAATCGTTACCGTAGAAGTCAGTTACCCGAAAAAATGAGGGACGAGATAACACCTAAAAACATCATCATGAAAGGTCCTACAGGTGTTGGTAAAACAGAAATTGCAAGACGCCTTGCAAAAATCGTTAAAGCACCTTTTATTAAAGTAGAGGCTACAAAATTTACCGAAGTAGGTTATGTAGGTAGAGATGTAGAAAGTATGGTGCGTGATTTAGCCGAAACTGCTGTTAGGTTAGTTCGTGCCGAAAAGCTAGCAGAAGTTGAACAAAAAGCAAGAGAGGCTGCAGTTAAAAGAATTGTTGATGTTGTTTATTTAGAAAAGAAAGCAACACAGCAAGATGTTGCATCTAAAATTGTAAAAGATAAAGTTCAAGCCGATGTAGAGAGCGGCAAAGAAAATAAGAGAGTAATCGAAATTGATTTAACTGATATTCCTAAACCAGTTGAGATGATGCCGGGCATGGGTATGGAAATTAACTTAAATGAAATGCTTGGCGGAATGATGCCTCAAAAGCGTAAAAAGCGCAAACTGACAGTTAAAGAGGCGATTGAGGCACTAACGCTAGAGGAAAGTGAAAAATACCTAGATAAAGATGCTATAAACGCAGAGGGTATTCGCCGTGCCGAACAAAATGGTATTATCTTTATTGACGAGATAGATAAGATCGCAGGCAAAAATTCTAGAGGCGGCGGTGGTCCTGATGTATCTCGTGAAGGTGTTCAACGCGATATTTTACCTATTGTCGAGGGTAGCACAGTGCAAACTAAGTATGGTGCACTTAAAACGGACTATGTTTTATTTATAGCGTCAGGTGCGTTTCATATTGCTGACTTTAGCGACCTTATCCCAGAGTTGCAAGGCCGTTTTCCTGTTTACGCAGAATTAGAAAGTCTAACAAAAGAAGACTTCAAAAAAATCTTAACTACACCTGCTAATGCTATTGTGTTGCAATATACAGAACTGCTAAAAGTAGATAACATCACGCTTAAATTTATGCCAGACGCTATCGACGAAATTGCAATTGTAGCCGAAGAAGAAAACGATATAAAAGAAAATATTGGTGCAAGACGACTTCATACAATAATGGAAAAATTATTGCAAGACCTATGTTTTGATGCTGGAGGAAATCATCCAATGACCGAAGTTAAAATTGACCGTAAGTATGTAGCTGGTAAACTAGGTACAGATAAACGCGCAAGAGACTTAAAGAAATATATACTTTAAGGCTACTTAGAAATATGCAGGATAACCCAAAAACAAAAAGATATAGATTAAGAATGTTTTTAAGCTTGTTGCCTTCCATTGCTGTTATTATAGCGGTAGCAGTGGTTGGTGTTGCTTGGGCGATTGCTGAAACGACGCATAGTGGCCATTTGTCGTACGATTACTACGATGGTTATTATTACTTTCGATGTGGTTGTTTTAATGCACTTTATATACTTAATATCTTTATTGTGCCGATATATTTTCCGCTTGCACTTGCTATGATTTTCTATACTGTCTATTTTGCCCTTAAAAGAAAAGACCCAGATAGGCAATTACCTAATTTGCGAAAAGTTGCCTTCATAACAAATTTAATAGCAGTTATTTTAGGTGCAGGAGTGATGATAGGTGGTGCGATGTTTTTTGCAATTCCATTATTAATAATATGGCCTCTGCATTCAGGTTTGTTTTTGTGGTTTGCAATAGAAAATCGAAATAAAAAACAAATTGATGCAATGGTTCAAGAAAATATTCAAGATTAACTAAAAAAGATGACCGCCAAATGCTAGCAGTCATCTTTTTTGTTGTAATATTAAATTTATTAAATAACTCTAACTCTAATGATGTTATCTAATTTTTTGATTTTTTCTACTGTAGCCGCATTAAGTTCGTCGTCTAAATCGATAATTGCATATGCAAATTGTTTGCTGTCAGATTGAGATACAAAGCCGTTGATATTAACGCCTTCTTTAGAGATAAGGTCAGTAACGGAATTAAGGACATTTTTCACATTGCTATGAATAATTGTAAGTCTCTGCTTGCCGTTACGGTTAAGTTTGCAAGAAGGGAAGTTTACAGAGTTAACAATGTTTCCGTTTTCGATAAAGTCGACGATTTCTTTAGCGACCATGTAGGCGCAGTTATCTTCGGCCTCGGGCGTAGACGCACCGAGGTGCGGAATCGCGATAATATTTTCGATACCAAGCAAAGATTCGAAAGGAAAGTCCGTTACGTAACGGTTGATTTTGCCGCTCTTTACCGCCGCGATAACCGCTTCGTTGTCGGCCAATTCGCCGCGCGAGCAGTTTACGATATTTACGCCGTCTTTCATGACCGCGATGGTTTCGGCGTTTACTATGCCTTTCGTTTGCGCGTTAAGGGGCGTATGCA
>Ga0123355_10014476_pt1 | contig 12341 bp, 9 predicted proteins | sample TergutEmb28metaG_3_FD_89872 | JGI IMG/M metagenome (GOLD analysis project Ga0123355, IMG submission 89872) | Embiratermes neotenicus P1 segment gut microbial communities from Petit-Saut dam, French Guiana - Emb289 P1 | ecosystem: Host-associated > Arthropoda: Insects > Digestive system > Gut ...
ACCAAAGTTAACATAACGAAGTAATTCGCTGAATGTTTTAGATTATAACTTTAGCAAGGAACAGTGTATGCTCCCTGAGGATGATCGTGTGATCGAAACATGTAGGAGCGTTTTAAATGTTTTAATGTAAATTTTAGACTTCTTAAATAATTTATATATGTGAGTATGTTGGTGTGTGTAATTAAATAGACTACAGAATGCACGGTGAAAAGACAGAGATAAAAAAGAATAAAAAAAAACAAGTTGTAGGTGTTTAAATTTGACCTTATGTATATCCGCCAGTAATAATACTTAAATTACACAAGGAAAAATTATTGTTTGGCGACATTAAACGCATAAAATTAATTACTGTTGAAAAAGATATTTTCTTATTTAGGAGCACACTGTGTGCAACAAGTGCTTCAAAAACACGATAATGCAGTGTAATATTACCACAAGAATTGCGTGCATCATGTGAACTGGAGATAGGATCAGGCGAACTGAACTTAAGAGGGGAAGGATAATAGCTTAATAAACAAAAACAGGGCCCTTATGTTATCTGACAATTGCCGTTTGTCACGTTACACCGCTACTGCGCCGCGCTTGTGGGCGTTCGCCTGTGCTGGCTAGTTAATACGATAACCCAGCCAGCAGGAACTGGCAACCAAGGGTTGTCGGATAAAATAATGACCCTATTACTGTAAGACTTGGACGGAATTAAGTTAATTCAGTGGCGAGATTTTGTGTAGACTGCGATGAAACATTAGAATCTTCTGATACGGCAAAGGTCTGTATCAGATTACTAAACGTAGAACTAAGAACATTTTGATGTAGCTCGATGGTATTATTTAATGTGTGGTTTACTGGCAGAAGGCTCAGAGGCCAGGCGTGTGGCTTGGGAGCAGAAGGTAGAAAGGCGAGTGTTGATTAGCAGCAGGTACAGAGGCAAGGCGAGTGGTTTAGGAGCAGAAGGTAGAGAGGCAAGTGATTACTAGCAGAAGGTACAGAGGCAAGGTGTGTGGTTTGCGAGCAGAAAGTAGAGAGGCAAGTGTCTACTAGCAGAAGATACAGAGGCAAGGCTAGTGGTTTAGGAGCAGAAGGTATAGAGGCAAGTGTTTACTAGCATAAGGTACAGAGGCAAGGCGTGTGGTTTGCGAGCAGAAGGTAGAAAGGCAAGTGTTTACTAGCAGAAGATACAGAGGCGAGGTGTGTGGTTTAGGAGCAGAAGGTATAGAGGCAAGTGTTTACTAGCAGAAGATACAGAGGCGAGGTGTGTGGTTTAGGAGCAGAAGGTATAGAGGCAAGTGTTTACTAGCATAAGGTACAGAGGCAAGGCGTGTGGTTTGCGAGCAGGAGGTAGAAAGGCAAGTGTTTACTAGCAGAAGATAGAGGCAAGGCGAGTGGTTTAGGAGCAGAAGGTATAGAGGCAAGTGTTCACTAGCATAAGGTACAGAGGCAAGGCGTGTGGTTTGCGAGCAGAAGGTAGAAAGGCAAGTGTTTACTAGCAGAAAGTAGATAAATAAGGCGAGTCGTTCTTCCGTACGTGGGTTACACCCTGTAGGCCTACTTGCCCTCTGACCTTAACCACAGATTCGTATTTTACTGACATAATATGTGTGTGTTCTGGAAATCTTGGGCCATTTTATTTCCTGTTTAACCGACAAACGTGTTAACTGCGGTGGCCGGAAGAAAAGCTGCAGATTAAAATTGTGATCGTTCCGGTTATGACAGCTGCTTTCGTAGGGCTGAGTACAACCACAAAACTTGTCATGCATTTCAGTATGTGTTCCCCCTCTGATGACTAGTGAAGGCCCAAAATGAAATAACATTTATTCTGCGTATCATGTATAAATCTGCGCACGCTTCTGTGATATTGAGGTTATGAAGGGCAAAAAAAAAAGTTTTTTAATTGTTATTTAACGACGCTATCAATTTCTAATTTCATAAGAACCTTCATTTCCGTTTTTCATGCAATTTTTTTACACAGTTAAACTCCACAGTTTAACTTAGAGTGTATGGGTCCTTAATATCGGTTACTGGTGAATGAATGAGTATGGGACATTGGTGGGATGATGCTGACAGGGGAAACTGAAGTACTTGGAAAACATCTTGTCCCAGTGCAATTCTGTCCACTACATATCACATGTGAACTGGTCTAGCATTGATCCCGGTCTTCCCGTGTGAGAAGTCAGCGGCTAACTGTCCGAGCATCACAAATTTTGTTATTATTCACGTAAGCAAAGATTAAATTCTTTGAATGCTTGCTACAGGTCGGTTCAGAATCAATTCCGGTGTCTATACACCGATATACTGCAATTCACAAAACAATAATTTTGCTATTATTTTAGACGAAAATGAATCTTGGTTGAGACATACAGGGTGTGCGTTTCGTGACTGAGTCTAATGCGAAGTAAGATCGATTCATTTAGTAGTCTGTTTTACGGCAGGTCCAAAGCCTCTTCCAAATCGAGCTCTCCACATAGTGCGATCTAGAGCTTCCTCCTTCAAATGACAGTATCCTCTCCTTTCCTTAAGGTCATCCAGTAACTTCCTACGTCTTCTTCCTCGTCTTCCTGCCACTTCTATCCCCCCTTTCATATTTCCTTCAATAACCCGTTGTAGAAGGCAGTTTCTACGCGAAATGTGACCCATCCAGTTAGCCTTCCGTTTACTTATTTCATGTAGGATATTCCTCTGCTCCTTGATTCTAAATAATATTTCTTCATTTCTCACACGATCGGTCCAACTGATCTTTTCCATCCTTCTCCAGCACCACATTTCAAAACTTTCCAGATGTTTCTCATCTACTGCCCGAATCGTCCAAATTTCAGAACTATATAAAGCTATGCTCCAAATTTAGCAGTTTACTATTTTCTTCCTCAATTTTAAGCCAAATGTGCTAGTAAAAAGATCCCTATTCTTGTTGAATGCAGCTTTTGCCATAGCAATACTAGGGATAATCTCACAAGTACGAAGTAAGATGTGGATTGAAAATTTCGTAACGCAAACTTAATACTGGATTAGCAGCAGGCATGTTTATTTGATCAGTATGGAACGCAAATTATCAGTGGTGTGTATTGAGCTTCTATTGGCACCGTCGGTATATACAGAAGTGCGTGGCTCTGATAACCGCTTGGTTTGAGTCACGATTCTGCTCTAAGTGTAATTTTATTTGAAAGCTTTAAATATTCAGATATGAAATCATCCAGAAAATTCAGTGAACACTCTATATGTAAATGGAATGCTGTAACATACGCAGGACATGGGCAATACGGTGATGAGCGGGCGGCATGGGGTCAAGGATACGTGATGCAAGTCAATGACCGGGGCTGGGTTTAGTGCGTGGGGGACATATGGCGTTGCAGCAGGCGTTCGGACGCCTCTGTCAGTTGTTGTCACCGCAGTGTCCCTCACAGTGATGTGCAAGCTTACCGGCACGAATTACAGGTGGTTGATTTTGTACGGGGGTCAGCAGTAAATGCACTTTCAGGGAGCGATGGTTTATGATTTTTTTTCTCTCATATATTCTTGCTTGGTTTAAGAATGCCGGCAGTTACACACATAATGTAGAGTTGAATGGTCGTCAATAAAGAATTGAATAACACTTGTAAAAATGTGGGCATATCGCATTTACGGGGAATTTGACGTTTATAGAGCCGTGCATCGTAATATATTTCTATAGTAAAACCAACTAGATGCAGCAGTGTATCAAATTATTGTATTTTGAAATGACACTGTACATGTTTCGGACGGTCTTTCCGTCCGTCATCAGGAGTTCAAGATTGTACATACAGCAACAGCCATTTGTCAAACAGATACTACTGTCTGCTTGCTTAAAGCAGACAGCAATATCTGTTTGACAAATGGCTGTTGCTGTATGTACAGTCTTGAACTCCTGATGACGTACGGAAAGACCGTCCGAAACATGTAGAGTGTCATTTCAAAATACAATAATTGGATACATTGGTGCAACTGGTCGGTTTTACTATAGAAGTATTTACGGGACTCTTCCAAAATTTAACTGGAGGCACCAAGAAAAACCACGACAGATGTCAGTATAGCCGGTCTGTAAATCGATATTTTAGTGCGCGACCTACAAGGGTTTGACGATATGGGGTTCGAATGCAGGTAGGGGTAAGACGTTTTTTTCTTCTCCAAAAAAGACCAGACCGACTCTGGGACTCGCCTAGCCTCCTACTCGATGTGTACGGCGTTCTTTGCCGGAAGTCAAGCGTCCCGTGTGTGATGTTGACCACTTGCCATCTAGTGTCGAGGTTGAGATGAGTGTAGCTATACCTCTGCTTCTCCTAGGTGCCTTCATAGCGCGAACAGATACAACTTTAGCTTTTTACCTTCAGTATACGAAACACTAAGTTGCTTCACAGGAATTAAAATACGGAGATTACTTACTTACTCCATGGAGCAGAGTCCTTCTTGAGAAGTTGTTCAAGAAATTTCCCCACATTTTATGGTATCCCAAGGTTCATTATCGCAATCACAATTGCCCGCCACCTGTCCCTATCCTGAGCCAGCTCGATCCAGTCCATACCCTCACATTCAACTTCCTGAAGACCCATCTTAATATTATCCTCCCATCTACACCTTGGACTCCCAAGTTGTCTCTTTTCTTCGGGTTTATTTTTCTTAATTTTCCATGATTTGTTTCGTGAATAATTCAAGATATTTATGGAGCAAATGATAAGCCCACTTGATTATAATTCGTTCCATTGAAGGAGAGCCGATACAGCGGTGTCGGTACAGGCTAGTAGCCTGGCCGTATGATCAACATTTCGATCACCTGCAGAGGCAAGAGGTTTATCTCTTCTCAAAAACGTTCAGACCGGCTCTGAAACTCGGCAGTCCTCCTTTTCAATGGTTACCAGATGATCTTTCCCTTTGGGACGAAGCGGCAGGGGCGTGAAGTTATTCACTCACCTCCATGTAGTGCCGATGTTAAGAACGAGTAGAACTATACCTCAATTTAGCCCTCCGCCTCCATGTAGTGCGCGGAGACATCTTTACCTTTATCTTTTAGTAAAATCGTGACTTGTATGGCAGAGAAAAGTAACGCTTTCAGATCTGTGATGGGGAATGTCCGGTCCAGGATAGCTCAGTCGGTATAGCGACTCGCTACGGGCTGGACGGTACGGGGATCGAATCCCGGTGGGGGCGAGATTTTCCTCACGCGTCCAGCCCGGCCCTGTGGCCCACCCAGCCTCCTATACAATGGTTACCGGGTCTAGTTCCCGGGGGTAAAGAGGCCGGGGCGTGGCGTTGACCACCCCTCCCCCATCTAGCACCGAGGTTAAAGATAGAGTAGAGTTATACCTCTACTCCCCCTCTGGGCCTTCGTGGCCTGTTCTAGGGTGAACTTTACCTTTACCTGTGGTGAATGTCCATTTCGAAGACTGAGAAGAAGTGGGACTTACTGTTAATGAGGATCTTAATTAGGAGAATTATAAATATAGGCTGCCACATTATTCGTCATCTTAAACATCAGGTTGTTAATATTTGTAGCGAATGGCAGCTTGTGCGTGTGTATGGTGGGGAGTGCTTTGTCTTGAGGTCGTCCGCGTATCTAATCGAAAGTAATACTGAAGGCGGAATTTTGTTATAATAGGGTTATGTAAGCGAGAGAATAAGTTTTACACAACGCTGAATATGACGCTGCTGTTCAAATTTGCGGCTTTCACAGCAAGAAAGTTTCTTCTCTCTCCACCTCTAAAGGCTAATCTGCTCCTCTACGTTGCACACAGAGTTGAACCTTGTTAGCTTCTTCTCCCCCATCTTTCTTAACTACGTCGTGAGGTGCAGGGGTGGCCATAAGTCGCTGTCGGATGGTTTATAACGACAGATTCGACATGGATTTAAAACATAAAAGCGGTGATATTGGATATGATGACAGTAGGTGTGCGGCCTCCGATTAATGTCTGCGACGGGACAGAAAACTGGTCGTAGTTGGAGAGAGGGGTGACACGTGGCACGCCGTGGGTGGCGAGGGGGGTTCCCCAGTTTTTACGGGGATTTTCTTTTCACGGGCAAGTTACTGTGGGCTCGTTCTGGGACAATAAGGACGGTATTATACCGCGTTTGAGCGTGTTTTGACATTGTTCATGATGAATCGAACTCCATTCACCATTGTGACGCGTCTCGTGCGCGTTGGTTCTTACTTTCTCGTGAACCCGTAAGTTCACAATGAGATGTTCCTTGGTGGTGAGTGGACTTATATCTGTATCCGTTGCGAAATGTATCAGAACACACCCAAACGCAGTAGAAAAATAATTCTTATGTAAGACGGGGTAACACTCCGGAAAGCAAAATGACTTAAAAAGCTGGGAATCCCAGCTGCAAAGTGTCACGTGACACATCTTTATCCTCCGGCCGTCAGAGGTCTCTCCCGGCCCTGATACCAGAGGACGCCAAAACCTTGCCACAGTCGCTCGTTACGTACAGCGCAACTGATAACCACATATGTACTAGTTTTATATTAGCCGATAATAGAGATCAGACGCGGTAAGTGCACAACACTGCAGTTCACGAACTGGTAGAAATATGACATGGAAATAACTCTGGCAATGACTCAGCTTGTCGTTTCTCCGAATATTCAATACCCAGAAATACAACGACGCGGAAGGAGCGGAGCTTAAATTACGTTGGCGTCTCTTCTGAAAATAATTGGATGGGACTTTCTAGAAATGAAGGAACACAAAGCGGTAACGAAAGGTCAGAACCAAGAGTACGTCACGGTTGGCCAGTACAAAACTGAATGACGACAATATATAAGATTTAAATATGCATTGCCTCTGATAAAGCATCGTAGAATAAAGACACCAACTATCCGTAGCGTAAATAACTGATCGGAGACCTTTCTCCCCGCGACATGGTAATTGAAAACCCCTGTGAGCCCACTTGACCCGTAGGGTCCACCGATCTGTGGGGTCTGCTGAGACCTTAACTACGTCACTGCATACTGCATATATTTAGCTTTTATAACACACCGCACGATTATAAACGGTAGACGCCCATACATCCACCAAATTCAAAACTTAAAATACAAATATTTGTAACTCTGTTCTTAATTACGCCCTATTATTTCGAAATTACGGCCTTCGATGAGATAAAGAGAAGCTGAAATGTAGGTATTTTAATAATCATGACAAGTTTTTGTAAGAAAGAGATTTCTTTAAAAACCAGCACTGTCTTCCTTTTGGTACTCTGTACCGCCTTCGCCTGACGGTGACTTTCTAGGTCGAAACATGCAGCGAGCTATTGTAAAATCAAGCACTGTTTTGTTAATTCTAATATTGTACGTACCGCGCGTGACGCAAACTTCATTTTATCAAAACAATTTTACATGCACTGAAATGTTAACACAATAGATACACAATCTCCTACATGTTTCGGCACCTACTGAGTGCCGTCTGCAGAGAGTCCATATATTGGTGAAATTTGTATCGCTCAAGTTGGTCCGTAATGCGAGGCACAGTCACTCACGAACACACTCACTAACACAGTAAATCAAACTCCTGATGAGGGATATATTAATGTCCGAAACATGTTGAGCACATAAGACGTGAAATAAAATAGCAAGTGACATCAAGTTGGTATTTTATTCTTCGACCTGAGAACGTTAAGTAGGTTAATAAGTGGCTGCTGATATCGGAATATTGTGGGGTTCTTTGTCGCAAAACCTCCAGCCTTAGTCTCGCCATGCTTGGCATGAAAGCATGTAGGGTGAAGAGAAGTATATTTCCAGTCATTCTAAACCTGGCGCTGGATGAAGGTGAGTGGTCGACATCAATACCGGGCTGCCTTACCGCGGTACTCGTTAGGAGGCTGGGTGAGGCCCACAGCCATTCTGGACATTTCGGAGAAACGAACAAATCGTTACAGTTCCGTCAAACACAAGCACGTCTTTGTATTCGGGAATAACTAAATGATTCGGTATACAAAGACCATCATAAGGCCACCATTACAAAAACCGTAAAATAAGGTATAATACAGAACAAAATAGGTATAATAATGTGCAATATATGCATTGTATTATACTTACTTACTTAGTCCATGGAGCAGATTCCTTCTTGAGAAGCTAATGCATTATACTTATTTACTTACTTAGTTACTTTCTTAGTTACTTTACTTATTTACTTTATTTACTTATTTTACTTACTTATTTACTTACTTACTCACTCACTCCATGGAGCAGAGTCGTTTTTGAGAAACTAACCGGTTTGCAGCTAGTCAAGAAATTCCACGCATTTTGTGGAACTCGAAAGTTCATTACCGCATTCACAAGTTCCCGCCACCCGTCGCTATCCTGAGCCAGTTCGAACCAGTCCAAATCTAATGCCCCTTTTCCGTTCCTTAGGTCGAACCACAGTATCAGTCCATGTTCAAGGCTCTTGTAAACATTTCGTAAAAGGGTACGTTTTTAAGATGAGGAGTTGTTAGTAATTCGCCCAACCCCCAAGCTGGAGGACTACGCCTTGTCGGCTGTCCGCGACTGCTTATTCAATATATTCGCAGCTGCCCTCCATATTGGAAGCCGTTCTTCCACCCTTAACCTTGGACACGCCATGCCTTGGTTACAGGGACCCACTTACCACAGATGCACTGTAACACGCCTGTTTTTAGAGTTTCTGTAATGGTGGTTCGATTATTTTCTTTGTAGACCGAAATATGTAGTCATTACTGCGTATAAAACATGGTCATATCTGACGGAATTGTAATGATTTGTTTTAAGTTCATAAACACAGCGGGACGGTGTTTGAGAACATGGTGTTGAGGAGAATATTTGGACCTAGGACGGACGAGGTAACGGGGGAATGGAGGAGGTTGCATAACGAGGAGCTAAATGATTTGTACTCCTCACCCAATATTGTGCGGATGATAAAATCGAGAAGAATGAGATGGGCTGGGCATGTGGCGTGTATGGGTGAGGAGAGAGAGGTGTATAGGGTCTTGGTGGGGAAACCGGAGGGAAGGAGACCACTGGGGAGACCTAGGCGTAGATAGGTGGATAATATTAGGATGGATCTTCAGGAGGTGGAATGTGGGTATATGGACTGGATTGGGCTGGCCCAGGATAGGGAGAGTTGACGGACGCTTGTGAGTGCGGTAATGAACCTTCGGGTTCCGTGAAATGCGGGGAATTTCTTGACTAGCTGCAAACCAGTTAGCTTCTCAAGAAGGGCTCTGCACCATGGAGTAAGTAAGTAAACACAGCGGGATGTCCTCTGTTCAATAAAACAAAATATCTTGCCTGTGCTGGGACACGAACCCCGGACGGTCAGTCCGTAACCTAGCCGCTATACTCGGCTCCCAGTAAGTCAGTTGCTGGAACAAGTTTCGCTATAAATATCATAAAGGTTTTGTTGGCACGTAATGTATCCTGGCACATGTTTCACGTTCCCGCACCCTTCTGAGTTAAAACAGGCGGTGTATGAGCATTCTGCACCCTCGCCATTTTGGCACAATTCGTTGTAACCGCACATTCCACTTTTTATTTCCATTCCCCTTTTTTCGAATTTTATCCTTATAATCATCCTTCTTCATCATAAACATCAAGGATTGGGCCGTTTGATCCGTTCCGTCCCCACAGTTACAGCTGCTCGCGCCAACGCTTCTTCGGTCTTCCAATCGTACTCCTTCCCTGTGGTCTGTAGTGGTAAGATTTCAAAGGGATTCGGTTTTGTGACATTCTTTGCAAGTGTGAAATCCAGTTCCGTCCGTATTCATCTATCTTGACTAGTATGCCTGTAATCCGTATTTCGCGGCGTATGTAGTCATTTGTTTTGTGGTCAAAAAGGGTGTAGCCTGCCATAGGTCTCAGTAACTTCATTTCTGCCGCTACAATTCTTCGTCTTTGTAAGGCTGTTAGAGTCCAGTTTTCTGACCCATATAAAAATGTAGGTAAAACTAATCCTTATGGAAGGAAATTAATATTACGAAATGAGCGTCGTATCTGTCTGTCCCAGTATAAATACCACAAAATGAATTTAACGAACTCTGGAATGGATGTGACGCCATTACATGTTACCCAGTCTTGTGCCTTTAACTGTTATACATCTCTAATAACAATATGGCGGACGGGCGATCACGTGAGGCCGAAGTGACGCTGTATCCAATGTACGGTCTTCGGGCTGCGAGTGGTAAAGTGCTCATGCGTTTGGAAATGTGCAACTTTTGTTGAGGTAATCTTACCTTCATAGAATGTGGAGAGAGAGAGAGAGAGAGAGAGAGAGAGAGAAACACATTTGGGTTGCATTATGTTTATCTGCCGTTCTTTTCAGTGGTCAAAGGTATGAATAAATTTTGAGGTCACAAGTTTAAAGGAAATAAATTCCGTACATGATTAAAATAATATACTCCCCAAAAAGATGACGATGATGATAAAATAACAATAATAATAATTATAATGAATGGTATTGCAATTTCAGGAGACAGCAACATGGTGTAGAAAGAAACCGAGAAGATCCTAAAATATAAAGAACTTACAACGTAAATAGAGTGCATGTGGAATGTACAAACAAAAGCGATACCAGTAATAATAGGGGAAAATTGAACCGTTTCAGAACCATTCGGACAGTACCTGAGCAACGTAGAGGGAAACACGAAATCAACGACCTAAGAAAACAGCCATATTGGGCATTGCACATACTTCGGAAGTACTGGTGTAAACGTATAAAACTTTTAACATGGGGAATGCAACATAAATTGAAAATACAGAATAGGTGCAACATTATATGACGTAGACACGTGGTTTGTTTCGGGTATATAATTGTAAATACCCTGCATAGAGGTGACAATAAAACCTAAAGGTAAAGTGATCCCGTTACAGGCCCGATGTGGTCCAGAGGGTGGGCAGAGGTATAGCTCTATTCTTCCATGACCGCGGTGAATGGTCAGCAGCACGCCCCAGCCGTACTTTGCCCCCAGGAAAGACCCGGTACCCAATTTACAGGAGGCTAGGAGGCTGGGTGGGCCCCAGGGCCGGTCTGGACGGGCGGAAAATCTCGTCCCCACCGGGACTCGATCCCGGCCCGTCCAGCCCGTAGTCAGTCGCTATATCGACTAAGCTACCGGGTCCACGAAAACAAATAACAATAATAATATATTTATGGTGCTAATAACAGCAATTTAATCCAATACTCATTTAACAGCCCTAGTGGCCAGTTGCAAAGGCAGCACAAGTACAAGGAAGTACCCAGAACAATCTCAAAACAAGAGAAAAGTAAAAAAAAAAAAAAAACGCTACATTATATGTTTCATTCTTATATCTTTCAACACGAAAGGAGATTTTGTCATTCAGATGGACGGACGGACGGTCGCCGAACAGGACGTCACCATTTTGTGTTAACATTTCAACAGACTGATCAAACCACAAGCACCCTGTACCTTTTGTCAGTCTAAACAATCGTACATTTCCCCCGTACTTTGTCACGTATGAACACCACAATGGGAATCGTGATTCTCCTTCTCGTCAGTTAGGTTTAGGAAAGTTAAAATAGCACTGTTACACAGACGCGTGCTTATTTCTTCTACGTATCTTCTTAGAAGTTCAGAAAAGCGAACAGCAGTGACGCACAATATAAAGGCCATGCTCTGTAAATTCTACGAGCTGAAATCCCTATTTGTGTCCGCTAAAGAACCAGAGAATATCCTTGGAAGTCGACTGAAGCACCAGGGCCACTGCCAAAAGAGTCCAGACAGATTCTCATCGTTGCACCGTGCATTTCGTAGAATTAATTTAATTGTCAACCAACAAATGCACTTACGTAAAATGACACACTAAAACGCTTAAAATCGCTCCGACATGTTTCGATCCTTAGATCATCCTAAGGGAACTAGGTTATTCCTTTCTAAAGTCACTTCAAAAACATTCATAAAATTCCTGCCACAGCACCCTGTTAATTCATTCATTCACTAGTATTCAGCCTTGAAGGCCGGGCTTGGCAGGAACCAGAGTCCAGTCATGTGAACGGTATGGCTCTGGCACACTGCATCCTGGGTAAGTTCTTGGGGGTAGTTTGCCATTGTTTTCCCCCGCCTTTAGACATTCCAACTTTAGCCGCAAGGTGCCTCTGATCGCAACGACGCAAGAGATCCTAGCAGCGAAAGGTGGGCGAGAAAGATGTCCTGTAGTAATTTTGCCTAAATTCCGACTTCCACTTAAATATAGGGGTATTTTACATGCCGCAAATCTACGACATGGGACCGACTGCTTTACTTCCCCTCCGAAGGAAGGAGTGCTGAGGATTTTTTCGCCCTAAAAATCCGACGGCTTCGGCCGGGTTTGAACTCGCAAACTTGGGTACTAAAGGCCAGCACGCTACCGCTAGACCACCGAAGCCGTGTTAAGT
>Ga0123355_10014477_pt1 | contig 12341 bp, 8 predicted proteins | sample TergutEmb28metaG_3_FD_89872 | JGI IMG/M metagenome (GOLD analysis project Ga0123355, IMG submission 89872) | Embiratermes neotenicus P1 segment gut microbial communities from Petit-Saut dam, French Guiana - Emb289 P1 | ecosystem: Host-associated > Arthropoda: Insects > Digestive system > Gut ...
GGGTGGTGTGGGGGGGGTTGGTGATGGAGGAAGGAGGGGGGGGGGGGGGGGGGGGGGGGGGGGAGGCTACTCTAATCTATTCGGAGCAAGTCTTCATCTAAGAACTATCAGTGATAATGATTATTGGATTACAGTACCGACAGGCACCATGTTTTTTGATACATACCCATTCAATGTGCCACAACTTGAATGTGCTGAATTTCAGTTATCTAGTCAAAATGAGCCACTATGGTGGTGGTTTGGAAGCAGTGATCTTATTATAGAGATCCCGATAGAAACAATTTATTTTACGGCAAGAGCAAGGATAGTGTTTTATATAAATTATGTTGAATATAACTTAGAAAAAATTGAGGTTCAAGAAAGAATAGCGTTTTATTCAGGGTGGGCAACAATATTAAGTTCGGATTGGCCATTGCCGACAGACTGGCTATCGTAAATAAGTAAACAAAAAACAAAGGAGAAAATACATGAAAAACAAAAGACTTTTTAAGAGAGTTATCCCACTAATAGTGATAGTATTATCACTATTGACTATTCTTACTATGAGTGCATTCACTCAGCATACTAATGCACAGGCTGTGTCTATTAGTGAAGAATGCGAGAAAGTCATGCCGAGAGTTCTCGGACATACTAATACTCATGCCGTTCAAAGAATTAGGTATAGTCGTAGACCCGCTTCAGAAAGTATTGTCGTAGTATTACTGGCTGAAGGGTTTCAAAGCAATCAAACCGGAGAATTTTTGAATCAAGCGAGAGCGGTGACAATGACAATGATTAATACTTATCCGTTTAGTTTGTTTAGTCATTTATTTACTGTTTATGCTGTGCAAGTTGTTTCAAGGGGGCAAATAGGCAGATTAAGTAGACCTCATAGCTATACTGGAGGACCTGCATTTTATGTTGGAGGAGGTCAGTATGTGTCTGCATTTGAATTTAATATGAGTGATGATGGATTGATTGAACAAGAACACATCAGAAATGCAATAGGATCAAATAGTGCGTTAGGCTATTTTGGTTCAAGGTTTTTGTATAATGCAGATGGCACTGCACCATGGTGGAAGTTTAGAAATAACCCAAGCCTACAAATCCCATCAACAGGTCGTAATTTGGCTATGGACATAGCAAACAGAGCAGCAGGCGGTGCAAACTATTTAGATATGGTGCAGATTATAGGCAGACAACCTAATCACCCATTTGACACATCCGCCGGCAGGACATGGATACCAAGCTCACAAGCCAACATGGACAGAACAGTGGGACTAGCCTTCACCATGGCGTGCAACCGACCAAGCACCATATGGCAGCAAGCATGGCACGGGACATTCATGCATGAGTTGGGACACTCATTCGGATGGCTGGCAGACAACCATGACGACCTGTACAATCACGCCCTTGACAACAGGCGCGCCAACCTTACATACAATACAAACGATGTCAAATGGAGTCACTGGCAAGGACACAGAAATGTAGCGCCGACACCTCAATACGCCGGCACACATAATTCAACACGATGGTATGTTCCGTCAGAGTTTACAAGAAACGCAAGCGGATATATAACAGGCGGCAACTGCATAATGGTAGCTTCACACGCACGCAGATATTTCAACGGTGTGGCAAGCGCCGAGCTGACAAGACGCATGGCTTTAATCACGGGCGAGACATTTGAGGGAAGACTGCCGAACGGAGATATGCCAAGCAATAGTGCAGTCATCATGCCTGAGGGCGCAACACGCATACTTGACTCAGCCTTCCACGGCAACACGACACTCACAACACTCACCATCCCAAGCACAGTCACAACCATAGGCGGCTTTGCCTTCCTAGGCGCAACCAACCTCACAACAATCCGCAACTACAGCACCACACCGCAAGCAATCGATGACACAACCTTCGCAGGCACAGGCATCCACGCAATTATCCGAGACGAAATCAGAGTACATATACCCTACGGAACCTACGATGCCTACCGCATAGCCGGCTGGACAGACTTCAGACTCATTGACCCGGCAAGACCGCTCACACTCACCTTCCGTCCCCAAAACACCCAAGCCCCCTTCACCCAAAGAGTCCCCTACGGAAACACCATCACCCTGCCCTTCCTGACCAAACTCGGTCACGATTTCTTGCACTGGTCTCTATACGACAATCCCGACGCCGCTTTTTATGCCTCCTACCGCCTTCGCGTCACACAAGACCTCACCTTCGTCGCACACTGGCGTCCCCGCACTCTCGATATCCGCTATTTTGATACAGCCGACTGGTCTCATAACGGCAACCCGTTCAGCGGCACACATGAAAATTATTCTACAACCCACACATTCGGAACCCCCACGCCCTTATCCGCGCCCACTCGTCAAGGCTTCATTTTTGGAGGATGGTTTCTAAACCCCAGAGGCACGGGACAAAGACTGGATTATTTGGCTGAATATGATTTTGTGCAGGGAGTGATTAGACTGTATGCCAAGTGGTTGTCTGACATAACTGTTCCGTTTGCGGGCGCAGGCACTGAAAGCAATCCGTGGCAAATAAGTGACGATACTCAACTGATTTTGCTGGCGGACTTAGTCAACGAGGGGCATAATTTTAACGGCAATCACTTCAAACTCACAAACAACATAAACCTATCCCACACGCTATGGACCCCAATCGGCAGCCCCGCACACCCTTTCAGGGGCACTTTTGACGGACACAATCATCTCATCTACCAGTTCCATACCGCAGGCGGAAACTACCAAGGGCTGTTCGGCTTTGTCTACACAGGCACAATCAAAAATCTGGGCATCCGTTATGCTCACATCTACGGCAATGATTTTGTAGGCGGTATCGCCGGAGCCGTTTGGTACAGCAGCATTTTTAATTCTTTCAACCACGGCGGCTTGTGTGAGGCGTGTTATAATTGTTTGGCTGGGAAGTGGTGTGACGGAGAGAATGATTTGTGTTGCAGGTGTCAAGGTTTTGGCTGGGACGGCGGCGGCAGTGTTTTTGGCAGTTGGCATGTGGGAGGAATTGTAGGAAAGGTTAAAGCGCAGGAAATTGTACAAAATGGTGTGCAGTTTTATGGTTCATTGATTAATAATGTGCGCAACACAAGTGATGTGTTAGGTCAAAGATATGTCGGAGGGATTGCGGGGAGTTTGACAAACCGCGCCGGTGTTTTCAATAGTTATAACAGAGGTCATGTGTCGGGGTCGTATGATGTCGGGGGGATTGCGGGGCGCATACACGGTGTTTTGAATACGATTGCTAATAATTTTAACAGAGGGCATATTGGGGGATGCTGCGGGTACGGTTGCATGAATTTTGCCAATTGGGGATATTTTGGCGGGATAGTAGGGCGCAGTCATGCGGGTATATTTAGTGCGTACGGCAACTGTATTGTCAACAATTTTAATGCCGGCTGGGTTGTGTATTCTTTTGATTTATGCCGTACAACATTTGCAGCATTTGAAGCATCCGGAGGTATAGCGGGCGATATTTTTGGAAATCACAACATAATGTTTAATCATTTTTTAGAAAGGAGCAACGGAGGGAATTTCTCGGCTTTTGGACAAGCGCACTTGTGTTGTTGTATGCGAAGCACTGCTTATTTTGGTTTTAATGCTCATGGATTTATGAATATGGCTCACGGTCCTTGGGCCGGTCTTCTTGTTGACAAGCTGAATTTAATGGTTCGGGATCTTCCGTGGATGATTGGGATTTGGGGGCATTCAGTACATAGTGTTGATTTTTTTGAGTGGGTGCTAGAGTGTTATTACGGATTAAATCATATTCCTGTGCATTGTAGATATTTGTCGGACAGAAGTGATGACAGAAGTGAAAATGCAAGGTTTTTTTATAGTGGCCTAAATTCAACAGTTATTATAGGCGAATGGTTAAAAAGTATTCTTCAAGCACACACAGAGTTTTTGCAGACTCACTATGATAAATTAGACAAAAGCAATATTTCTTGTGCAGTGGAAATGTATATGCTATTAAGTATAAAAAATACAAAAACAATCCTAAATAATTTGACTGACAGATATACGGCTTTTCATTTGGAATAAAATCTTATCTAACATTTTAAAAGCTATAATAATACACTAAAAAAGAGTATCTTTTGGACAGATACTCTTTTTGTCTTTTTAAAGATTCCTTTTTAGGAAGGCAACTGAGCGGTATTTAAGAAAACCGCCCCGATGTTTAATTATTTTTCAGGCTGAATATTAGATTGATTATTACCCATCATTCCAGCCATCTTGCCGCCAAGCAGTCCTGATAATATCGCTTTAACATCCAGCCCCGTTCCTGCTCCCACTTTTTCTATAGTAGTCATTATGCCTTCAACCAGCTTAGCCTCATTGCCCTGCCCAAACATTGTAATCTTATCAATCTTGCTCAATCCCTCTGCAATCGGCACTGCTTGCGCTTTGACTAATTCCGGCAATACTCCGCTATTAAGAATAAGTTCTAATTGCCCTGCCTGCTCTAATTTTTTAAGCGCCTGTGCCCTCTCATCAATAGCTTTAGCCTCAGCTAGACCTACTGCCTCTAAACCTTTGGCTCTGGCCAACTCCGCCTCTTTATGTGCATTAGCTTTAGCTATTTCAGCTTCTGCGTCTGCTTGTGCAGCCGTTAATCTGGCTTTAGCAGCCACCTCAACCGCTTTAGCTTGATTTTCTTCTTCAATAAGTTTAGCCTCTGCCTGCCGCTCTCTAACTGCCTTAGCCGCTTGCGCTTGCTGTTCTTCGGCATATCTTTGAGCATCGGCTGTTTTTCTTACTTCAGCGTCTAATAGCCGTTCTTTAACCGCAACCTCTTTTGTTCTTAGCTCAGCCACTCTCTCTGCTTCTTTAATCTTAGCATTAACCGTAGTTTCATTTACTCTAGCCATCTGCTGCTGCTTTTCAATGTCATAAGCGGCATCAGCTTGAGCCTTTTTAGTATCTTCTTCTCTTTTTAATTCAGCTCTTCTGATTGCTAATTGATTGTTTTGTTCTGCTATCTTCTCATTAGCCAATGCTTCTGCTTTATTAGCCCTCTCCTTTGCTTGTGCCTCTGCGACTGCCACCTCTTCTAAAGCCTTTGCTTTTGCTATCTTAGCGGCCTTTTTTATCTCTTCTACCTGATAGACACCCATGTCATTAATAACGCCGTTATCATCATTAAAATCCTGAATATTAAATGACAGTATTTCCAGTCCCATTGCCCTCATGTCACAACCGGCTGAGTTTCTAACCTTTTCTGCCAACTCATCCCTTGAATGAATCAAACAAGTCAGTTCCATTTGACCCACAATCTCTCTCATATTACCTATCAAAACCTCTGTTACCAGTCTGTTGATGGTATCCTTTTCTTTGCCTAAGAGTACTTGTGCCGCCTTGTCCAGTCCATCACCGGTATCAATAATTTTTACATTACATACTGCATCAACATTGATATTGATAAACTCTTTTGTCGGTATTGACGGCGTCTTAAAATTGACCTTGTTTACATTTAACGACAGTCTGTCCAGCCTTTGCAAAAAAGGAATTACAAACACTGCCTTAGCAGTTCGCACTTTTCTTTTTCCGAAGCCTGTTACGAAGAATACTTCGTTTGGCGGAGCCTTTTTGTAACTGGCTAGAAACACTATAAACAATATGAATAATAGTGCTGCGCCGACACAAAGCCCAATAATTAATCCTGGATTCATTTTTTTACCTCTTTATTTTTTATAGTTTGGTTTATATATGTATGCAAACCACACAATTATTATAATATGATATTTTAATTTTATCGTCAAGCGTTTTGAGGCATAAAATATTAGACCTAACCCTGAACCCACTACCGACTGATGTCAATGTCAAAGTATTGCCCTCGCCACCGCCACAGGTTTATAGCTCCAATAAAGCTAGGGTTGCTCTCAAAACCCATCTGCCCAAAAAAACAATAGCGTAGAGTATCCGAGTGGGGAACTCTACGCTATCGCGGAACTGCAAATTATTCATTTGTTGGGTCAGCAGTTATAGTGTTGGAATTTACTGTGTCGGCAGTAAGTGAAACACTACTGGTGGATACAACCATATCTTCACTCGCTTCCATTTCTTCTTGTTTTCTTTTGCGCCATAGCGCGTCTTTTTTTCTATGGAGAGCTAAACCATACGGAATACCAGTTGGAATGCTAACAACCAATATAGCTAATGGCATAAAGGCAAATACAGTCATTGTAATCCACAGTGCTTCAAGTTGCGTGATTATGGCCGCCAATACAAAACCAATACAAGAAGCAAAAGATTTAATAGATGAATATATTGACTTTTATAACTTTGAAAGGATACAATTAAAATACAAAGCAACACCGTTTGACATTCGCCAACAAAAAATTTCCCTTACAGGCTAGCCTGTAAGGGAAACAATCACAACTCATCTTACCATAGTGCTTTTTTAACTGTCCACTAAATGGGGTTCATACTACTTTGCTATCCCCGTCCTACTTTTTACTTAACAAAATGATAATTACAAGGATATCTTGTTTGTATTTAGAAGACAACTTCCTGTCCAAGCCAAACTACATTTGCAGTTGAATCTCCAAACCAATCTGGACTCCAACCGCTAGGGGCTACGGTACGCCCCTCGACATAAATCGTTTGTGTTTCTGTCCAGCCATAAAACGCATGAAAGCTAATAGTTGTTACTGAATAAGGTATGATTATGCTTGTTAGGTTTATAGTGCCTTGAAATGCACTCATTCCAATTCTTGTCAATTGGCTATCTTGTTCAAATACTAGAGTTGTTAAATTAATTGCTCCACTAAATGCATTATTCATAATGTTTGTAACTGTAGCAGGAATGCTTACTGAAACAATTCCTCTTGGTGCTGCAATTAAAGCTGTACTTCCGATATTATATAAAATACCTCCTGTTGAGGTAAACTGTGTGTTGCCGTTTTCTACATATATAGCTTTAAGGTTTATAGTGTGACTAAACACCCCGTCATTGACAAACCATACCCATGAAGGAATGGTTAGAGTTGTTATCCCACTTGGCACAGCAACCAAAGTTGCATTATTTCTATCATATAATACTCCGCCTACTGAAACAAAATTTCTGTTGGCACTGTCAACATTTATAGCTAAAAGGCTTGGTGTATTTCCAAATGCCAATGAGCTAATAGTTACAACAGAAGCAGGAAATGTTATGCTTGCCAAACTTGTTACACTAGCAAATGCAGACATCCCAATGTGCATTAGTTGGCTTCCCTCTTCAAACATAATAACAGTCAAACTTGTTGCATACGCAAATGCAAAAGCGCCAATAATTGTTACTGAAGCAGGAATTGTTAAGCTTGTTAAACTTGATGCTCCTATAAACGCACCTTCACCAATAGTCGTCAGTTGACTACTTTCTTCAAACACAACAGTATTCAAATTAGTTGCACCGCCAAGCGCATTATTCCCTATTATTGTTATTGAGGCAGGAATAATAATTGCTGTTTGCTCACGACCTAGTTCAGTTAATTCAATTATGACATTATCGTCTATTTCAAAGAAATCATAATTTAATATTGGTATGTCATATCCATTGTCGCCGTTGTCATTTTTATCGTCTCCATTGTAGTAACCATTACAAGCTCCTAATGCAAGTGCGGCAGCAATTAACATTGTCAAGATGATAACAAAAATAGTTAGGTTCTTTTTCATTTTCTCTCCTAAAAATATATAATTGATATAATTTAACATCTCTATTGTATCACGAAAAACATTCTTTGTAAAGTGAAAATTGCTCATATCCTAAACTTTCATCTCCCAAATTCCTGTTAGTAATTTAACAAAAAAACAATAGCATAGAGTATCCGAGCGGGGAACTCTACGCTATTGCAGAACTAGTGATTATCATCTATTGGGTCGGTAGTAGTATCTTCTGTAGTAATGTCTGTAGTGGTAGTGCTGGAGTTTGCTGTGGCCGTGTCAGTAGTAAATGAAACAATTTCTTCGGTGTCAGTGGTAGTAATCTCTTCAGCTCTATTCTCTTCTTGATTTTTCTTGTGCCATAGTTCTTTTTTCTTTTTTTTGAACATTTTATTATACATAATTCCAATTGGGAAAAAGGAAATAAATACAGCAACTGGCATAAATCCAAAAATAGTCATTATAATCCAAGCTGTATCAAGTTGTGTAATTATAGCGGTTATTAAAGAAATAATAAAGAAGAAAAAGTTAATGTACAAAATCACTTGTAACCAAAGTATAGCCTTTAATATTTGACCATTCTTTCGCTCATGCATTATGAATATAATTTTTAACTTTTTAAGGTAATACACATATTTATGAATAACCTCATCATTTTTTATTCTTTCCTCCTTATCACCTTTATAAGTAAAATACAGCAACAAGCCAGTCCAAAGAAACCCACATATTATAGATAGTCCTTGAGGTGTTTGAAATATGAACTCCACCATTAGCCAAATAACTCCTTTATTATTGTCATAATGTCTGAAAATGCTTCGCCCATACCCATCCAATCCACACTACTTGCTATAACACTACCCAACCCAGCCAAGCCTGCCAAGCCAACCTTAGAAGCACTTATGCTATTATCATGAATTGCTTGCTGTGCTGCTGAAATGCCCATTGCACCTCCTGCACTCAAACATATCTTCAATGCAGTTTTAAGAATACCTTTACCTTTTATCAACCCAATACCCGCCGACAACCCACCAGCAATTCCTCCCAACACAGCACCCTTAGCAAGTCCATTAAACGCATTGCTCCAATTCCAACTTCCACCATCCATACCTCCCGTAATAAAACCGCTCGTCCCGCCAATAATCATTCCTTTCCCTGCTTTGCATGCCACCTTAGCACCAAGAGCCCAACCAGCTCCTACCCCTGCCTTTTTGGCACCAATAGTAGCTGCTGCCATGCCTGCTCCCACAGCTTTCCCTATACCAAAAGGCAACAAGAAACTAGCCGAAGTAAGTGCCACAGGCAACAATAATTCTCTAAACCAATTCCCCTGTCCATTAGGAAGTAAAGGGTTACGCCTAGTAGGATTCAATCTAGCAGGAAGAATATGCCTAAAATTAGACGCAAGCACTGGCATCTGCACTGTTGGTATATGAGGATTTATCACCTCCAGATATCCCCATGTCGGCGCACTAAAATGATTTGCAGGGAATATATTCTCAGCATCAACCACTCCATAACCATAATCACCCTGCATCTCTACCCCATCCAAATCCTCATTTATTACCCGACCAAGCTCAGGATCATAATATCTCCCATCCATATAATACAACCCAGTTTTGTACTGACCCGCGGCTAAAGCTGCCTAAAGTGCCTCGCAATGACGATTAAACCAAATACTCACTCAAACATATACGACTACCTAAAGGTTTCGCCTGAAGACAAAGGTTTTAACCCCATTTTATGAATAATAAAACAAGTTGTATTTGATGAAAGTTAAACTTGTTTTGTTTTTACTCTCACCAGCAAATTGGTTCAAAGCCCGCCTCTTTTAATAGGTGATTGGTTTTTGAAAAATGCTTGCAGCCGAAGAATAGGCTTGCGGATAATGGACTTGGGTGACCGCTGGTTAGGATTTTATGTATGGGGTTTGTGATTAGGGCGGCTTTTGCTTTTGCATAGTTTCCCCATAGGATAAAGACTACTTGTGTATTTTTTTGGTTGATGTGTTTTATTGCATTGTCGGTGAATGTCTGCCAGCCTAATTGTGAGTGCGAGTTTGCTTGACCCTCTCTTACTGTAAGGGAAGCATTAAGAAAAAACACGCCTTGCTTGGCGATATCTATTAGGCAGCCGCTTGTTCTTTTGATACCTAAATCATTATAAATCTCTTTATATATGTTTTGTAAAGATGGAGGTAGCTGTGTCCCTTCGGGAACAGAGAAACATAAGCCCATAGCCTGCCCTCTGCCATGATACGGGTCTTGCCCCAATATGACCACTTTGATATCAGAAAGAGGTGTCAGCTGAAACGCCTTAAACACATGACCCCTAGGCGGATAAACGATGTGTTTTTCATATTCCGCCTCAACACTCTCTACCAACTTAACAAAATACTCCTTCTTGTCTTCTTCCACAAAAAAATCATTCCAACAATTATTTATTTTCATATATAAATTTTCTCCTGTATGGTTAATAAAAAATGCCTGTTATTCTACAAAGACTCCAACAAACTATCAAAAGTCTTTTCGTCTTGCAAAGCATCTAACTCTTTTATTTTTTTTATTATTGCATCAAAATAGTTTTTATTTTCCAGTTCTAAAAGTTGCCACAATTTATGATTATCATCCAAATCACTTAACGCCACTTTGCATTGCTCTATTTTTGAATCGTTTGCATCAACATCACATAACTCAAAAAGACACTCTAAAATTAACTTTTGATTTTCTTTCCACTCCCCTACACTAATCTTACTAAATTGATTTCCTATAAATTGACGACTAAGACGATCAAATGGCGAAACCACCCTATACCATATCCCAAAACGGGACTTATCCTTATTGGACACTTCGCAACCTATTTCATCAAAAGTATTTCTTATATACTTTTTACAGTTTGCCTTTCCATCATTATAACACACCAATTCTTTTAATGCCACAAGAAGTACATTCTTTTCAAATCTTAATGGTTCAAGTGATGATAATAATTTTATAAAAAGAGAACCTCTTCGACCAGAGCCATTTCTTTTTATCCATTCAACAACTGCCTGAGATTGTATCTTATCATCTAAATTTCTTGCATAACAAGCCGCAAAATATTCTTGAAAAGATCTATGTGCAAAATGATATTTTAGTCCATCAAGCACAATCACACACACCTTATTTTTTAGATCGGTCAAGAAATCCTGTGCTTTAAATTTATCCTTAAATCCAATCTTTAATTTTGCATCCTCTATATAATTAATTATTTCATCTTCTCTAAATTCATGCAAACCATTAAAAAACGACTTGAAACAAAAGTGTGCAAATACATTCTTGAAATCTGAATAATCAAGTTTAGATAATTTTTCTCTTTCAAAACCTCCCTTTCTAGTATCATGCTTATGAAACAATGCCGAAAAAGCAAACTCAAAAAAATCTACTAGTTTACTAGGTATTACCGCACTATCATCAAATATCATGAACATTATAGTCAACAGCAACGGATTTTTTGCAAATTCTTCATGTTTTTCATATATTCCGGTCTTTAATGCCGCAATAAATTTTGCTTGCAGTTTATCATTATAATCAAGCTTTTTTATCATGGAAATAGCTTGCTTTTTTGTCAAGTCATCACATTGCAATTCTATAAAATCATTCCATCCGCTAGTCTGCTCTGAAAATTGTTCATCATGTCTTGATGAAATAATATAATAATTGTCAGAATACTTTGTAGACATATCTATAATTTCTTTTTTAATTTCCTGCGACACTAATTCATTTAACTCATCAAAGCCATCAAAAAATATAGCATATTTTCCAAATTCAAAACTATATTCAAAATACTCTCGTGCTAATTTGAAATCCATATTTTCCATTGTTTGATAAATATAGTCCATTAGACTAATTATTTTATTAGGACTATTTAATCCACGCAATTCAATCAAAATAGGAATTTTTGCATTTTTATCTATACAATTAACAAAACAATGCTTAAAAAACATACTTTTACCTATGCCAGCTGTTCCTGTTACTAATAATTTGTGACCCATTTCAAACAAATTAAAACACTCATTTGCCGATATTTTCTTCTTAGTCTTTTTTTGCCTACTATTGCCTAATAGTAAATCAACACATTCATAAATATCGTGTATGTCTTTGGGGTCGTGGTTATGTAAAAGAGTTTTTACTTTGCTAATTTTCTCATAAGCTTTTTGAAGGTACTCACTAAAAATACCCTCTAACTCAATTTCATTTTTTACTTTCAATTTCTTAAACTTGCCTTTGATCTTTTCCCAAAGAGAGACGCCCATTGATTTAGCCAATTCTGCAACAGCTACTCCAGCAACTTTACTTATATCAATTTTTGTCATAGTTTTCTCCTATATCCCCTATTTATTTATATAATATCAAATATTTCAGCAAAAATCAAACAATTCTTTCAATCATTCCTTAAAATTTCAATAACCTTGTATCAAATCTGAAAACATCAAATAACAACAAAAAAACAGCCCTTTGGACAGGCTGTTTTTTATATTCTATGAAAATGATAGTTAAGAATTTTTTAATTGCAAGATTAGACACAAAACTAATTTTACAATGCTTTGTTTTTGGTGACAAAGCGGCACTCTATTTTAAGATTACTCTTAAAGGAGGTGATCCAGCCGCACCTTCCGATACGGCTACCTTGTTACGACTTCACCCCAGTCATTGGTTTTAC
>Ga0123355_10014478_pt1 | contig 12341 bp, 10 predicted proteins | sample TergutEmb28metaG_3_FD_89872 | JGI IMG/M metagenome (GOLD analysis project Ga0123355, IMG submission 89872) | Embiratermes neotenicus P1 segment gut microbial communities from Petit-Saut dam, French Guiana - Emb289 P1 | ecosystem: Host-associated > Arthropoda: Insects > Digestive system > Gut ...
CTATCTGCGGCATCAACAGAAACTAAGATATCAACAGAAGCCAGAGACTGCCAGGACCTAATACAACTTAAGGGAAAACACAAACAGATTGCACTGCAGTGGATACCAGGACACTGCCAAATTACAGGGAATGAACAAGCCGACTTACTGGCCAAAAAGGGCGCTAAAATTACACAAACATATATCGGAGAAACACCCTACCACTCTATTAAACTACATTTAAAGCAGGTGTTCCGAAGTGCGTACAGACACGAGTTAGAGACAAGACTATCCCATAAACGGTGGACGCAAGCAATATCCAAGGTAACAGACCGGCCTAGAAGAAGGGCAGTTGCAGAGTTCCGACTGTGCGTTGGGCATGATTGCTTGGATACACATCTCCACCGCATTGGAATCCGCCCTGATCCCTACTGCACGCTATGCAGCCTCCACAAACCCATGGATAGAAACCATCTAAGACATTGTACTGCATTATCTAACAAGACGGAATATGAGCGATATTGGGAGGCCAGGACACAAATGATGGAAAATTGACTTTGTTATTTTACTATTATTTTTTTCTTGTGACTACTTTTTAGCATTAAGACTTTATATTTACTTTGAATGTTTCTTTTTCTTTTTTTTCTTTCCTTTTTTTTAAAAAGTGGATTCTTTTCTTTTTCACTCTCTATGTTTTACTTTTATCGGTCGCATAGGTCAATGATAAACACTCAATGTACCTGTCATTACTAAAATAAAATAAAAAAGATTTTCAGATCGGAATTCTGTATGCATTTCTCGCCGTTCCCATCCCTTCTACATGTCCCATCCATCTCAACATTCTTGATTTAGTCTTCCTAATAATATTCGGTAAAGAACAAATACTACGAAAATTGTTCAAAAGTTGGTTAACAAACCGCATACCTTGGAATCCTAGACACACGCACATAAACATCTAAGTGCATAATTGTACGCACGCACGCACACATACACACACAAACAAACACACCTACCTACGTACAAAATTTTACCATCTGTTTTTATGATTGCCTCGCTTTCACACAATGTAATCTGTTGGTGTAGTTTGCGGTGCACTGAAAATTGCAAGGGAAGTGTATACTCAAGTTATATAGTTTCTGGTAGTCTGGAATTTTAACTCCAATAATGATAAAAATAAATACACAGATGCATACTTGATAATTCGCTTGTGAAACAGAAAAATATGTGGATAAGAATGTTAAAATAGATATAAGTAAAATAAATTGTTCAGATGTCAAACAGATTGAAAGGGGCCGGACCGGGTTCAGTGGCGGGATTTCGGTGTTTGCAGTATTCAGCCTTCTAGCCCTATTGTTGTTGATAATTCGGTTAATTTTCTCTATATCTATCTCGCAGACTGGATTCATTACAGCGCAAATAATTAAAACGGCTTACATTTTGTGCAGGATTATTACGTGAGTTCTTCAACAAGGCGAATATGCAATGGCATTTCTGCGTGTCACGCAGATATTGGAAATAATATTCAATTTATATTCCAAATGACTGATATGGTTACCAATCCCTTTCCTTATCACACGAAAACCCAAGCACTGGAACGAAAAATTACACTAAAGTACGGCCAGACGACAGCAGAGCAGGCAGTCAAATTGTGGCTGAAAAATGCCGCAAAAGGCAGGCATTCGTGCGGACCTCAGGCCGAATTTGAAGCTGCAGTCTTCCGGTCTATGGCGCAACACTTTAACTTAGTAATTAAAGTGGTTTTTATATATACAAAAATATTTAAAACATTTTAGTTCTTAGAGCGGTTCATTACAGAAAACAACAGAAAGATGTCCCTCTGCATGATATGAAGGCATGTGGCAAAGTGAACGTACATCCCCAATAATTCTCAACCTTGGCACTACATTGAGGAAAGTAGTCAGCTTCACGGCCCGACCACTTTAACCCCGCGGAAAGAGCATTATGTACTATCGAATAGGAGTGTGTGTGACCCAGAACCTGTCTTGACGATTCCAACACAAGATCAGCGTTGTGCCACAGTCGGGAATCCACCTACGACGCCTCGGACATTCAGCCCATTCCATAGCCTTTATACCGACTACACTATTTCAACAGTGGGCCGGGTAGCTCAGTCGGTATAGCGATTGACTAGAGGCTGGACGGTCCGGGGATCGAATCCCGGTGGATGCGAGATTTTCTGCACTTGTCCAGACCGGTCCTGGGGTCCACCCAGTCTCCTGTACAATGGGTACCGGTTCTTTCCAGGGGGTAAAGAGCAGCCGGGACGTGGGGCTGAACCCCACCCTCATTTAGTGCCGAGGTCTTAGAAAGATTAGCGCTATAAATCTACTCACTCTAAGGGCCTTCGTGGCCTATAAAAAGGGTGAAACCTGCCCACTATTTCAACATTCTAACATCCCGTTATAGCGTATAACCCGTAAATATGCGGGCTGTGCCCATTACGGACATGAGAGAGGTGTCATTAAAAGATTCCGTGATCTATTTTTAAAAAAGAACGTCCCTAGAGTTAATTAAATGAACTGAATATAACTACGAAAACGACAGACAGGATCTCCCACCATCGCCCACCTACGATTCTAACCTACACTCTTCGGAAAGCAGATCTAAACTCGTACCACGACATCCCAATATCTCCGTGACAATTGGCATAACATTTAAGACAAAAACTGCACTACGTCTTATATCACGCCATGAAAACCTATAGGCACGTGTAGGACCCCACGCATTCTAGATCTTGGTACTTGTTGTAGCGGGTTGCTTAACTTCGTCTTCTGCTACTCATAGGATAAGAATGATTTGGGCCGCACATTCGCTCTTGACACGATGTCAAAATAACCCCGCCAAATCTGCTAGAAATCGAAACAGAGTCACGAAAACTAGAGTTAATACGCAACGCAGGTTAGTTTAATAATGATCATCGGTATCACCAGCACTAAATTTTCCGGGTTAGGTAGTTAAGGTTGTTTACTGCAAATTCCAAGACCACTAACGCCTTCTGTTTCTCTAAAGTATGGCCTGTAGTAGGTCACGATCAAGCACAGTTTTCCTACAAGGCGTTGACCTGACCATAACAAAGTAATGTTCACCGCGGTGATATACAGCTGCTATAGCAGATCGGTCTGACATTATCACGTCGTAAATGACTGGGCAATAAATCGTTTAATATCGTGTTTCTGTGCCAGTGACTCTTATCCAGTTTATATTTAGGAGATCAACCTGTTTGCTTAGGGTTAGGTTATAAAGATTCTGCACAACGCGTCGTTGAAATACTGAGCATATGCTTCAGGTATTGAAAAAGTTAAGTTGCTCTGAATTAATTTTAAAGATTCGGTTCCTACCGTACATAAAACACATTCCGACTCCGTTATAAGAATCTATCAAGTAATTCTGAACAGGAAAGTAAATTTTATGTGTTCTAAGATCTATAAAACACATGAAACCACTCTGTGTGCAGAAAGCAGAAATCTTTAACGTTAAAGCTTGTGGTGCATATAGTTAATCCTGAGTTTTAAAGGGTTAAACCCTTATGAAATCCAATTCACTATAAATAGTTTGGTCTCTCACACTGAAGTTGATTGTGGTTTGTTTTAAAACGCTAAATAATTCATCAATTACAAGAAGAGACAAATATTTCACCAATCTTAAAACATTTAGGATTTCAAATACTAAATGTAACATCTTTTTTTTGGTTAGTTCTTTATTTATTAAATGACTTTTTACCTGAAAACTCTTTTGAATGAAATTTGTTGACGTGATAATTATGTAGGTAAATTTAAAACGAAAAATTACGCGGTTTTAACCAGTTGCAACTTACGGTCCAATTATTTGCCTGGAGGTAATGAGGGTAGTGTAAATGAGCAACATTCAGGTCATCAATGACCTGGTGCTAACTCCAACCTACTACATAATCCTTCGTGCTGTCATTTCTGGTAACATATTCAGCTACTTTAGATTCTGTCCCTGAAAACCAGGCGTTGTTTGTTGTAATGACGTTTTATCATACGACAATATAGATGTTCGCAATAATTAGACTCAATGCCACCTATGGAGCTTTAAATGCACTTCAATATAATTCTTTCAGGACATGAAGTTTAACTCAGGGTTAGATATTATTACTCATGCTAAAGAAATAGGATGAAATTGACCTACCTCCATGGAGAGAAGCACATAGCATACACCTATTAAAACGGTAGAGAACTGACCTCCTTTCGGACACAAACACCCCACAATCACCATAAAAACAAATCGTCGCCACTCTACTGCATTTTTTCCTGAATAAACTCGGTCCATTTCACATTTTATAATAGATTTTGTTTACGTTGCTTTTCTCCTTATTTTTAGCTTCTCTTAGGTTTCTCACTTCACTATTCCAATGAGTTTTATTATAAGTTTGTAGGCAATTTTTTATTTCTCCTTCGTGCGATATTTACGTCCCAGATCAATTTTATTTATCTAATTACACCAATAATATTTCTTGAGGGGTAAACATCGTAATGATAATTATTTCTTAATTTTGACTGCAGTTAGTCAGTTACTCGTAATTAACCAATATACGCATTACGAAATTCTCAAGAACCAGCAGCTTATAAGTTTTCTTTAGAATATAAAGCAATGTTCACACCAATAATAACAGCAGGTTAATCATCATTTATCCCCACACCAAATGGTTTTGACATTATTTTGCCTACCCGTAAATCAGGCTGTTGTCCTGTCTTTAACTTTATTTTTACTTGTAATATTTGAAGGTAATCTGACATATAAATCACATAAAGTGCTCCTTTCCATATATCTAACTGCACACGCCACTTTTTTCGGGCAATCATTAATCTGCTATTAGCGATTAACATCCCCTCTACAGAGCAGCGCCGTACCCGCTGGGCAACTTCTCGGACTGTAGAGTAAAGCGGGACGGCGTACGGGCGTTTTCACTTGACGTTCGTACGCGACCTACAACTTTTTGTCCAGCGGTTTTGCATATGGAGATATTATTTTACTTAATATTTTAAGATGTACTTCTGATAATATAAATGTAATAAATACTAACCGTTACATTACAAATTTAAACAAAAATGTACTTACTTGGCCAACTGCTGTCCATCCAACTGGCTCTTCAAAACACAACACATGTAAGACAGAACACAACACCAAATAACAGGGAATATACGCAACATTGAACCTAGAGGTATGATGTGTACACAATACACTAAAATTGATTATGAAGTAACTTAACTGAATTCTAATATCGGGTGTATCAAAATGATTGGAGCAGTTTTGAAGTTGATTATATTCACAAGTATAGTGAACAGAATTATAAATACTAGTAGAAATGAAAGAGTAACTCAGCAATTTTATGACACATACCTACAAATGTTCGATGTTTACACCCTTCGTCACACGGCACACATCGAGGCGATAGTCCAATTCCTGCCATACTCTGCTCAGCAAGTCAGGTGTGATGGTCACCACAGCCGCGGTAATTCTGTTCTTCAAATCAGGTATGCTCACGGGTTGTGGTGGCACAAACACTGTGTCCTTCACGTAACTCCAAAGGAAGTAGTCACAAGGGGTTAAATCGGAGGACCGTGCAGGCCACGTCCGTGACCTGCCTTTGGGGTTACGTGAAGGACAAAGTGTTTGTGCCACCACAACCCGTGAGCATACCTGATTTGAAGAACAGAATTACCGCGGCTGTGGAGACCATTACACCTGACTTGCTAAGCAGAGTATGGCAGGAATTGGACTATCGCCTCGATGTGTGCCTTGTGACGAAGGGCGCATACATCGAACATTTGTAGGTATGTGTCATAAATTTGCTGAGTTACTCTTTCATTTCTACTAGTATTTATAATTCTGTTCACCATACTTGTGAATATAATCAACTTCAAAACCGCTCCAATCATTTTGATACATCCTGTATATTATTACATTTCATGCTTGCATCGTTTCAGAATTAGAATTTTACGACTTCACAAAGACTCACTCCAGGTTCTAAAGAAAACTGCATGTTTCTTATGAAACTAGATCCACTAACAATTTTATCTACACGTTATGATAACAAGATTTGCTAGAATAGTGTACAAATTGTACATCGTATAGCTATTCCCAAATTTACCTAAATTCTAAAGTACTCGTAATGTTAATAGACCATCCTAATCGTGCTGATGAAATGAATATCAATATTAATTATTTGTTATGGAATTTAATAATTCGATGTACAATGCGGTGACCCTAAAGATGATTCGATATTATTGTAGCACTTTGGGCGTTTCAAAATGTCTTTTTTAAGAAAAGTGTTTAGTGGTATTTTTGAAATATTAATAGTACTTTATTTAATATTTTACGTGAAATTAAAATTTTCTGACTCGGTTTGTAATATTTTCGTGAAACGTTGCGTAAAACTTACCGATTTCAGGGCCCTTGAATTGGTTCTTAAAAAAACTAGTTGAAGAGATAAAATTACAAACATTCTAAAGGCAAAAATACAGTGGCCTATAAATACGCAGTAGCTTAGCGAAACGACAGTAGAATGTCTCATTTCGATCGGCTGTGTGGTTGTTTCTTTCACGGCTGAGCAGTAAGCAAATGTTATATGTCGTGCAATATCGAACTACATCCTACACAATGATAATTACAAATGGACGCATTCATCAACGTAATTCAATAGAAACAATAGTTGAAAACAAAAAGAGACATGAGATGGAAGTTTGTTGTGTGTTTGAGAGATTTTGTGAAAAATCAAGAATACTACACGGCGAAGAACAATCTACCTTTCTTGAATAGAATTACGTGTACTTTAGTGCGTGAGGTTTGGGCGTTTCCACATAGAGAGTGTCTTTGTATATTAACACTTCCGAAGAAGTTCGAATAAATCCCAAAGTAAGAAGGTCCATTATTAATAAAGAACGTCCCCCAGAAACACTGAGGTGCTTTAACTGGAGTAAAAATAACAACTGATGAATCGGATGGCCTCTGCAGTAATATCTTTGCCATCTTCACACAGTAACAAAATCGTTACATTTAAATACGCAGTTAGTAACCACCACAACAATATTACGTATTTTAAACAAATACTATTTATGCAACACAGTTTACAAAGCGTCAAGCATGACCAAACCCCGCACATAGTGCTTTGCCATATTAAAGAATAAAACAGGGGCTGGCCGTAAATCAAACAAAGGTTCAGGTGAAGCTCCAAAGCGCACATACCAAACAAAGTCAAGATTAATATTCAATTAAGTTTTAACATTTGTTGCAATTAGATTCTGAATAAACATTTCAGATCAGTTAATTAGCACACCAACTAACGCACATACATAATTTTTTACAGTAAAACATTTAAAATCGCTCCAACATGTTTCGATCCTAAGATCATCTTTAGGGAGCTAGGCTGTTCCTTGCTAAAGTCACGTTTTTAGAACACAGTAGTATTACACTCTGTAATGGGACATGCAATAAATAAATTTTAAAAAACTCACTGATTTTCTTAAATTAATTTAGTGTTGTGGCAGCATGTCATGCTGCCACAACACTAAATTAATATAAGAAAGTCAGTGAGTGTATTTTAAAATGTGACTTTAGCAAGGACCAGTGTAGCTCCCTGAAGATGATCTTAGGATCGAAATATGTTGGAGCGATTTTAAATGTCTTAATGTAAAAAAAATTATATATGTGAATTGGTTGGTGTGCTAATTAAATGATTCTACGAAATGCACGGTGCAACGATGAAGATTTCAGATCAGATAAAACCAGGCGTTGTATTCGATAAGCAAAATTCTTCGGCTCCGGCAGCTAGGCTGCTTCACATCGGGCTTGGTTTTTCGTTCCGCTTTCGTGCCGTTCCATTAGCCAGGTTCCGAATATTAAGATTCCACTATAACAGAGCGTATAATGGGGACCGGGTCTTTCCCGGGGGTAAAGAGCGGCCGGGGCGTGACGCTGACCCCTCACCCCTTCTAGTAACGTGGTCAAGAAAGAATATACCTCTATTCACCCTATGAGCCGTACGGCCTGTACAGAGCCTCAGCACCTGTACAAGGGCGCAATTTACCCTTACTTTTACTATAACAGAGCAGAATAGATTTGAAACAAAATTTGGTAGCGATAGATTGATGACTTCAGTGGCTGGAGAAACTCCGTCGATGTTTTCTGTCAGTCCTGAGAATCAACGCCTCTAATAGGAGTACGCTGCAAACAATCACTTTCTCTTTCTTCAAACAGTTTTGCAACCCAGAACTACTTCAATCCACGCACTTCCACACCACCTGTAATTGTCGTTCCTTCATTCGAAGCTATTTGAGTTCTGTAGCTGTTCGAACTCCTTAAAAAACAACAAAAATATATTATAAACATCCGATTAAACAATGAAATTACTTATAACATTTGAGGTCGAGAAAATGGGTGTCGGTTAGTCGTTTGATTATATCGACTTATCAGTAATGTAGGAATGTGACAGGAAGATACAGTGTTAATTGGCATTTGTCTTTAGTAATATCAGAACAGGTATTTTAAATTATCAAGCTTTTTCCGATTCTAATGTTGTACTGAATTTGTATTAGGTAACATTTCAAACAGTAAAGGTGACTTTTATAACACCTGCGAATCGGTTTTGCCAGAATATTGTAAATTAAGCACATATGCACATGACAAATGGTCAAAAACTAGTGCGTCAGAACGACAATACGTACAGAGATTCTTGTTTCAGTAGTGGCATTAACGATAGAGCTTTCGAATAAAAATGCCATATTCAGGCACGAATTGTTACGGTTTACGCATAAACTGTCTATACTATAACTGAAGAACAAAATCCAACTAGATGCCACTTTATTATGCTTACGTTATGCTCAACATGTCTCGGGCACTATTATGCCCATCATCAGGAGTTCACGACGATAGCGATGGTTACCACATAGGCCATCTGGTTCTCGAGTTGCTGCTGGTTGGGAGTTAAGTGCAGGCAGCTTTCGGTCCGGACACTCATCCATCCTGTCTGCACTTAACTCCCAACCAGCAGCAACTCGAGAACCACACGGCCTACGTGGTAACCAGCGCTATCATCGCGAGCTCCTGATGATGGGCATAATGGTGCCCGAAACATGCTGAGCATAACATAAGCATAATAAAGTAATAAGTGGCATCTAGCTGGATTCTATTCTTCAGTTATCGCGATGATGCATGGTCAAATACACATCAAATTTGTTTATAGTATGTAATTTCTCTAACACTAATGGAGGATTCCAGATTTCACGGCAAATACAAAAAAATACCTATACAAAGTAAATATGCGTCCATATTTATTAAATCAATAAAATACCCAGTATGAATGGCTTACGCCTGTATGACAGGTGAGATCTTATAGTGTTGCATATTTCATTGTATTTGTAATACAGATATTTAGTGAGTCAACCAACATAATATGCTGTATACTTTTGTGCATTGTGTCATTTACTTAGCAAATGGTTGAATTATAAATAGGAGGAAACATGCAATACTACAAGATGTGTCAGATGGTTACAAATTTTTCATAAAATCTGACTTTATTTTTAAGATTCTAGAAGTTCTTGGCGACAGTGAGGGGTAAATATAATTAGTTAAATGTACGTTAATTATCCCGTTTGTTGAACATTGTGGGATTTACGATTCCTCTAATACAAATGAAATGTTTTTTTTATGTTTTTTGACCATGCTTCTCTGTATAATATTGTAAATAAAACCAACTTGGTGTACAATTTATTCTCAGTATATTTATCAATCTCTAAAAGTTTCGAGCGACTATGGGCCCATCATCAGGCGAAACGACTGTGTTTTTGCGACACTTGGTACTTGTTATTGTGTGTGTGTGTGTGTGTGTGTGTGTGTGGATGACTTGTTGGTATGCAGGGTGGAATTCACTCTGTATACCTGTCATCCACACACACACAATAACAAGTAACAAGTGTTGCAAAAACACAGCTGTTTCTCTTGATGATGGGCCCATAGTCGCCCGAAACATGTAGAGACTGATAAATATACTGAGAATAAATTGTGCACCAAGTTGGTTTTATTTGCAGAAATGAACTGATATTACTTGTTTTATACCGCTTTTATATTTGGCGGGGTCAAATAAAATTAAAATACCGATTAGTATATTAAAGCTTTTGTTGGAAATAGAGAGCTTTACTGACTAACGACACGTCATCTATAGATTACATATACGCTTTGCAGAAATTCGCAACGTAGTAAGTAAAATTACGTTAAACAGATGCTTTATTTTAGTTACTATAAAATACAGGCTGCTCGTTTATTTCTGAAGGAGCCACAAACTAAAACGTATGTACGCGTTGGACTGACATACAATTTTGCCCGAAGAAGAAGTACTTCAGTCGAAACATATAACACAAATGTTACTATACAAAATAAAATAAATTTTCTCAGACAATTGTTTATATAAATACATATATTAACTCTTGTAGAGCAGCAGAATTCATCTTTACATGTTTGGCCACCTCATTTCAATTCATCAAATCACACCAACGCCTTCATCAGAAAAGCAACAATTTAGCCGACATGGAAAACCGCAGAGGACTGTCCGATGCTGCAGCAACAATGCTAAACATGACAGCAGGTAGACTGCGGAATTTTGCTATTGATTTACGTGGTGCCTGGCCCGCCATCATCTGCAGACTTCAACTATTTCAGGCGCCGCAGTATGTTCGTTGCTAGTCTGACCGCATCATTCATCACTGCCGTCGGCCATCTGTATATTCCTGTCTTATTGCTTGACACATTGCTTTGTTGCACAAGTAATGTGTAATTCAGCTTGAATGTACCAATATATTGTTGTAGAGAGCGTATCTGGTTTGAGAAATAAAAATAGAACGAATGGATTGTATTTTAATGGCGAGTGAAAAAGAGAGGGATAAACGCGACATTGTTACAATCCACCCTGAAATAAGAGGCGAACTTTTTAGATTAATGTCTTACTCCTTAAATGTTCTATCATTTGCACAAAGTCAGGGATGAAATGGAACAGCAGCATCGGAGAAAAATGCGCATTATAATGACGAACTACTACCAAATTTCTTCATCCCAACGCCGATAGTAACTATAATATGTGGAAAGAACAACACATTCAGTAAAGAAAATAATGGTTGGAAAGGGGAAGAAGAGCAAATGGTACGCCTAAATGTACGAAATGTGTTGCAATAAATACATTCATAATAGAGTAAAGATTAAAGAGAGAGATAAAAGATGAATTTTGTTATGTTACGGTCATAGAGAACAGGACAGGAATACAGGCGGCCAAACAACAAACTGTAGAATGGCAGGTGGGATACGTTCATGGTTAAAACCTAAACCACAGTGGTTTTATTGTTGTTAATAATAATAATAATAATAATAATAATAACTGAAATTGAGTTGTCACTCGGTGGCAGTAGTCCTTACTCCAATACAGACAAAACAAATAAGAATATACATAAACGAAACAATACAAAAAACATAGTACAAACGGTACAAAACACAGTAATTCAAGTACACATATTATCAAAAGACCCACACATTTTAAAACCCACATATACACATACAAATTTAACAATTTTCCAACAATATGCGACTTATTCAGTTTATTACATTTCTGTAGGCAGCTCTACATGTTTCGGGTGTTGACACCCATCAGCAGGAGGTACTTATCGTACGACACACAAGAATCAGTTCCAACTCAATAACGATAGCATATGGTAGTAGATCCGGTTAATCAATACCAGAAGCTGTATTTACAGCTGTACGAGCTCCTGATGATGGGCGTAAACACCCGAAACATGTAGAGCTGTCTACAGTAATGTAATAAACTGAATAAGTCGCATCTAGGTGGAAAATTGTTAAATTCGATTCACGATGCACGGACCGATGTATAAAAAATATACACACACATTACAAAACAAGGTAAAACAACCACAGTACAAGATAAACACAAAATGAAATAGTCAAAATAAAATCAAGTACCCTCAGTAAAAGGTCACCCTAATGTACATGGTACTTTTGTCTCCAAAAACTTCGCCGTTACGCACTTCACTTCAGAATAAAATCACTTCACATAAATCACGTCAGTTCACTCCACATCACTTCACTTCACATCACAGTGGATGGAAGAACAAACACTGAAGAAGACGATTGGATGGCTTTTGAGTATGCCTATGACAACAAACGAATCAGTAAATTGAAAAAAAAAAAAAAAATAAAAAAAAAAAGCATTTTGATTAAAAATAAAAGTATTAATAACGAAAATAAATATTAATAAAAATTTTTTTTGTTTTTTTAAAATTTTCGTTTAATTTCCAATAAAGTGTGTTCCCCTAAAGCGGTAA
>Ga0123355_10014479_pt1 | contig 12341 bp, 4 predicted proteins | sample TergutEmb28metaG_3_FD_89872 | JGI IMG/M metagenome (GOLD analysis project Ga0123355, IMG submission 89872) | Embiratermes neotenicus P1 segment gut microbial communities from Petit-Saut dam, French Guiana - Emb289 P1 | ecosystem: Host-associated > Arthropoda: Insects > Digestive system > Gut ...
AACCACGTGACACCCCTCTATCCGCAAAAGTTGGCACTAACTTCGCCTACCGGCGGCGGCCGCTCTGTCGGTATGGTTCGCTCGCGGACTAAAGCCACGGAGTTTAGTTTAGTTTTTAGTGTACATTTCTGGCCCCCATAAAAATATACACTGTATGTTTACATACTTGTTTATATAGGCGTGAAACCTGCTTTATCATTTGGAACATGTAACACACTAGGATGATGTTTCAGAACAGGAAAATGAGAAAAATATTTGCACAGAGAAGGATAAAATAACAGGTAAACCCAGGAACAGGCCACGAAGACCCAGAAGTTGAGTTTCTTTAACCTCAGGGCTAGATGGGGGTGGATGGTGGTCAATGCCATGCCCCGGCCACTTTATTTCCGGGAAAGAAACCCGGTGCCCATTGTATAGGAGGCTGGGTGGAATCCAGGGCTGGTCTGGATCGGTGCAGAAGGTCTCTCCCCCCACTGGGATTTGATCCCCGGGCCATTCAGCCCGTAGCGAGTTGCTGTACTGACCGCGCTATCCCGGCCCATTAAGTAAGAGCAGGACTGAAATACTGATGTAAGGAGAAGTGTCATGGTTTGTACTCGTCACCAGATGTTAATAGGGTGATCAGGTGGAGGAGGATGAGATGGGCAGGATATGTAATGTGACATGCACAGGCAGGTGAGAAGTGAGGACTGAAAGTTTTTCTTATAATAAAAGCCAACGAGATGCACTGTTTCTCAAATTTATTTAATAAAGTACTCTACATGTTTCGGACAGGTCCACTGTCCATCATCAACAGTATCTCAACACTGTATACTAGTTCTGTTGGTGTCTGCTAGCGTGGTCAGGATGACCACGCTAGCAGATGTCAACAGAACTAGCATGACAAATACTTACTCCATGTACACAGTGTTGAGATACTCCTGATGTTGGACAGTGGGTCTGTCCAAAACATGTAGAGTACTTTATCAAATAAATTTGAGAAATAGTGCTTCTCGTTGGCTTTTATTATAAGAATATATCATGATGCATGGTCCTCTGAATGTCAAAGACTGAATGTTAGTTGTAAGAGAGTAGTTAGAGGATCTGGGTGTAGACTGGGTGACTGTATTAGAATGGATCTTAGCTAATTAGGTTGTGGACAAGGACTGGATTTGGATGGCACAGGTTGGGGCTGTTGTGTACTGGTGTGGAAATGGTTATGAACCTTAGGGCTCATACAAGCAGGGAATTTTTTTGACCAAGTGTATATGAACTTCTCCATAGGGTTCTGTCGGTAGAGAAGGAGATATCATGTAAGTAGTGTGAATGGGGTTAGGAATGCACATTTAACATTCTATTTTAAACCTACTGGGTGAAAAGAACAGGTTGTTGCTGGAAAGATAATATTCATGCCACCAAAGGAATTGACCAGTTGGCATGCTTTGTGGGATGTGGTGTGTTCAGTAACATCAGCCATAGGGGAGTGAGCTAGGCACTTTGACTAGCTACACTTTGGATAAATGGGAACATTTATTTATTTATTTATTTTTTGCCTTGTCTGAACTTTGCGCCATCTGATTACATGTTTGGTATTGCATATAGTTCTGCCTTCATGCTGCCATATGTTTTGACCAGGCGATATCCACACACTCCATTGCCCGCAAGTAACTATCTATCTGTTTGATTATGTAGATGGACCAGTGTGTTGTCTGATTGTTTTGTACTGTTTGCTGGCAGGAAACAGGGTTTTTTGTGCAGTGGATCTGGATCATCTCACAGTCTTATCTGATACTGTTTGATTTGGTCATACAAACAAAATGCATAGAAGAGAACAATTTTTGAAACTTCTCGTTTTGCAGTTTGCTTCATCCTCCTGTCACTTCTTCCCACTATGGTTCACATATTCACTTCAACCCCCTCTTTTCAAGGATCTTCAGTTCCTTTTTCTTCCTCTAACATGAGAGAAGAAATTTTGCATGTGTCAAAACTCTAGGTAAAGTTATAGTTTTGTATATTTTAATTTTTATGTTTTTAAATAGAAGGACAGAAAACCTGAGATTCTGAGGTGAATGGTAGCAAGCTGTCAGCAAATTTAGTCTGCTCTTAACTTCCTCATAAACACAATTTTGATTTGTTACTGCCATACGTGCATTACAGGAACTTGTTTATTAAAATGTTTTGAATTGTTATTTTTGCATTTGCAAATACAAATGCCTACCAAAGAACCCTGATTTTAGAGACGTTTATTATATCTTTTCTTCTTCTTCTTCTTCTTCTTCTTCTTCTTCTTCTTCTTCTTCTTCTTCTTCTTCTTCTTCTTCTTCCAGGAGCTGAAAGGAGGTCGATCATTCCAGAAGCTGGGCTTCACAGACCTAAATCTGGCTGAGTTTGCAGGATCAGGTCAGACAACTAGACGCTGCCTATTGGAGGGCTATGACACGAGGCATCGACAGGACAATTCCATGCTCACTGTGGCCATTCATATGAATATGCTCTCTGGCGACATCCTTTTCAAAGTGTGAGTCTGTTTTAGATACATTGAAGTATTAAATTAAATAATTAAATGGTACTTAACAATATTTTAGTTCCATGTGCATGGATGTTCAGTAATGATAGCCCAATATTTTGTACCATTTACAGTGCATTTTTTATGTATTTGGGTCACTGTCATGTGGCTTGATACTTTGAAGATATAATTGCAATGCAGTGTCATGTGCTGTCATATTTTGTATTATAGCAGGGTTCCAGGGTTCTCTTTTCTAACATGTTATTTTTCTGTGGTGAGGGGTTAGTAGCTTCGTGCCCAACCTCCAAACTGGAGGACCACCTCTTGTCTGCTGTCTGCAGCTGCTTGTTCATTATATTAGCAGCTATCCTCTGTATTATCCATTGTATTGGTATTAATATGGTAATTGATTTAATCACCGTTTAGGTGAGCAACACAGGAAGATGGCTTCATCAGGGGTTGGCAACATTTTTCTGTGGTGTATGACTTTAATTATGTTTCAGAATTTAACACTGTGCCAGTAGTGTTCTTAATGCTCATGATGAATATTTACACATACAAAACAGGTGCCTTTCACTGCATTAAGTATGTCATGTGTGAGTGTTTTATTACAACTGTAAAATCATTACACTCCACACTGGTCTAACTTCAGCGCTGCTTTGTAATTGTGTTTGTTATTAGTCAAAGGAAAAGAGAGTAACATTGTTGACAGAGCAGTCCTGACTGCTATGATGAAGTGACATAAGTTCCAAAAGCAGCCTGGTGCTATCTGGGCTGTTGCACTGTGTAGTCTGTTAGAAGTGTACTGCTGTTGTAGAGCAGCCTGCTGCCTGCTGCCTCCTGTATCAAAGTCATTTACCTGATGCTGTAGGCAACAGTACCATACAAAACGTCACACTGCTACCAGACTGTATGCCATCAAAAACTAGAATGTCGTTTTCTACATAGTCGCTACCATGAGAACCTACACTGTAATTTCACAATGTTCTCTATATTGACATTACTGCCATATTCTCTTTTTTATACACTTTGAAATGCATAGTGAAGTCTATTAATAATGTTAGGTTTGAAGGAGTTACATTAAAGAATATGATATTACACACATGCACATATTGATAGATTTAATTTATGGGTATGGTGCAGTACGTATTGATGGATTTAATTTATAGATGTGGTGCAACACTTATTGATATGCTTTATTTGTGGGTATGGTACAACACATATAGATAGGTGTAATTTTTGTCTCTTTCTCCAGTCCTTCTCCTTCTTCAAAACACAAGCAGGTTGCAGTCCAGGAGGATGGACCTGAGTGTCGTGATGAGTTCTCCAGTGGCTCTCTTGCTGGATCTTTAGCTAGTGGTAGTTCCGGCTTCGGCAGTTTGTCCAAGAAGAGGGGACCCTTATTTTCTTCAGGTGTGTCCTTTACTACGGTCTTGATCTCCTGTCTTTTTCATTATTCTGTCCTCTATCACAGCTCAGTGACTGCTATGTTTGTTAGGAACAGCTCTGGCTTCTTTAATCAGTAGATGCTGAAGCAGACTTATGTACTGTCAGGTGTGTGCATGATTTATCTGACTGCACACAATGCTACTATGCTGTAAGTCTTATGTTTAAGATAGATATCTTTCCTACATATTACCACAGTGAGTCAATATGTACATGCACGGTTATATAAGGTGAAGTCTGGTCTTTTGTTCTTAATTCTCTATAGTGATATGTAACTTTTTGTGTACAGAACTAGTGACTGGTCCTGTCCCAGACACTCTAGAAGCTGCGGATGCTGCTGCTGAGACAGATGAAGGGCATGAACCAGGACATTCACGTAATTCTTCCAACACCAGTCAGATGAGCAAAGCATCAGGTTACAGTTCCCTCAATAGCCAATCACAGCATAGTAGGCAGAGCAGCTCAGGGGATTCAGGACATATCAGGTGAGGACAGTAATCTTCACTCTCCAGAGTGGAAATGGGGAAGGGGGGCTGTCATGAGTACTTTCATAGCATATGCATACATTATGATGGGGAATACCATACCATCTATCATCAGAGCACATTGCATGACATTGTTTTCTAATATGGCATATTCTTTAATTTCGTAGAGATAGCCAAATCACTTTGACTAACAATGTTTTATTCTCCATAATTAAATTGTTTGTAGTGTTATTGTAGGATATTACCTGCGGACTTATATGCAGCCAGTCTTTAACAGACAATGCACCACTTAACTTTGCACTTGTTCTCACAGCCAGTCATTCCCCTCTGCAAGTTTCTTTTGGAAGTTACTCTCTTATTGATTTCATTTTGTAGCAGACAATTGTGTCAGAACAAATGCCACCAAATAACACTCACTTTCTAAATTGTTTCTGAACACATTTCAATGAGTGTTCTTTTTTCTTTAATCCTATGGTCTAACATGCCATCAGTGGACAGAAGTATAGGGTGGTACAATTAAAAGTATCTGCATCACTCACAGTCTGTTACTGTGTCATATTGTTTGTACTCTGATCTTCTTTTTAAAGCAATGGAGTTCACTTACCATTGTCATAACCTTATGATTCACTTGTGTTTTCTTTAGTGTGGGCATTCATCGTAAGGGTACTTCCTTTTAAAAATGATTTTCTGTATTCTTGAACATGTTGCAATTGTGGAAGTGTACATGGAGACTAGGTCATTCAAGGAAGCACATAGAGCATTTGTGCCAAGTATGTGAACTCACATGTGCCAAGTAGATGCACTCTCTCAAGCTCAATGAAGAGCTGAAAAAAACTGGGCATGGTGGATGTCACAGCATGTTAGGCAGTGTTCCATCTGCACTGCAGTACTGGCTACCATTCAGATGAGTGTAACAAATAGTTCTACAAGGTTTACAAGGTGTATGTTGTAGCAGGTATGTGCAATATACACCTGAAGCTGTACCATAGGTTGGTGGTTCACAAATTACATCTCAAGGATTCCCATCAACATGTTTGTTATATTGGGCGATTACTGAAATCTTTGTCTGAGTAATTGCTATACCCATTACAGTATTTCATGTTTTGTCTGAATGGCTGCATGAACTCTTGGAATAGTCAGTATTGAGCCACACATAACCCATACCTTGTCTAGAAGGGTCCTCTGACACATATGCCAAGTTAGGAGTGAACATCCAGGCAGAAATTACAGTCTTTGAAGGGACCAAACTCAAGTTCTTACTAAGCATCTACCTGAGACATGCTTAGCAATGTCTGGTTGTGGGTGGATGGCACTTTAAGTATCTCCTATGGGTGATTAATATTGGTCACTTTTTAATGCTGCACCGTGTGTATATTCATAAGATTGTTACTTTTATTATTTAAACACAGTTGCTGTAAATGAAAACCTGGGAAAAGAATGACCCTTTTGATTAGTATGTTTGTAATAATGCATTCAATGCATTTTAAAACTGATTATACCTTTACATCATATTCCTCTCTTTTGCTTTAAGAGGTTTGAATTACATACGTTTAATACAGTCTGTAGGTAAATTTTAAGCTCATGGTTCCATGCATCATAATTCAGTGTTAATAAAAATCCAACTAGATGCAACAGTGCAGATATTTATTTACTGTAAAGTCACTACATGTTTTGGGTGTCACAGCACCCAAAACATGTAGAGTGACTTTGCAGTAAATAAATATCTGCGTACTGTTTGTTGCATCTAGTTGGATTTTTATTAACATTTGTAGGTAAACTTACAAATACATGTTGCAGACATTTGAAACATTGTGTGTGTTTACAGTCTGTGATATCAGAATGTTGGCCACAAAACTCAAGGTAAATAAAATGTACACTGCAGTTCTTCAGCTGACTTCTTTGTGTGTGAATGCAAAGTAGCAATGAATGTGGGTTGTGAATATTAAGAAAGTTATGGTATGTTAATGTGTGTGCTTTCAATTAAGCCAAATGACCCATGTTTGGTTTATTTAATAAATGTACAGATCAAATTCTGAAGTTAAATTGCTTATACCCAGCCTTCATGCTACTTTCAGAATAGGTAAAAGGAAACTCTCCTTCATTCTTACCTTTTTTACACATCAGTATATATTATTAAATTGAAGAGACTATACAAACGTTAATTTCAGTAAAACAATAGAACATGTGCAAGTACTGTTTTGTTGTAAAAATTTTAATCAACTTCATGATTGAATTGACAGCAGGTCAATAATGACTTGTAAAGTTTCTGCTGTGGGAGTTCAGTACCATTTTGTTGTTTATTTGTTCCATATTGTTTCCATATTTTGTGCAACAATCAAGTACCAAGAATACTGTCTTCTGAGATGTGATGCTATATAGTTTGGTACAAAGTGACCAGTGCGTTGGAGTAATGTGTTGTATCCAGCTGCAGGGTAGAATACCCTTTCACTCATATTTCCTGATTGTGGAGGCAACACACTCATCTGAAACATCAGTATTCTTGTACCAGACTATATTGCATTACTCCCCAGAAGAAATTCTTAAGTCACCATCGTGATCTTCTTGAATCTCACAACTTTTTTAAACATTTGGTAAAAATTGTACAGCAGTGTGTTATTGATACAGATTTGTCCATTTATAATTGGGATTATTTCTTCATAAATTCTAAATGCGTGTGGGCCAGGATAGCATAGTCGTTTTAAGAACTCGCTATGGGCTGGATGGTCCGGGGATCAAATCCCAGTAGGGTTGAGATTTTCCGCGTCCATCCAGATGCCCTGGGGCCCATCCAGCCTCCTCTTCAGTGGATACTGGATCTTTCCCAGGGGTGAAGCGGCTGGTGCTGTGGTGTTGACCACCCACCCCAATCTAGTGCCAAGGTTAAAGGAAGAGTAGAGTTGTACCTCTGCTCCCTCTGTGGGCGTTCATGGTCTGTTCTAGGGTGAACTTTACCTCTTATTGTAATGAGTATAATGAGTAATGAGTATAAACATAACTGTATACTATTTGTAGATAAAGGATCTTATATTTCAGTAGGGAAAATGTGTTCAGAATTATGAGAATGCAGGGTGTATTTTTAGTCTGTAAAAAAGAAGGGTTACTGATAAGACAATTTCAGTTTTTTTTTTTAAATTTGTGCTCTCTTGGAAGTAATTTGAGACAGATAAAATATAGTTTAGGATCTGTGACTTTTGTTTACATGTCCAAATATGTCCTTTTACAGCTTAAGAGGATACATATGCATTGTTATCATGCATATTGGTTCATGTGTAATAATCCTGTGTAGTGAGGGGAAAGAAATGTGAAGGTGTCATTATTGAGAATGAATATAATCTTGTTCTTAGAACAGCATACTTGTTTTAATTAGTAAGATTTATCATTATGAGAGACAGTTCGCCAACATGATATGTATCATCATGTAGACATTATGATGTGGCCTGGTAGGGTATCTGCAATTTGTGTAGTGTTTATACATATGAAGTATGAGTGCTTGTTTCTTTTGGTATAACTTGTAGATTTATTCTAGTGGTCATTCCACTGTTAGTACTCTGATCATGTTTTGCATGCTTTATGTATTTTGAATTTGTAATAATATGTCAGTTCATTGGCCAGATTGTTGGCATGGCATGAATTTATTTCAGTATTGCTTTGCAGAGTGGCTGAAACATTTTAGCTTTGTGTTTAGTTTTGTATATACTGCAAAAATCATATGTGACTTAATTTAGACTTATTCAAAATGCCTTTTCTAAAAAAGAAGTCAGGTACACATTTTGCTTATGAATTGAATTGTCCAATTTCACTGACATCACTTGGGTAGTGGAAAAGTCAAAGGTAGGAAGGAGGTGAGCAGTCAGATTTATGTTCTACCAGAGAGAAATTGCCTCATATGCCCACTGAGTAGGATGCTGGGTAGGCTCCAGTATCACTTTAGAGGCGGGAGTGAAGCGATGACTTCCTGCCCTGCCAGGAATCGTATTCCATCCGTCAAGCCTGGCCATTCACTATGCTGACTGAGCTATCCTCACATTACCACATTTAAATAAGAATTATTAATATGAGCAAGGGACCGCAAAACTGAATTCAGCATTGCTGGCTTTTATAACAAATATTAGCAAATAGTTTATTTAACCCTTTGACTCCTAACGACTCCTATAGTGGTCGTACTGCACCGCTAACCTCTAAACGTTGCGTTTTATATATTTATTCAACAAATACGGGTACTGAATATTTTAAACACAGTATATACTCTCCATTTTTTCCTCTTCAAAATGCAGTTTGTTTCATAATTCTAACATATTTGGTTCCTGTTTTATTCACATTTTATATACAGGGTGTGCTAAAATTTAAAAAAATAATTCTGGCGCCAAACGGTTAAAGAAAGTTGAAATTGTTCAGTGTGTGTTACTGTGCTGATTTTTTCTGGTCATTTTGAAATTAAGATGTGCGTCAAGGTAAATGGAAACAATACAAAATTAATACCTATGAATTACAAGCAGTCTTAATGATATAATTGTGACTGAGGTGTTTTTTCATTACATAGTATATTTTATTGTATTTAATTTTTTTTAATACTTTCTACAAGAAATTATTATTCTTCTTATTCTGCTGGACTGTATATACAGAGTGTCCCAGAGAAATGTGTATGTCCTTTTAATGTTCATAATACTTTTTACAGTACAGATAATGAGGTAGTATGTAATAATGCAGCTGTCTGACCTTAAGAGTTCTAATACTGACACACAGCTTTACAGGATTCTCTCGACATTAGGGCAGCCTAAGGTGAAGACAGAGTTGTTCCTGTGCACTGTGAGGGCATAGTGGGGGAGGAGATGTTAGTTAGATTCATTCTGAACCTCAGCATGAGATGGGGGATGAGTGCTCAGTGTCATACCAGTACCACTTAATTCCAGGAGAAAGAGCCTATGGTACCCATTAAATAGGAGGATGGGCAGCACCCATATTTGGTCTGGACATTTATGAGAGGCCCAAAAAAAAAAAAAAAACTTTTTTCTCAGCTGGGAATTGAACAAAAATTTCTTGGTCATCCAGCCTGCAGCCTAATACTATACTGAATAAACTGTTCAGGCTAGCTTTGAGTAATGTAAATTTTTTCTTAAATTCAGTAATAAGAAAAAAGTACAGAGGTAGGTAATTGAATTTTTGGGGGTGGAATCACCAGTATATTTAAACATTTTGAAACTGTGTGCTAAGTCTGAGTGAGATGGAAGAGTGTGGGGTGTACGCAAAGGACATTCTGGAAGGCACCTGAAAGTGCTTCATGAGAGCTACATGTTTTCATTTATTCCTTTAAAAAAAAAGGCTGACACTTTGCTGTTGAGACTGCTCTCTGTATGTCGCATTCTGTAGAATGTGAAGTGGAAACCACACTTATACTCTTGCATGAAAGAATGTAGTTGATTCACATGTGAATGGGATTTATGTACGTGTGATGAAAATTAATCCTATCTAGTCTTAATTGTTAGGTCTGGTGAAGGTACGAGTGTGTGCATTGAACCAAAAAGGAATGATATAATAATAATAATAATAATAATAATAATAATAATAAACTGGGACTATTTCAAAGTCATTTAGAAAATACATGAGCAACAAGGAACTACAGAACATGGCCATATTGGGCACTGCACACATACTTCGGAAAGTAGTATTGTAAATGTACAATAGATTCAACACTGAAACTAACGATATAAGCACCATGAACAGTAACAACAGAATAGCTGCAACACTATATTCCCCAGGGACCTAGTTTGTCTCAGGAATATAAGTATAAATACCCTGCATAAAGGAGATGATGATGATGATGATAGGAGGGGAGGGGGGAAGCTATTAATGTAGCAGAATAATAGTGATCTGCAGCCTGTCTTCTGGAATTATCATGGTGCTGTGTTTATTTGTAAGGGCTGGCTGGCTGGTACTGTCTGTTGAGATATGTTGCAGGAAAACATTAAATGTCCATCAATGAAGTCTGTTATTCTCAGTGATGTGAAGGGTGCAGCAGTGCAAGAGATTTTCTGAATGCATATTTATCTAAAGATAGACAACATGTAGAATTTCAGTGTCTGCCCCAGTTCCCTGACTTAAGACAACTAAATATTTACTGGTGGAGTAGTCTGAAGACCACCATGTATGTCAGAAAGCCAGAAGCAATGAAGGGTTGATGCATGAGGTTGAATTTCCTACCCTTATGGCTCATGTAACCAGCAGTATGCTTGCATGTGTGTCAGTTTGCTGTGCATTATTGCCAACAGTGTACTGATGTTGATTGTGGACATTTGGACCATTGCAGGGCAATGAACTAACTTGTGTATGAATTAACCTTAAACAAAATACTCTTGTGGGACACTCTGTAGTTGTGATCATGGGCAGAAATTATGACACAAATTTGTATTCGGAGAACGTAATGATATTTCTGAGCATGATCACAACACAGTTTATTGTTCATTGCATGAAACAGATTTGTCCATTGCATTTGATTGTCCTTTTTTTTTTCTCTCTCTTTCTCTGTCTCTCTCTCTTTGTGGGCTCAATAGGTCGCCATCTTGGCCAGTCTGGGTGCCTCAGTTACTCCAAATTCCATCTCCCACTACCCACAGAGCTGTCCCTACCTCTACCACCTCACCCATCGTAGATGCCTCCTGGAGTCGGTTTTGGTCATCCAGGAGTCCAGTGACCTCCCAATCAAAACAGAATAACAAAGATAACTCATCTTCCAAGAGTCTTGTGTCTCCTTCCATTGCAGATGAAATCCTGAAACTTCCTCCCTCTCCGGCATTTGTAGCCAACCACTTATCTGCCAGAAGCAGCCTGTCCCCAACCACCCCACCAATAGGAGCTCTCTTTCGCTTCCCTCCCTGGGCTACACCCACTCCTCGTGCTTCCTCTTCTCCTGGCATGCTCCATCAACACAGCCCTAGCTCCCCAAGAGGCAGGCAAGCAGACACACTCCACGGCAACAACAATACACAAAGGTAGGGTTCATGATTGAACAGTTGTGTTTTGTGCTAATTGTAATTTTATGTTTGGAATTGTATGAATGGCATTTGCATTGTGCTTGCTGTGATATGTATAGGATGGAGAGGCCCTTAAGAGACAGGAATATGCAGCTAGTATGTAAACTTACTTGTACAACTATGCTCAACAGTAAATCAGTAAACAAAAAAAAAAATTGATGGGTAATGTTAGGATGTTATCATTACAAACATAAGCAAATATTTTAAGCTTTGATATGTCAGTTTTTACATTTTCTATTGCGGTACAGTTTTGAAATACTGCCATCTGCAACTAATGTGAATGACATGATATGTCACTGCTAATTGTGTATAGAAATCTGATGATTACGGTGAATGCTATCCCTTAATTTGGTATAGTATAAAGCATGTTCAACTATGGATGCTTGATTCTTCAAGAATTGTCTGTGAAAAGGAGCAAAATAAGTTAATTTTGCTGTTTGATGTCACAGTATTGTGTTTAGTAAATGTAGGTTACAGCATCCTGCTATCATTTTTTAACAATTCATCATCTTGGTAAGTTACTGTGGCTTGCAATCAGAACGTACAAATATTTTGTAATTAAAACACTGCAGATTTCATTAACATGAAAAAAAAATTATGTATGCACATCTGTATTTTATCCGTTTTTTGTTGTTTGTAGAGACTGAATACGTATTATTTCTTTGCAGTTGGTTTATTTTATCTCATGATCAGACACATTTGTTTCATTTCCTACTGTAATAGAATCTTCTCAAATAAATCAATGCAAATATTGTATGATGAAGAGTGTAGATAGCAAATGAGGCGTGCAGTAATAAGCCTGTAGGAAATTTGAAGGTCATTGATCTCTAAAGCAGTCATGGCTTTGCAAACGTATTTTTGTCCTGTTTTGGTCCTAATTTGTAAAGTAAAATATTA
>Ga0123355_10014480_pt1 | contig 12340 bp, 10 predicted proteins | sample TergutEmb28metaG_3_FD_89872 | JGI IMG/M metagenome (GOLD analysis project Ga0123355, IMG submission 89872) | Embiratermes neotenicus P1 segment gut microbial communities from Petit-Saut dam, French Guiana - Emb289 P1 | ecosystem: Host-associated > Arthropoda: Insects > Digestive system > Gut ...
ACGCGTTTCGCAGTTTTTTGAGATCATTGATTCAAGGGGGTATCATGTTGAACAGTTTAAACTAGAAGACGTACTACGAGCTGGTGGAGGTGCATTGCCAGATGAATCGACGTTTTGTGAGGAGTGGATTCAGTATTTAATGGGGTTACCTTCTAATCGGCCTACCTGTAAGCGTGATGTTTTTTTGCTGGACGCCTTAACTCACAGTGGCGGGGTCAGTGCATTAGAAAAGTTTGTTAGTGAGAACAAAATAGGATTTTCGAAGCTAGGTTTCAAGTTGATTGACCTTTATTTTGAGGATAAACGCTATGATGATGCAGTAGTCATTATTTATGATGCTTTTGAGAATTTGAAAGGAGTAGATTCAAATAAAAGAATCTTTTCAGATTATTTAATTGAGATTTCAGAGCTAGTTGGAAGTCAGGAATATTTTAAAATAGGAATTGTTGAGGCTTTTCGCGCTTCATTAGACGCTAAATATTTTGTGGAAATTTTCAGGTTGCGAAATCAGGATTTGATAGCGGAAGCAGTAGACTATTTAAGGTCAAAAAAGGGTGATGCAAGTGAGTTTGATTATTATGCAATTGAATTTTTAATGGGTAACTATGAGCTTGTTTGGAAACGATGTGCTAAAGATAAGAACCCTTTGGGATGGAGTAATTATGGTTTTAACAGTGGTAGTGGTTCAGCACTTAAAGGGCATTTGTTTCCCTTGTTCTTAGGGTTGTTGTCGAAAGACAGGTTGGGGAAAATTAGCGCTCGTTTAATTGAGGCAGAGTTCTGTTATAGCGCATTTACAGAATTACTTTTACAATCGTTCTCGTTATTTGCTGCAGATGCGTACCAGAAATATTTTAATTGGTGTAAGGCTGAGATTGAAAATCGTGTGGTTGCAATTGTAAGTAATCAACATCGTGGAAGCTATTATAAAGCATCCGCTTTAATCGTTGCGATGGCTGAAGTATTGATGGTTAGGGAAGGCGAAGATGTAGCAATGAGTTATGTGAAGAATTTTAAAGCCATGTTCCCACGACATAATGCGTTTATCAAATGTTTGAGAGAAGATTTGGCTGTGATTGGTAGAAAATTGTAAATGGTTAGTTGATTAAAAATTTAACTAAGAAGAGATCATAAAGCTGATTGAGATTGTATCTTAGTCAGTTTTTTTTGAAAATAATTAAATTTCCGTCCCAAAAATGTTGCATTTGTCCCTGACTTACTTTATAATATTAAGAAGCGAGGAGCTGGTGAAGATGAAAAAGCAAAATGTATTGAATTTGATTAAGTATTGGGCACAGAAGAATGAATTTCAGTTTAGAAACGAGGCCATTGATATTGCTCGTAGCTTTGATAAGGCTGGAGATTATCAACTATCTGAATACATTATTGGTTTGCTTGCAACAGGCAATACATTTGTCCCACAAGAAATTGTTTTTGAAAGTCGCTTTTTGAGAAAAACGGAAAGTGAATCCGAACCCTTGCCGCTACCAGAGGGAATTACTACGGATATTAAAGGCATTATTAACGCTGTAGGACATCAAGCGGGAATTAATAAATTTTTGTTTGAAGGGGCACCAGGAACGGGAAAAACGGAATCAGTTAAGCAAATTGCCCGTATTCTTAATAGAAATTTATATGTGGTTGAATTCAGTGAACTAATTGATAGCAAACTAGGACAAACAGCTAAAAATATTGTAACTGCCTTTAGAGAAATTAATAGCATGCCAAATCCTCATACTGCTTTGATTTTATTTGATGAAATTGATGCCATTGCACTTGACCGAATCAACATTAACGATTTAAGAGAAATGGGAAGGGTTACATCAACCGTCTTAAAGGAGCTTGACAGTTTAAATGAAGAGGTTGTTCTCATTGCGACAACCAATCTCTTTGAACAGATAGATAGAGCTTTAATTAGGAGGTTTGATGGTATTATTAATTTCAATCGTTACAGTAGAGAAGATTATGTTGAAATAGGTCAAATCATGTTAAATACTTTTTTGAAAAAATTTAAGCATGCTGGGCGTGATATGAAACTGTTTAAAAAAATCATTCGTAGTATGGAAAAGATTGCTAGTCCAGCAGAGCTAAAAAATAGCATTAAAATAGCACTAGCATTCAGTGATCCGAGTAATGAATTAGATTATTTAAGGCGTTTGCTAGATGATGATGGATTGCTGAATGAGAATGAAGAAAAAATTAAGAACTTATCTCAGAAAGGATTCACAGTACGAGAGATAGAAATATTGACAGGTGTTTCTAAAAGCCAAGTGGCTCGTATTTTGAAATAGGGTGAAGATATGAATGATGTACTAGAGTTAAAGGGGACTTTCGGACAGAAACCACGTCCCCAGAATCCGCCAATACCAACACTGCCAACAAAAGGAAGTGTAACTGCATCACATTTAGAAAAATTGAAATCAGAATTACAAAATTTGGAGTCATTCTGGGAAACCCAAAGCATTATTAAAGATGCCTTAATAAGTGTTTATTATATAAAAATAGCCTCTAAAAGCAATAGAATAGGCTGTTTGCTCTCTAAAGGGAAAGCAACCAACGACTCTATTGTTGGAGCAAAATTTTCAGAAGAAATCGGGAAAGAAAAACATATTATCACGCATTATGTTAAGGTTTCAGCGATCCAAAAATCAATTGAAGATTTGAGACAGGTTATAGAAGTGGTAAAGATTGAATTTGACAGCTTTGTAGATGATAACAGATTCAACATGAAAATAAAAGGGAAACCAAATCCTAATGAGCTGATAAGTAAAATTGACTTTGGAAAGTATAGCATTGCCAAAACAAGATTTCAAAAAATAATAGTTGATGCCTATTACGTAAAAAAATTCAAGGTAGAAGAAAATAAATTTGATTTTAAAAAGCAGTCAATTGTTAATATTTATGATATTCAAACAGACACCAAGTCACTGTTAGAAAGTTTAGGCATTCATATTTTTGGTAACAGAATTATTAATGAAACAACCATTCTTTTGGATAGGAGAGACTTAGAAATTTTAATGGATAAGGTTCCCTATCTTATTGCTATGGCAACAGAAGATTTGACGACTCTAATGCCAAGTGATTTCAAACAAGAAAAAGAAAAATTTGATTTTGAAATACCTGCTCCACAAAATGAACCTGTTATTGGAGTCATTGATACTCTATTTAATGAGGATGTCTATTTTAATGAGTGGGTGGAATATGACAATCGTGTTGATGAAAATATCATTGAGCCCAAAGACTATGAGCATGGAACAGGCGTAACATCGCTGATTGTTGATGGTCCAACTTTAAATCCAAAATATGATGATGGTTGTGGAAGGTTTAGAGTTAAGCATTTCGGTGTATCTAAGTATAACGCATTTAGCTCGTTTGGTATTATTAGAGAAATTAAAACCATTGTGACTCAAAATCCCCACATTAAAGTATGGAATTTATCCTTAGGGTCAAATGAAGAAATACATCGGGATTTTATATCAGCTGAAGGGGCAGTGCTTGATCAAATACAGTTTGAAAATGATGTGGTTTTTGTAATTGCTGGAACCAATAAATTGGTCGATGAAAAAAGCAAGAAAATAGGTGCTCCAGCTGATTCTATCAATTCAGTAGTTGTTAATTCTGTTGATGATCATGGTACACCAGCACGCTACACGCGAGAAGGGATTGTCTTATCATTTTTCATTAAACCAGATGTGACTTATTATGGTGGAATTGAAGGGGATTATATGAAGGTGTACCAATCTAATGGTGTATGTGAGGTAGCGGGTACTTCCTATGCTGCTCCATGGATTGCCAGAAAATTAGCTTATTTAATTCATATTATTGGGCTTAATAAAGAACTCGCAAAAGCTATTTTAATTGATTCAGCCATTGGGTGGAAAGCCACATCTGATCCCATTCAATTGGGCTTAACAGGGCATGGTATTGCTCCTATTAAGATAGATGAAATGATTAAATCTCAATCAGATGAGATACGCTTTGTGGTAACAGGTATCTCGGAAGCATTCAATACCTACAATTATAACTTCCCAGTTCCAATTGTTAAAGGTAAACATCCTTATCGAGCAAAAGCAACGATGTGTTACTTTCCTAAATGTGTGAGAAGCCAAGGTGTGGACTATACCAATACAGAATTAGATCTTCGCTTTGGTAGAATAGAGGATAATGGAAGGTTAAAAACTTTAAATAATAATAAGCAGAGCCCAGATGATCCTGGTTATATGTACGAAGAAGATGCAAGAAAAGCATTTAGAAAATGGGACAATGTAAAACATATTAACGAAGGCTGGAGTTTAAGAGGTGGCGCTAAAAAAGTGTACCAATCGGGGATGTGGGGATTGGAAATTTTGACCAATGATCGACTTAATACCAAAGATGGAGAGGGGCTTCGGTTTGGCGTTGTTGTCACCTTAAGAGCCATTGATGGTAAAAATAGAATAGAGGAATTTATTCAGCAATGTAACCTTAGAGGTTGGTTGGTTAATAGAATTAATATCAAACAGCAAATTGACATTTATAACCTAGCTCATGAGGAGATTGAGTGGGAGTAGGTAGATGAACTTAAAACTGAACTTACATTGACTGAAATCGAAAATATCACGATTAAACAAGGAACCCATCGAGAGACATTTCTAAAGAATCAGCAAGTTTTGCTGTAAAACATTGGAGTAAAAGTTCGGAAATTGGTATAATTGATAGGTTGATGAAAAGATAGAATAAGCACAAGATATAATTTTAAATTAAAAATTGCAAAGAAGCTGAAATTTCAATAGATAAAACCAAGTGATATTTTTACAATTGTTCGATTATGATTTGGTATCAACTATTAGCCAGTTTGAAAACTATCAAGAATTAGTGCAAAGTAATAGGCAAGATGAAAGAGAGCATTAGATGAGGATAAAATGAAGATAGGTGGGATTTGCTTATGGATAATAATAAACTTAAAATTTTTGAGGATAAGAAAGTGAGAACACATTGGGATGAACAGGAAGAGAAATGGTATTTTTCTGTGGTGGATGTTTGTGAAGTTTTGGCAGAAACAGATCGTCCAAGGAAATATTGGGGAGATTTGAAATTAAAATTAAAAGCTGAGGGAAGTGAACTGTCCGATTTTATCGGACAGTTGAAAATGCAAGCAAGTGATGGAAAGATGAGATTGACAGATGTGCTAGATACTGAGCAACTTTTACGTCTAATTCAATCAATTCCTTTTGTTTTATTTGCCAGATATCGGGCAAAGATAATTGTTGAAACTCGAAAAAGCAACGCAAAAAAAATTTAGAAAGGCAGGCGAAAATAATGGAAATATCAGATTTATTACCATACATATTTGCTATATTAACAGGTGTAAGTTCGTGGTTTAGTTCTTATTTTATGGCAACAAAAAAATCTAAGCAGGACTTACAATCATTAGAGAAAATTAACAAGCATGATTTAGAGAAGCTTATGAAGCAACACGAAATTGATATAGAGTCTTTAAAAGAAAAACATTCACTTGAAATCAAGAGTATAAATAATGAACATAAAAACAAATTGGAGATTATAAAATTAGAGCATGAAAATGAGCTATCAAGAAAAAGCCAAGAGATCGAAAAATCAGCAACATTTGGGGCAATAGAAAAAATGCTTGGAAATACCAATATAAATGATGTGCTGAAATTATTAGATAATCCACAATTTCAAAAACATATAAAAAACAAATGAGGTAACCACCATGAAAGTAGAAGATTTTGATTTCACCTTACCAGAAGAACTCATCGCACAAGCCCCTCTAGAAAAACGCGACGCATCGCGATTAATGGTACTCGATGTACCAAACCAAACATACACCCACAAAAATTTTACCGACATCATCGACGAGTTAGAACCGGGTGACACACTAGTCCTCAACAACACAAAAGTAATGCCCGCTCGCTTACTCGGAACAAAAGAAGAAACAGGCGCAGCAATTGAGGTACTCCTCCTAACCCAGCTAGAAGGCGACCGTTGGGAAGTGCTCATCAAACCTGCAAAACGCGTCCCAATCGGAACAATTATCTCCTTCGGCGAAGGCACTTTAAAAGCAGAATGTATCGCTAAAAAAGAGGATGGTCTTTGCGAAGTTGAATTCCGATACAACGGTATTTTCTACGAAATCCTCGATCAGCTAGGAGAAATGCCATTACCACCCTATATTACCGAGAAATTACACGACCGCGATCGCTATCAGACAGTCTATGGCAAAGAAATCGGGGCTGCCGCTGCATCGACGGCTGGGTTACACTTCACGGAAGACCTTCTCAAAGCTGTCGAAAAAAAAGGGATTAATATTACCTTCATTACACTTCATATTGGAATCGGAACTTTTCGCCCAGTGAAGGTGGAAAATGTCGAAGAACACGATATGCATGCGGAGTTTTATCGGGTGAGTCAGGAAACGGCGGATGTGCTAAATCAAACACGCAAGAAGGGTGGTCGAGTGATTTGTGTGGGAACGTCAGCGGTCAGGTTGCTTGAGACTTTAGTGCGTAAGTACGACAGCTTTGAGGCGTGCGAGGGTTGGACGGATATTTTTATTTATCCAGGTTTTGAATATCAGGCGGTTGATGGGATGGTCACGAATTTCCATTTGCCGAAGTCAACGTTGATTATGATGATTTCTGCCCTTGCAGGGAAGGATTTTGTGATGCGTGCATATGAAGCTGCAATCGGGGAGAGATATCGATTTTTTAGTTTTGGGGATGCCATGTTGATTAAGTGTAAGTAAGGTGTATCATTCGAGATTAGAAAATGGTATACTAATAAGTAAAGATGTGTCAGGTAGGGTGATTGTATGAGCAAGGAGCAAAAGGGTTTTAAAATTCCGTATGGTGATAGCTACTTTGAAGGAATGCGCAAAAATGATTATTTGTATGTGGATAAAACCGCTTTTATTAAGCAGCTGGAACGAGTAAAGCGGGTCATTCATTTAAGACCTCGCCGTTTTGGAAAGAGTTTATTTATTAGTATGCTAGAAGCTTATTATGATGTGGCAAATGCGCATCAGTTTGATGAGCTGTTCGAAGGATTGTACATTCATGAACATCCAACTGTGAGTCAAAATAATTATTATGTGCTTCGCTTCGATTTTTCAGGGATTGCAACTCAAGATTTTGAAACCATTATGGATGGATTTCTTAATAAAGTAAAAAATAGTGTCGATACATTTATTAGTAAATATAACTTAAAGATTAAAGTTAAAGATTACATGACACCAGCAAGTATTTTAAATTCTTTATTTGAGGCTTTTGAGCGATTAAACCCAGAATATAAAATCTGTATTTTGATTGATGAATATGACCACTTTACCAATGCAGTGCTAAACAATGGCTTAGATGATTTTATGACGTTGGTTAAACGTGGTGGGCAAGTGCGTTCGTTTTATGAAGTCATTAAAGAAAAATGTGGTCGTGGTACCATTGATCGGTTTTTTATGACGGGCGTTATGTCTGTTAGTTTAGATAGTATGACTAGTGGGTTTAATATTGCAACGAATATAACGACAGTCGGAGAATTTTCGGATATGATGGGCTTTACCTCAGAAGAAGTAAAGGCGATTTTAGGAACAGCACTTGAAAATACTAGGGATGAGGTCGTACAATTAAATGAGTTAGAAAAAAAAGAACTTTATCAGATTTTCAGAGACAATTATAATGGTTATTTATTTTCAGAAGAATCGGAAACAAAAGTCTTTAACTCAACACTTATTCTGTATTACTTACAAAGCTATATAAGAGAAAAAAGACACCCACGCAACTTAGTCGATCCTAATCTGAATCAAAGTGCTGTAACGGTTAATGGACTTGTAGAAGTTAGAAATAAAGAGACTAACTATGAGGTAATTGAAGAAATTGTTAAAAATAAAAGCATTAGTGGCCGGCTGTCAGATTTTGTAGATTTAAGCAAAGGTTACAGCAGAAATGATTTCATCACAGTGTTATTTCATATGGGCTTTTTGACCATAAAAGAAACAGGACTATTAGCAAAATTTGAAATGCCAAATAAAGTGATCGAAGGGGTGTATTTTGCCTATATGGCTGAACTTGCCAGGATCCGTTATGCGTATAAGTTAGACGTTGGTAAGCAAGATATGGCCATTGTGAGAATGGGAGAAGATGGGGAAATTGATGAGATTACCACATTGGTTTCTGAATTTCTGCAACACTTATCTTTGCGGGATGCGATTAATTTTGATGAAAAGTATATCAAAATAGTCTATTTGCAATTTTTATATCCAACGGATCAATTTGTTGTATTTAGCGAATTTCCAGCGAGACAGGGCTATACCGATTTAACGATTTTAAAATCACCTAGCAGCTACGCAACATATGAAATTTTAATAGAATTAAAGCATGTTAAAAAAGGGAAAAAAGATGAAACGACAGCCAAACGAGTGGAGGAAGCCTTTGAAAAGGGAAAAGGTCAAATTGCCGAATATATGACGGACAAGCGCTTAGCTAATCGACCTTGTTTGAAGAAGTTTGTGGTTGTGTTTGCTGGATTTGAAGTTGTAAAAATGGAAGAAATTGTCTAGAGCATTAAATTTGAATAGGTGTTGAAGGTGACAAAAGAAGTGTTAAGAGAAAAATTGGATACATTGAATGCGAACAGTTCGCTGAAAGAGCTACAAGAGTATGTAAATGACATGATCAAAGTGCGAGGTTTTAGTGATGAAACGTTAAAAGATTTAATGATTTTGCTTACTGAAGAAACTGGAGAATTGGCACGTGAAGTACGGAAGCTATCTCATATGAAGACAGATGTTTTGAGTCAGTCGACTATGGATATTGAGGGGGAGATTGCAGATATATTTATTTACTTGCTCTCAATCTGTCGCAATTTAAACATTGATTTGTTTGAAGCATTTAAAGCAAAGGAAGAAAGAAATAGTAATAGAGTCTGGAAGTGAGATGTGGTGAATGATATGCAATGTTCAAAATGCGGTTTTACAAATGCTACAAAGCAAAAAGTTTGTGATGTATGTGGTCGACGACTAAAGCCTCCTAAAACAAAGAAGGAGAAAACGCAAGAAAGTGATGGTGGATGGATCATAGAACTAATTTCCCTCTTACTAGATCTTTTATTTAATTGATGATGAACATTTTCGGCTATCCTTGTTTTTAATTATGCAATATTTTTTGTGTAAAAATATTGCATAATTTTTATTTTCAAGTATAATAATAAGTGTAGCCAAAGTTAAGGAGGGCAATATCATGATCATCGAAATTAGAGCTAAGAATTGTTTTGCTTTTAATGAAGAAATAAAATTTTCCCTAGAAGCTGATATGAGAAGTAAAAAATTTTTTTCGAACATACATCAAAGAGAGCAAATTAATATATTAAAGTCTCTATGTTTTTATGGACCAAATAATGTTGGTAAAACATGTCTAGTAAAATGTATACGAGCCATTAAACTGGCAATGGAGAACAAAGACCCTGAGCTTGATTCAAATTTGTTTATAAGTAACGATATTTGTGAATTAGGTATTACTTTTTTAAATTTGGATCGTGTGTACACTTATGATTTTAAATACGATGAGAATAAAGAAGTTTATGTATATGAAAAAATTTCTGAAATATTCAAAGACAAGCATGGAAATAAAACGGAAGCTATTTTGCTAAAGAAGGATACAATTAATGAAAATTACATCTGTGAAGATGAACAAATCATTCAGATGATACCAGCGTTATCTCATAGTAAATTGTTATGCTACTTAGTAGATGAAAAAAAGTTTGAGACAATGAGCAGGATCAAAGAAATTATCACAACATTTTCTTCAAAAATCGATATTGTCAACATGAATAATATTCCAATAGAAAAAACGATGAATATTATGAAAAATGAAAACAATTTGCAAGCTAAAGTAGTTAATTTTATTAAAAACGCAGATTTTTATTTAGAAAATTTTGAGTATTTAAATCTAGATGAACTTGGTTTAAACATCAGTAAAATAGGAGAAGGGGAAAAAGCTGATGAAAAAGCACTAGATATTCCAGAGTATCTTCTAGATCAAATGCGATTTGCATCGACATATAAAGAACAACGAGTACCTAGTTTTATTTTCGATTCAACAGGAACCAAAAAATTAACGGCATTAGCTGGGTATGTCGTAGAAGCACTTGAGCAAGGGAGAATGGTGATTGTTGATGAGTTGGATAGTAGTCTGCATTTTAAAATTACGCGTGCCATTGTCTCAATGTTTAACAATGAACTCAATACAGATGCTCAAATGATATTTACAGTTCATGATATTAACCTTCTAGATTGCAAAAGAATGTTTAGAAAAGAGCAAATATGCTTTGTTCATAAGGATTCTCAAAAAGTGTATGTTTACTCTTTAGGAGATTTTACTGCTCAACAAGGCGTGCGAGATACAACGGATATCATAGAAAAGTACAAAAAAGGAGCACTAGGGGCAATACCTAACCCAGAGTTAATTCATTCTATTTTAGAGATTAACGGTATTAGAGGAGTGTCTCAGAATGATGAATAAGCTACCTGATTTTTTAAATCAAAGCATTCAAGCGAATATTTGCATTATTTGCGAAGGTCATGAAGAGTATACATATTTAAATAGGTTAAGCTTATTAGAGGTGTGGAATCAAGCTTATCATATTAAACTCATTAATGCAGAAGGAAATGGAAATATTCCCGCAATCTATGAAGATCAATTTAGAAATGATTCTTTTGATATTGTATTCGTCTTTTGTGATACGGAGAGGAAGCCGTATGAGCAATATAATGATATTAAAAGAAAAATCAGTGCATTTCATGATCTTGATACTGGTGTTGGGAGCATCATTATTTATGCTAATCCTTGTACCATGCAGGTGATACTATCTCACTGGGGGGATGTACATTTAACCACTGCCTCCAAAAAAGCTAATCGTCAGATTATTTTGTCATATACAGGAATTGAAAATTATAAAGCTAAAAAAGAGCAACTTGAAATTCTTATGGATCAATTGACGATAGAAAATTACCAAGCCATGTGTCATAGAGTTTTATTACTTAAAGATGATGATACAGTTGTAGGGAGTAGTAATTTTAGGAAATTGATTGAATTTCTATCTAGTACGAATGAAAAGTGGATTCAAGAAATTAATCAGACACTTGAAATATAATCATTAAAAATGAAAGAATAATAGCAGAGTTTGAAAATAAAATGTGGTGAGTGTTGTGTTAGAATTATATGTAGGATCAGATGGGAATTTCTCTACAATCAATGAAGCTTTACAAGCTGTCCCTTATCATACAAAGGCGATGATTTATATTGCTGAAGGGATCTATGAGGAAAAGATTTTTTGTGAGAAAAAGAACATTACTTTAATTGGTGCAGATCCTAATAAGACCATCATTAAATGGGCTGATTATGGGTTTAAGCTGCATCCTGATGGTCGCAAGTTTGGAACTTTTCGTAGTTATACTGCGTTCTTTTCTGGGAGAGTTCTTACAGTAAAAGATTTATCTATCGTAAATGCTTCAGGAGATAATAAGCTGGCAGGACAGGCGATTGCAGCATATGTGGATGCTGAGGTTGCCAGTTTTACGAATGTTCATTTTGATAGCTACCAAGATACATTGTTCTGTGCGCCACTTCCTGATAAAGAAAGGGAAGTTGGCGGTTTTTTGGGTCCGAGAGTTTATGCACCAAGAAAAGCAAGTTTTCAGTTTTATCATCACTGTAAGATTTCTGGGAATGTTGATTTTATCTTTGGCGGTGGCGATGTGCTATTTCATGAATGTCAAATTATTTCTAAATCACTTGATCAAGGTTCAGTTGGTTATATTTGTGCACCATCTGGGAAAAAAGAAGGGGCTGGATTTGTTTTTACTAAATGTCAATTTTCTTCTTTAAACTGTGCAAAAGGTTCTGTTTACTTAGCACGACCTTGGCGTGAAGAAGGAAAGGTGATGTTGCTAAATTGTTATTTGGATGCACATATTCATGAAGCGGGATGGTCTGCTTGGAACTTGGAAGATTCTTTAGAAAGGAATTCGCGTACAACTTTTATTGAATTTGAATCTTATGGACCAGGTGCAAATGTATCAAAGCGAGTAGAATGGGCTAAATCATTGGATCAGGATGCTAGTAATGGATGGAGCGAAAGGATTGAATATGCTGCAATTGCTTGGGGAATTGATGAATGAAAAAGTTAGAACTAGTAAAAAAAAGTAAAATTTATAAAAAAGCGTTGCCAAAGTATAGTTTGGTGTGTTATCATAGAATGAAGAAGAAAACAAGGAACTAATAATTATAGAAAAATATCGTATTGAACGGGATTCATTAGGTGAGAAAAAAGTTCCAAGTAATGCATATAA